>Ga0079305_1002197_pt1 | contig 18537 bp, 14 predicted proteins | sample LMS_cellobiose_e_FD_79183 | JGI IMG/M metagenome (GOLD analysis project Ga0079305, IMG submission 79183) | Rumen-fistulated moose microbial communities from Alaska, USA - LMS_cellobiose_enrichment | ecosystem: Host-associated > Mammals > Digestive system > Stomach > Rumen fluid ... | reverse complement strand
GAAAAAGCGGCGGAATCGAGACTTTGAGCGTAAGCTTCCTCTTCAAGACCGGCGGATAAGATCGCGAGCCTGATAAGCGACGATACGCACAGCGCCGCCGCGATGATCAAAGCCAGCACGGCGGGGCTCACGTCGACGCAAACGGCGCTTTTTTTCAAGTTTTTCCCTCCCGGAAGCAGTTTCAGGGGAAGGATATGCGAAAAAAAAGAAAAAAATAACGTTAATTCAAAAAAGACTATTGCTTTTTTTCCGGGATTGTGATATATTTTATGCTGTTGAAAAAATGCAATTGAAATCGGAGGTGTGATTGATATGAAAGACGGGATCCATCCTGAATATAAAGATACCGTGATAGTCTGCGCATGCGGCGCCGAGTATCCCACAAAATCCACAAAAGGTAATCTCCACGTGGAAATTTGCTCAAAGTGCCATCCTTTCTATACCGGCAAGCAGAAATTTGTCGATGCCGGCGGACGCGTTGATAAGTTTAACAAGAAATTCAACAGGGGTCAGTGATCGGTTTGAAACGTGGCAGGCTGCCGCAGATGCGGCAGCCTCATCTTTTGGCTGCTGCGGCGGCTTTCGGGTGGGCGGGATGCTTTTTCGCGCACCTTTTTTCGGTATACAGCGCGGACTCGGAAAAGTTCTTATGAATTGAAAAGGATGATTATGGAAAAAACGATCGACAACAAAAACGCGGCGGTCCCCGGAAGCGGAGAAAGACCGCTCTGCGTCATAGCGGCGGTGTCCGACGGGACTCCTGACGGACCGGGCAGCGAATTCTCGATCGAGGAGATGACGCGCCTTATCGATACTGCCGGAGGAGAATGCGCGGCGGTGCTCGTCCAGCAGAGGGAAAAGCCGGATCCCGCGACGTATATCGGCGAGGGCAAGGCGGATGAACTGAAAACGCTCTGCGAAAGCACCGGAGCCGAGCTCGTGGTGTTTGACGGCGAGCTTTCTCCGTCACAGATAAAAAACGTAGAAGACAAGCTCGATCCTTCCGGAAAAAGCGTCCGCGTGATCGACAGGACGATGCTCATCCTCGATATCTTTGCCGGAAGGGCAAAGAGCGCGGAGGGCATACTTCAGGTAGAGATAGCGCGTCTGAGGTACACGATGCCGAGACTTCTGGGAAAGGGCGAGGAGCTTTCCCGTCTCGGAGGCGGCATAGGAACGCGCGGTCCCGGTGAATCGAAGCTCGAAAGCGACAGAAGACATATAAAAAGAAGGATACTCGCGCTCTCGCAGGACCTTGAGGATCTTGAAAAAAAGCGCGGAGAATACAGAAAGACGAGAAAAAAGAGCGGCATACCGCAAATAGCCGTGGCGGGTTACACCAACGCGGGCAAGTCCACTTTGATGAACACGCTCACCGGGGCGGGCATATTTGCCGAGGACAGACTGTTCGCCACTCTCGATCCCACCACCAGACGGCTGACGCTTCCTCAGGGCGGAGAGGCTCTAATGACCGATACCGTCGGATTTATTGACAGACTCCCGCACCATCTGATAGAAGCCTTCAAATCTACGCTCGAGGAGGTCACGTTCGCCGATATCCTCATCGTGCTGCTCGACGCCTCGGACAAGAGAGTGAAAAAGCATTACGAGGTGACGAATTCCGTACTCGCCGATCTTTTCGGCAACGGTGAACGCCCCGAGACGCTGTACGTGTTCAACAAATGTGATCTTGCCGGACCGGACGATATATCCACCGCGTTTGCGTCCGAGGGAGCCAAGGACATGATCTTCATGTCCGCGCTGACCGGCGAGGGTACCGACAGGCTGCTCGCAGCGATAGAAGCGGCGCTTTTGAAGGTGCGCCGCCGCGTGAAGATAAGCCTGCCGCCGGACAAGGGCGCGATATTGAGCTCGCTTTACAGAACGTCCCGCGTCATAAGCGCCGAGTATACCGATTCATCCGTTGAGGTGGAGGCGGTGGTGGACAGCAGGGTCTACGGTACGATAAAGGAATATGAGCTGAAATGATCCTTTGAATATACAAAAACACGTTGAAGGAGCTTGAAATGGCAGTAAGAGGAAAGAAAAACGAGATCAAAAAGGAAAAGACCGTCGTCGAGGCGGAGATCGCCGAACAGCCCATAACGAGGACGCTGGAAGAGAATTACATGCCCTATTCCATGAGCGTGATAATCTCCCGCGCTATCCCCGAGATCGACGGATTCAAGCCGGCGCACAGAAAACTTCTTTATACGATGTATAAAATGGGGCTCATGACCGGGCAGAGGACAAAAAGCGCCAACGTCGTCGGACAGACGATGCGGCTCAATCCTCACGGCGACGCGTCAATATACGAAACGCTCGTCCGCCTCACGAGGGGCAACGAGGCGCTTCTCCACCCCTTCGTCGATTCAAAGGGAAGCTTCGGAAAGCAATATTCGAAGATGGCTTTCGCCGCTCCCCGTTATACCGAGGTAAAGCTCGATCCCATATGCGCCGAGATATTCGGCGGCATCGACAAGGAAGCCGTCGATTTCCGCGACAACTACGACGGCACCATGAAGGAGCCGGCGCTCCTTCCCACTGCTTTCCCAAATCTTCTTGTCAGCGCGAATTCCGGCATAGCCGTCGGAATGGCTTCAAACATATGCTCGTTCAACCTCGGAGAGGTCTGCGACGCGGCGATAGAGGTCATCAAAAACGGACCGGATACCGACCTTACGGAAATTCTCAAGGCTCCTGATTTTTCCACCGGCGGATACATAATGTACGACCGCGGACAGATCGAACAGATATACCGCCTCGGCACCGGAAGCGTCAGGATAAGAGCGAGATATTCCTTCGTCAAGAGCGATAATCTCATCGAGATCACCGAGATCCCGTATACGACGAACACCGAGGCGATAGTAGACAGGCTCGCCGAGCTTATAAAGGCGGGAAGACTCAAGGAGATCTCCGACGTAAGAGACGAGACCGACAAGAACGGCCTCAAGCTCACTATCGACTTAAAGCGCGGCACCGATCCGGACCGGCTCATGAAAAGACTGTATAAGCTCACGACGCTCGAAGATTCCTTCAAGTGCAATTTCAACGTGCTCATTGCCGGAACGCCGCACCTTATGGGCGTGGGGACCATGCTCGACGAGTGGCATTACTACCGTGCGGAATGTCTTTCCAGAGAACTGTTCTTCGATCTGAAAAAGAAGGAAGAAAGACTTCATCTCCTTGAAGGCTTGAAGCTTATACTTCTCGATATCGACAAGGCGATAGCGATAATCAGAAATACGAAAAACGATATCGAGGTCGTTCCGAATCTCGCCGAGGGCTTCGGCATAGACGAGGTGCAGGCTGAATACATAGCCGATATAAGACTGCGCAATCTCAACAAGGATTATATTTTGAAGCAGACCGCCGATATAGAAAAACTGAAGGAAGAGATAGCCGAGACGGAGGCGATCATAAAGAGCCGCCGCCGCATGGACAATCTTATTATAAAACAGCTCGAGCAGATCAAAAAGAAGTACGCGATCCCGAGAAAATCGGAGATAATATACGAGGAAGACGCCGAAGAAGACGTTTCAGAGCCCGTGACCGAGGATTTCCCCGTGTACGCCTTCATAACCAGGGAGGGATATTTCAAGCGCATACTCCCCGCGTCTCTCAGAGGAAGCGACGTCCAGAAGACGAAAGAGGACGACGAGATGCTCCTTTTCGAAAAGCTGTCCGATAAAACGGAGATACTCGTTTTTACCTCCCTGTGTCAGTGTTACAAGACGAGGATGTCCGATTTTGAGAACACCAAGGCGTCCGCTCTCGGAGACTTCCTTGCCACAAAGCTTGAATTCGAAAGCGGAGAGAAATTCGTATTCGCCGTTCCGACGCTCGATTATTCCGAAAAGATATTCCTGCTTTTCGAAAACGGCAAGAGCGTCATAATACCCGTCGAGGCGTACAGAACGAAGACGAACAGAAAGAAGCTCACCGCCGCGTTTTCCGACGCGTCGCCGGTCGTCTCCGCGCTGATCCTCAAAGAAGACAAGTGTGAGATATACATCAGGACCGCGGCGGGAAGAGAACTCATTATCCCGAGCGATCTTGTCCCCGTCAAGCAGACGAGAAGCGGAAACGGCGTGCAGACGGTCGCCCTAAGGAAAAACGATGTTCCCGTTTTTGCCAAAATATGCGAAAAAGGAGAGTTCCCCGACAAGACGAGAAAGCGCAAGATCCCGTCCCCGGGCGATCTTTCCCAAAAATAAGCCTAAAGAGAAGAGAGAAAGCGCGCGTTTTCTCTCTTCTTTCTGAATTATTCGGAAAACCTTGCTGAAAATATCTTTACATAAAGACGAAAACATGATAAAATAATACAATCGGGTAAAGTCGATAGAATTATGCCGATCGGGGACGACGGTCCGGATCATCCGGCGCCTGTCAAGTAATGAGATATGGATGATAACAGATACTCGGGAGAGAAAACCGAAACGGGCGGCGAAAAGAGCCGCGGTACCGGCGGAACGATGAAGGGCTATATAGCTCTTCAGATCGTTTGTTTTGTAGGCGTCGTTTTCGGAAGCATGTCCCCGGGGCTTCTCACGGGCGTTTTCGCCGTTATTTGCCCGGCGTGCGCGGCGTATCTTTTCCATATGAAGCCGTCGCCGGTCTCGCTGATCGGCTACGCGGCGGGCTTCGTGCTGTCCGGGATACTCAGCTTTTCGTACTATATTTTCGTTGTGTTTTTCATGTATACGCTTCCTTTCGTCATACTGTTTTTCGTAACGGCGAGAGGAACGGGAAGAAAGCTGTCGTCTTATACCGGATTTTCGTGTCTTGACGGTACGTTCCCCGAAAATTGCCCGGATTCAAGAAGGAGCGTCGCAACAGCGCTTCTTACCGCGGCGTACTTCGCTTCCTTCGCCGTAGTGTTCGTTACGGAAGTCATAACCGTCCGCGGCGGCTTTTCCGGAGAGATCGTTTTCGGATATCTCGATTCGATAGCCGACGGCGTTAAGACCGCCATGACGGACGCGTATCTGTCCATGGGCGTCGCGCCGGATCAGATACCGGTCGACAGCATAACGGACGCGATACAGCGGGTGTACGCGGTATCTCCCGGACTTGTCGGAACGACGTGCTTCGTCAGCGCGTACTTCACAACGGCGCTTTTCGGCAGACTCGCCGTGAGAGGCGGAAAATCCAGACTCATATTCCGCGACGGATGGAAGTTCAAGCTCACCGTGCCGTCGGCGGTGATGTTCTTCGTGATATTCATCGGATACGTTGTTTCCGGGGCCGGAAACAGCGCGCTCATATATTACGCGGCGGTCAATCTGAAGATCATAATGTCACACATATTCATGTTTTACGGGCTCGGAGCCGTCGGCGACGTCCTCGAGGAGCATGAGGCGGGCATGGGAAGATCGTTCAGACTCACGGTGTACGTGGTGCTCGTGCTGTTTGCCGGGCTGATGTACGTACTGCTGCCGATCTTCGGCGCATACAGGATATTCAGGGACGAGTATCTCAAACGCAGAGAGAAAAACGACTGACCGCAAGGCAGTGAAACATTATCAGGAAAGGTGAAAGCTGTGAAAAAAAGTTCAAAGAACAGATCGGCTCTCTTTATCGCCGTGTTCGTTCAGGCGGCGCTTCTTATCTGTTTTTCCGCGTTCTGCGCTTTTTATAACGTCATGCTCGCGGAGATCGGGCTGATTTTGGCGGTGACCGAACTCGCGGTGTTCGCCGTCTGCGTCATAGTGTCCGCAAGGAAAAAAGCGAAAGCGGGGAAAAGGTTTCCCGTGCTCAACGACATAACGCTCGACTTTCTGATGCAGTTCGTATATCCCGTCGTCATACTCGACGCGCAGGGCAAAATATTATGGTATAACAAGGGCTTTTCCGACAAGGTCATATCCTCCACCGTTCTTTACGATCTTAACATAAACGAGGTGCTTCACGAAAAATTCAACATGAAGCTCGCCGATATCGAAAAGGGTGACGGTAAAATAAGAGCTTTCCTCGGAGACAACGAGTACGATGTGTCGTCCTATACCGTTTCCTCCGGCGAGAACGTGTATTATCTCACCGTTTGGCAGGACAGACTCGAGCTTTCCGCTCTCGAACGCAAGGTGCGGGAAAAGAACCCCGTCATATGCTATATCGCGATAGACAACTATCTTGACAATATGAACAGCCGTCAGACCGATTACAGAACGGTCACGGCGAATATCGCCATAGTCCTCCAGACGTGGGCTTCAAAGCAGAACGCCATACTGCGCGAGATAGAGCGCGACAGATACATCATGATCATGGAGGCATCCGGGCTTGCCGCCGTAATGGAAAACAAGTTTGACATCCTTGACGCCGTCAGGGACGCGACGAAAAACGAGACGGACATCCCCGCGACCATATCCATAGGCGTCGCCAACATAGACGGCAGCTTCCCGGAAAAGGAAGCCATCGCGCACACCGCGCTTGACCTCGCCCTTCAGAGAGGCGGAGATCAGGCGGTCGTCAAGTCCAGGACGGAGACCGAGTTTTACGGCGGAAGGACGAAGACCGTTCAGAAGAGAACGAAGATACGCTCGAGGATAATCGCCGGCGAGCTTTCGTCTCTGATGAACAAGGCGGAAAACGTCCTCATCATGGGACATAAGTACGCCGATTACGATTCCATCGGTTCCTGCGTCGGTATCGCAAGGCTCGCCATGGAGCACTGCGAAAAGGTCAATATCGTGGTGAACCTCAACGACGTGAATCTCAGACACATCTTCGACAAGCTTCGCGGTCTCGAGGATTACAGAAAGATATTCATAGATTCCGCGGCGGCGCAGGACCTCGTCGGTCCCGACACGCTCCTTATTGTATGCGACGTGAACAACCCGGCTGTGTTCGAATCCACGGAGCTTTATAATTCCTGCGTGAACGTGGCGATAATCGACCACCACAGAAAGACGGGAGAATTCTCGGTGGTGCCGAAGATAGCGTATATAGAGCCCTCCGCGTCGTCGGCGAGCGAGCTCGTGGCGGAGATACTCGAGCAGGCCACGATGCCCGGTACGCTTTTGAAGGAGGAAGCCGAGCTTCTGTTCTCCGGCATAATCCTCGATACGAAGCAGTTCACCAGAAATACCGGCACGCGCACTTTCTCCGCGGCGTTCTACCTCAGATCCGAGGGAGCGAACCCCGGAGACGCGCAGATGCTCTTCAAGACCGATCTCAGAGAATTCCTGAAAGAGATAAAATTTGAAAATAACGTAGTAATATACAGAGACATGATCGCGATCTCGGTCTACGACGGCACCGCTACCACGGCTGACAAGATAGCCGCGGCAAAGGCGGCGGAGAGGCTTCTCGGTGTTGAGGGCGTGCTCGCGTCGTTCGTCTTGTGCATGATCGACGACACCGTCCACATATCGGCGAGGTCCACGGGCAGCGTAAACGTGCAGCTCATACTCGAGACGCTCCACGGCGGCGGACATTTCGATTCCGCCGGCGCACAGCTCAGAGACATGCCGATGAAGACCGCGCTTTCAAAGCTCAAGGAAGCGATCGACGATTATCTGAACCAGGGCTGAGTCCGCGCGGCGCCGCGGCGCATCACGGCTCAAATCAGAACAGGAGGAAACATAAATGACCGTATTTCTTAAAACAGACGTTCCGAAGCTCGGAAAAGCGGGAGAAAAGGTGAACGTATCCGACGGATACGCGAGGAATTTCCTTTTCCCGAAGGGATTCGCAGTGCCCGCCACCGCGAAGGAAGAAAACGAATATAAACTGAAAAAGGCGGCTGAGAGCGCCAAGATCGAGAACGACAAGGCGAAGGCGAGAGCCGCCGCCGAAAAAATAAAAGGCATGACCGTCGTTATAAGCATGCCCGTGGGAGCCGGCGGGAAAATGTACGGCAGCGTCACTCCGGCGAAGATAGCCGAGGAGCTGTACGCTCAGAACAAAATGACCGTCGACAAGAGAAAGATCGAAACGGAGAATATCAAGGCTCCCGGAGAATATGAGGCTGAGGTAAAGCTTTATCCCGGGATCTCGGCAAAGCTTAAGGTATCCGTAAGGATAGCGGAGTAAGATATTTATATAAAGAAGGGGAGGCGGACAAAACGGAAGAAACGGCAAGAACACCGGAGAGCTCAAGGAGTCTTATCGCAAGACAGCTCCCGTATTCTCCCGAGGCTGAAAGAGCGGTTCTCGGAGCGTTGATACTCGACAGCGAAAAAATGAACGAGATCGCATCCGGCATATCCGCCGAGGATTTTTACATCGACAAGCACAGCGCCATATTCGGCGCGATGCAGGGACTGTTTCTCGAAAGCAGAACGATCGACCCGGTAACGCTTATAGAACGTCTCGTCAAGGACGGCACGTATAACGAGGCGGGAGCGAGCGCGTATATATATCAGCTCGCCGAAACGGTCCCCGCGGTGTCCAATATAAAGGATTATGCGAAAATAGTCCGCGACAAGGCGCTCCTGCGGAGACTTATACAGTCCTGCGAGGAGATAATGGAAAGCGCCTACGATCAGTCCGAGGAAACGCAGAGGATACTCGACAGCGCGGAGGCGCGGATATTCGCTCTCACCCAGGGCTCGATATCCCAGGATTTCTCCCATATCAAGGACGTCATCATCGAATACATGGTGGGCATACACCGGCTCACGAAGGACCCCGACGCGTCAAAAGGGATGCCTACGCATTTCAGCGCCCTCGACGCGGTGCTCATCGGATTCAATCCCGGAGATCTCGTGCTCATAGGAGCGCGCCCCGGTATGGGAAAAACGAGCTTTGCGATGAACATAGCCTGCGAGGTGGCGAAGCACGAAAAGAAGACCGTGGCCGTATTTTCGCTTGAGATGTCAAAGCAGCAGCTCGTGGGAAGGATGCTTTCCTCGGAGGGCAGAGTAGACAGCTACAAGCTGCGCACGGGAGAACTTTCCACCGACGATTTCAAGCGGCTTTCCATGTCCACAACGATCCTTTCCGCAACGAACATATATATCGACGACACGTCGAACATCAACGTATCGCAGATGAAGGCGAAGCTCAGGAGACTGAAGAATCTCGGACTCGTCGTCATAGACTATTTACAGCTCATGCAGTCCGACAGACGGATCGACAACCGCGTGCTCGAAATAGGCGATATTTCAAGAAATCTGAAAATAATGGCAAAGGAGCTCGGCGCTCCCGTGCTTCTGCTCTCACAGCTTTCCAGAGGACCGGAATCGAGAGTCGATAAAAAGCCTCAGCTTTCCGATCTCAGAGACTCGGGAGCCATCGAGCAGGACGCCGACGTGGTAATGTTCCTTTACAGAGACGAATATTACAAGGACAACTCCGATCTGAAAAATCAGGCGGAATGCATAGTGGCTAAGAACCGTCACGGCTCCACCGGAAAGGTCACTCTCGGCTGGGAGGGCGCGTATACGCGCTTCTGCTCCATCGAGGACAGAGTCGGAGAGCCCGAATGAGCCTCGTAAAAGACGTTGAAAAAAAGATAGCCGCGGCGATAGATGAATATACGCTCATATCGCCGGGAGACAATATACTGTCCGCTCTTTCCGGCGGCAAGGATTCCGTTTGCCTCACGCATTTTCTCGTGAACAATTCCGGAAAATACGGGATAAAGGTGTCCGCGTGCCATTTGAATCACATGATACGCGGCGCGGAAGCCGACAGAGACGAGGCGTTTTCCGCAAAGCTTTGCGTGGATCTCGGCATACCCTTCTTTTCCGAAAAAAGGAACGTGCCGGAAAAAGCCGAAAGAGAGTCAAAAAGCGTCGAAGAGGCGGCGCGGGATGAAAGATACGCTTTCTTCCTCGAGCTCGCCGAGCGTCACGGCTTCGGCAAGATAGCCACGGCGCACACCCTTTCGGATCAGTGTGAAACGATAATTTTCAATTTTATAAGAGGACGCGGACTTTCCGGCATGGCGGGCATCCCGCCGGCAAGAAGATCCGGTGATCTTACGATAATCCGCCCGCTTATCGGCGTGACGAGCGAAGAGGTGGAACTGTATCTTTCTTCATACGGGCTTTCTCACGTCACCGACAGCACGAACGATGACACGGATTATTCGCGCAACCTGATAAGACGCGAGATCGTGCCCCTGATGAAAAGGATCAATCCCTCCCTTCCGAGCGCCGCGGAGTATATCTCGGCGGACGCCAGGGAGTACGAAAGGATGATCGGAAAGCTCCGGCGCGATATCGAGAAAAAATACGCGATGGATGAAGACGGCGCGATACCGTACGCCGCGGCGGAGGAGCTTCTCGGTACGCCGGGCGGAGGCGAGATACTTTATTCGCTTTTCTGCGCGCGCCTGCCCGAAGGAACGGATTTCAGACTTTCGCGCGAACGGTTTTGCGCGATAGCCGATTTTATCAAAAAACGCGCGGAAAAAACCGCGGACGTGCCGGGACGGCGCATCCAGGTCGGCGGAGGCGTCGAGGCGGTATTCTCGAAAGACGGTTTTTCGTTTGCAAAGAGCGAAAGTACGGAAAACCGCGGCGTTAAAAGAACTCTTCTTCCCGGAAAGAACGATTTCCCGGACGTGCCCGGAACGTTCCTGATAGAAAAACGGGAAAAAGGAGAAGCGCCGAAAAATATTAACAAAAAATGCATGACAATGTTCATTGCTTCTGATATGATATGCGGAGAACTTTTCGCAAGACGCCGTCTGCCGGGGGATTCGATAGTTTACGGAGGAATGTCTCATTCGGCGAAAAAGATCATCTCGGAAGCGGGAATACCGCAGGAACGCAGAAAAAGCCTGCCCGTCGTATGCGACGAAAAAGGCCCTCTGTGGATACCCGGCGGAACTGTGGCGGACAGAGTCAGCGCTACGCTTAACCGCGCGGGTGACGTAATAATGATATCATACATGACGGATAAAGAAAAAAGCGCGACAGAGAAAGGGCGATGAGTGTATGTCTGAAATAAAGAAATTCGGAGATCTTACCGACGATATAGATCATGTGCTTGTTTCGGAGGAAGAGATCGGAGATATAGTACGGAGGATCGGTAAGGAGATAACCGAAAGGTTCAAAAGCGACTGCGAAAACGGGATACCGCTCGTCGTCGTCTGCGTGCTCAAGGGCTCTCTCGTCTTTACCGCCGATCTCGTGCGGAGCATAGAGCTTCCCGTGAACCTTGCTTTTCTCAGAGCCCAATCCTACGGAAAAAAGACGGTCTCGAACGGCGTCGTAGAAGTGACGATGGCGCTCGGGCTCGGGAAAAAAGAAATAACCGGGGCAAATGTCGTCGTTGTCGAGGATATACTCGACAGCGGATACACGCTTTCCAACATTCTCAAATACATGTCGGGGCTCGGCGCCCGTTCGGTCAGCCTCTGCGTTTTCCTCGACAAGCCGGAACGCAGGAAGGTCGACGTCGACGTGGACTTTTGCGGCAGGGTCATACCGGACGAGTTCGTCGTGGGATACGGCCTCGATTTTGACGATAAATACAGGAATCTCCCGTTCGTGGGAGTTCTCAAACCAGACTTATACGAGTAAGTGACTTTCAGTGAAATATATTTTTAAGCGCCGATGGGCGCCGCTTTGGGGGTACAATGAAGAATAACGTAAAGATCATTCTGTTTTATGCGGTTATGATAATTGCCGTCCTTCTTGTGGTCAATATGCTTTTGAGCGGTTCCAAGACCGAATCCTTGACGTACAGCGATATCATCAAGCTTTTCAAGGACGAAAAGGTAAAGGAATTCACAATCGACCCGAGCAATTACCTCACCGTAAAGACAAGCGACAACAAGGAGATCGTTTTCAGACTGCGCGATCTGTATCTGTTCGAACAGCAGGTTGGAGATCTGATTTCAAAGCAGTTCGATGAAGGCATAATCGAAAAATACAACTACGAGGAACCGAAGGACACGCCCTGGTGGCTCCAGTTCCTGCCGTATCTCATAGTTCTCGCGGTGATTATCTTCTTCTATATCTACGTCGCCAATCAGGCGATGGGCGGAAAGGGAGGAAAGATCACCAGCTTCGGAAAAGCTCACGCCAAGATGGGCAACGACGAGAAAAAACGCGTCCTGTTCACCGACGTGGCGGGCGCCGACGAGGAAAAGGAAGAGCTCTGGGAGATCGTGGATTTCCTCAGAAATCCCGGCAAATACCAGGAGCTCGGCGCGAGGATCCCGCACGGCGTGCTTCTCGTAGGCCCTCCCGGCACCGGTAAGACCCTTCTCGCAAAGGCGGTCGCAGGCGAGGCGAAGGTGCCGTTTTATTCCATTTCCGGATCTGATTTCGTTGAAATGTACGTCGGCGTCGGCGCTTCGAGAGTCAGAGATCTCTTTGAGACCGCGAAGAAAAATTCTCCGAGTATCGTATTCATCGACGAGATCGACGCCGTCGGACGCCACAGAGGCGCCGGACTCGGCGGCGGTCACGATGAACGCGAACAGACGCTCAACCAGCTGCTCGTCGAAATGGACGGCTTCGGAAGCAACGAGGGCATCATCGTCATGGCGGCGACTAACCGTCCCGACATCCTCGACCCCGCGCTTCTCAGACCCGGAAGGTTCGACAGACAGGTGACTGTAAATTATCCCGATATAAAGGGCAGAGAAGAGATACTGAAGGTCCACGCGAAGGGCAAGCCCTTTGAAAGCGACGTGGATCTGAACACGCTCGCAAAAACGACGGCGGGCTTCACCGGAGCCGATCTTGCGAACATCCTCAACGAGGCGGCGCTTCTCGCCGCGCGCAAGGGCAAAAAGCTCATAGGCAACGACGAGCTCGAGGAGGCTACTCTCAAGGAGATAGTCGGAACGCCGAAAAAGAGCAAGGTCGTCACGGATAAGGACAAAAAGCTCACGGCTTACCATGAGGCGGGACACGCCATCGTGACATACTTCCTCACGACCCAGGATCCCGTTCATCAGATATCCATCATCCCCAGCGGAAGAGCCGGCGGTTATACGCTTTCCGTTCCGCAGGAGGATAAGTCGTATATGTCCAAGCTTGAGATCGAGGAAGAGATCGTGTCGCTGCTCGGCGGAAGAGTCGCCGAAAAGCTCGTCTTGGACGATATTTCCACCGGCGCTTCAAACGATATCGAAAGAGCCACCAATCTTGCAAGAAAGATGGTGACCCAGTACGGTATGAGCGACAGCCTCGGACCCGTCGTTTACGGCACGGGACATTCGGAAGTTTTCCTCGGCAGAGACTTCAACAATACGCGCAACTATTCCGAAAAGGTCGCGGCTCTTATTGACGAGGAGATCCTCAAGGTCATCAACGACGCTTACGACAAGGCGAAAAATCTGCTCACGGAGCATAACGACAAGCTCTGCTTTGTGGCTGAATTCCTTATCAAGAACGAGACCATGGACGCCGATCAGTTCGATAAAGCGATGAAGAACGAAGTCACCATGGAAGAGATCGAAAAGATAAAGGCGGACAAGATCTTCGTCAGCAAGGCGGAAAACGAGAAGAAGAAAGCGGAAAACGAGGCGGCAAAAGCGGCTCAGGAAAATCCGGAGGCTCCAAAAGCTCCCGATGCTCCCGAAAGCCGGGAGGCTCCAGCTCAGGAAGAGCCTTCCTCCGCGCCGGATGAGACTCCCGCGGATACGCAGTCTTCGGATCAGAACGAGAATAAATAAGCACAGTTACAGAAAGAAACAAGTATGAAGAGACTATTTACTTCCGAATCCGTAACGGAAGGACATCCGGATAAGATATGCGACAGAATATCTGATTCTATCCTCGACGCGATACTTGCAAAGGATCCCGCGGCGCGAGTCGCCTGCGAGAGCTTTGTCACAACGGGCGTTATTACCGTTATGGGCGAGATAACCACCACGGCGGATTACAACGTCCAGGAGATCGCGCGAAAAGCGGTCAGAGAGATAGGATACGACAAGTCCGAGTACGGATTCGACTGCGGCACCTGCGCGGTCCTCACGTCGATCCACCGCCAGTCTCCCGATATAGCCATGGGCGTGGACAGGCTCGGCGCCGGAGATCAGGGAATGATGTTCGGTTACGCCTGCGACGAGACCCCGGAGCTCATGCCCCTTTCCATATCCCTCGCGCACAAGCTTGCAAAGAAACTTGCGCAGGTAAGAAAGTCCGGAGAGCTTCCGTATCTCAGACCCGACGGAAAGACGCAGGTCACCGTTGAATTCGATAAGAACGGGCGCCCGAAAAGGATAGACACCGTCGTCGTTTCCACACAGCACGGCGAGGACGTCGAAATGGCGGAGCTGAGACGCGACGTTATCGAAAAAATAATAAAAACGACGATCCCCGGGGAGCTTCTTGACAAAGATACCGTCTATTTCGTCAACCCCACAGGCAGATTCTGCATAGGCGGACCCATGGGCGACACCGGACTTACCGGAAGAAAGATAATCGTCGATACATACGGCGGATGCGCACGTCACGGCGGCGGGTGTTTCTCCGGAAAGGACCCCACGAAGGTCGACAGGAGCGCCGCTTACGCCGCGAGATACCTTGCGAAAAACGTCGTAAAATCGGGACTCGCGTCTAAATGCGAGATACAGATAAGCTACGCGATAGGCGTGGCGCAGCCCGTGTCCGTTTCCACCGATACCTTCGGCACCGGCAGGATCCCCGACGAGGAGATATCCGAAAGGCTGATAAAACTCGTGGATCTCTCTCCCGGCGCGATCATCGACAGATTCGGTCTGAGAGCGCCCATTTATACTCCGCTTTCTTCCTACGGCCACATGGGCAGGGAGGATCTGGGAGTCCTTTGGGAGAAGACCGATCTTGATCTGTAACGCAAAGAAAAGAATAAAACAAAAAAGCTGAGATTTTCTCAGCTTTTTTGCATTAAGGAGGAACCGCGCGTCCGGGCACGCTTTGAGCCAACTTCAAGCGCGCCCTTCGGCGCGGCGATTCTGATGAGGATCAAAAAAATCGCTTTTTTGTCCTGCATATATAAGTCGCCGTTCGAGGCGAAAAATCGCCTCTTTTTTGAAAAAAATCCGGATTTTGCAAAAAAGTTTCCCAAAACCGCTTTTGACGGCGGCTTTCGGCGGTCGATCATGAGCAAAAGAGGTATATCCCGGCGCCGCGTTTGATTTTTTTGTTGATTTGCTGTATAATATGCGGGAGATAAAAGAAACGGAGAAAAAACATGCCCTTTGTGACGACAAAAGAAACGCTTGAAAAAGCGGAAAAAGAAAAATACGCGATAGGCGCTTTCAACGCGGAGAACATGGAAATGGCGCAGGCGATAATCGCGGCGGCGGAGAAAATGGGCTCCCCGGTGATCGTTCAGACCACGCCCGGAACGCTCCGGTACGCTCCGCCTGCCGTATTTGCCGGAATGGTGAGAGCCCTTGCTGAAAGATCTCCGGTTCCCGTATCGCTCCATCTCGATCACGGGAATTCCATCGAACTCGTGAAAGAATGCATAAAATGCGGATACACCTCCGTGATGATAGACGGCTCGCTGCTGCCCTTTGAAGAAAACGTCGAAATAACGCGCGGCGCGGTCCTTCTTGCCGGGGATATCCCGGTGGAAGCGGAGCTCGGTACGGTGGGAGGGAAGGAAGACGGTCACGCCGCCGGCACGGCTTATACCGATCCGGATCAGGCGGAGGAATTCGTGCGGCGCACGGGCGTTTTCAGCTTTGCGCCTGCGATAGGGACGGCGCACGGCATATATAAGGAAAAACCGCGCCTCGATCTTGACAGACTCACCTCCGTCGCTTCCCGCGTAAGCGTCCCCCTCGTGCTTCACGGCACGAGCGGCGTTCCCGACGATACCGTGCGCGAATGTATAGCGCGCGGCATTCGTAAGGTAAATTACGCCACCGATCTGCGCGCCGCCTTCACCGGCGCGCTGAGATCATCCCTTGCGGAAAACGCCGCCCTTGATCCGAAAAAGCACCTCGCGTACGCCCGGGAAGCGGTGGAGAAGCGCGTTTGCGAGCTGATGGCGGTCTGCGGCTGCGCACACAAAGCCTGAAACGGCTTTTCGAGCTTTTGCGTGACAGACGTGTAAAATTATTTTGAAATTTTATTTTTTTTCGAAAACCTGTTGCATTTTCCGCGGATACAGTGTATAATATGCTTGTCGGCACAATTGTATACAATCGTGCAATGAAGCAATCGTACAAGGAAACATCTTGTATCGCGGATCCCCGGCGCGCGGCGCAGCGAGAGATCCGTTTTCCCGAAAGGAGATACGCAATGATAGAATTATCGAAAAAGACAAACGTTCTCGAGCAGGACACTTATAAATATTCTCTTCAGGACGTAGCGGACCCAAATCTTTACAGAGAGGTGTTCCCTTACGACGAGGTGCCGAAGGTGCCGTTCAACTTCCGGCACGTTCCGATGGAGACTCCCGAAAACATATGGATCACCGACACCACGTTCCGCGACGGTCAGCAGTCGCTCAAGCCTTATTCGCCTGAGCAGATAGTTGAAATATACAAGATGCTCAGCGAGCTGAGCGGACCCAATGGCATCGTTCGCCAGACGGAATTTTTCGTATACAGCAAAAAGGACCGCGAGGCGCTCGAAAAATGCATGGCGCTCGGATATAAATTTCCCGAGATAACCACGTGGATCAGAGCGAATAAGAACGATTTCAAGCTCGTGCGCGACATAGGAATAAAGGAAACGGGTATCCTTGTCAGCTGCTCCGACTACCACATATTCAAAAAACTCGGCATGACCCGTCAGCAGGCGATGACGCATTATCTCTTCGTCATCCACGACGCTCTCGAGGCGGGGCTCGTTCCGAGATGCCACTTCGAAGACATAACGAGGGCTGATTTTTACGGATTTGTCGTTCCCTTCGCCAACGCGCTGATGGATCTTTCGCGCCAGTCAGGCATCCCGGTGAAGATCCGCGCATGCGATACCATGGGATACGGCATACCTTATCCCGGAGCTTCCCTTCCGAGGAGCGTTCCCGGTATAATCTACGGTCTCAAGCATTATTCCGACGTTCCGTCCGATATGATCGAATGGCACGGCCACAACGACTTTTACAAGGGCGTGACGAACGCCACGTACGCCTGGCTCTACGGCGCGGGAGCAGTCAACTGCTCGCTTCTGGGTATCGGAGAGAGGACCGGCAACGTGCCGCTTGAAGCGATGGTGTTCGAATACGCGTCCATCCGCGGAACACTCGACGGAATGGATACGAAGGTGATAACCCGCATCGCGGATTATTACGAAAAAGAGATCGGATATCACATTCCGCCCATGACTCCCTTTGTAGGAAAGCATTTCAATCTTACGAAGGCTGGCATACACGCCGACGGTCTCCTTAAAGATGAGGAGATATACAACATCTTCGATACGAAAAAGATCCTCGACCGTCCCGCGACCGTCGCCATTTCCGGAAATTCCGGCGCGGCGGGCATAGCATACTGGATCAACAACTACTTTGATCTTCCCGAAAACAAGCGCCTCGACAAGCGCGATCCGCTCGTTATGCGCGTAAAAGCCGTTATAGACGACGAATACGCCAACGGCAGACAGACCGTCATGAGCGACGAGGAGCTTTGCTCCATAGCCGGCTCCTGCGACACGGATAAAGTTCTCGGGGATCTCTGATCCGAAAAAGCATGACTTATCGTCGGGGGTGATGATCGCATATGAAGTATATCGGCGACAACAACAAAAGCTCACTTTTCAATTCAGTATATACGGAACTGCGCGACGGGATACTCACGGGAGAATTGAAGCCCGGTGAAAGCCTGACGGAGCTTAGGATATCGTCCGAGCTCGGCGTCAGCCGCACGCCCGTGCGCGAGGCGATAAGACAGCTCGAGCACGACGAGCTCGTACGGGCGATCCCGAACAAGGGCGCCGTGGTCATCGGCATATCCGTCGCGGATATCGACGATATGTATACGGTCAGGATGTTCGCGGAGGGACTCGCCGCGGAATGGGCTGTCGTTCACATCACCGACGAACAGATCGAGGATATGAGATATACCGTTGAGCTCCAGGAATTCTATGCTAAAAAGGGCGATTATTTCCAGGTGTGGCAGCTCGACGGAAAGTTCCACCATATTATTTACGAGGCGTGCAAGAGCCGTATGCTGTGCCACGTGCTTTCTGACTTCCACAGCTACGCTTCCCGCGCAAGAGAGCTTTCGATAAAAACTCCCGCGCGCCTGCTCGCTTCCGTTGAAGAGCACCGCAACATATACGAGGCGATAAGCCGCAAGGACGGTTACGACGCGAAAAAATACGTGGAAGAACACCTCATACACGCGAAAAAGAGCGTCATCGACTCCATGAAGGAGGAAATGAGCAAAGCCGCCGGCAACGCGTAGATCCGCCGCGGCAGAAAAGTTTTTCGACGTATCTTTGACGTGCAAAATTAAGAAAAGCAGACTGATTTTGAATTTCAGTCTGCTTTCGCTTTTTCCGGGCGTCTGCTCCGCACCGCACCCGACGGCGTATCCGCAGGGCTCCGCCCCGCACCCCGCTCAGGACCTTTTTTGTAAAAAAGGTCCCGAGCCATCGAGGAATGCAAGCATTCCTCGGGAAAAGCCTTGGCTTTTCCACTTTGATCATATTTGTCTCTCGCGAGCGCAAAAAAGAAGCTTTGCCT
>Ga0079305_1002196_pt1 | contig 18559 bp, 15 predicted proteins | sample LMS_cellobiose_e_FD_79183 | JGI IMG/M metagenome (GOLD analysis project Ga0079305, IMG submission 79183) | Rumen-fistulated moose microbial communities from Alaska, USA - LMS_cellobiose_enrichment | ecosystem: Host-associated > Mammals > Digestive system > Stomach > Rumen fluid ... | reverse complement strand
TTGAAACCGCGTCCGGGGCATAGTATAATAGGAAAAAACAAGGGCGTTCGGCGCGGGAGAGAGGGTAGCATGGAGAAGATCAGGGTCATGACGGTCTTTGGCACAAGGCCGGAGACGATCAAAATGGCGCCGCTGGTGCGGGAGCTGAAATCCCGGCCGGAAATTGACTGCACGGTCTGCGTCACCGCCCAGCACCGGGAGATGCTGGACCAGGTGCTGGAGGCCTTTTCCATCGTGCCGGACTATGATCTGAACATCATGCAGGCCGGGCAGAGCCTGTCGGACATCACGGCCCGGGTGCTCAAGGGCCTGGAGGCCGTGATCCGGGAGCTCCGGCCCGACATCGTGCTGGTGCACGGCGACACCACCACCACCTTCGCCGGGGCGCTGGCCGCCTTTTACCAGCAGGTGGCCGTCGGCCATGTGGAGGCGGGGCTGCGCACCTACAACAAGTACTCCCCCTACCCGGAGGAGATGAACCGCCAGTTCGTCAGCGCCATGGCGGACATGAATTTCGCGCCCACCGCGCGCAGCCGGGACAATCTCCTGCGCGAGGGACGGGACCCGAAGAGCATCTATGTCACCGGCAACACCGCCATCGACGCCATGCGCATCACCGTCCGCCCCGACTATGAGGACGAGATCACCGCCTGGGCCTCCGGCAGCCGGCTCATCACGCTCACGGCGCACCGGCGGGAAAACCTGGGCGAGCCCATGCGCGCGATGTTCCGCGCGATCCGCCGCATCCTCGACAAGTACGAGGACATCAAGGTGGTCTACCCGGTGCACCTCAACCCCCTTGTGCAGCGCGCCGCGGACGAGAGCCTGGGCGGCTGCGAGCGCATCCGGCTGGTCCGGCCCATGGAGGTCGTGCAGTTTCATAATCTGCTGGCCCACTCCTACCTGATCCTGACCGACAGCGGCGGCATCCAGGAGGAGGCCCCCTCCCTCGGCAAGCCCGTGATCGTGCTGCGCGACACCACCGAGCGGCCCGAGGGCATCGAGGCGGGCACGCTCAAGCTCGCCGGGACCGGGGAGCAGGCGGTGTTCGACGCGATCGAGCAGCTGCTGTGCGACCGGGAGGAGTACGAACGCATGAGCCGCGCCAGCAACCCCTACGGCGACGGCTTTGCCAGCCGCCGCATCGCGGACGCCATCATCGAGCGCTTTCGCGCAGAGCGAAAGGACGGTCCGGGATGCTGAAGGACTACTTTGAAAAGCTCTACACCGGCAGCCAGGAGGACTTTGTCGCCCTGGCCGAGCGGGCCATGGACGAGGAGCGGCGGCTCTTTGTCGTCACCGCCAACCCCGAGGTTATGATGCTCGCGCAGGCCGACGCCGCGATGGACGCGGCGCTCTGCGCATCCTCGGCCACCATCGTGCCCGACGGCATCGGCGTGGTGATGGCCGCGCGTAGCCTCGGGTTGGAGCTGCCCGGCCGGGTGACGGGGGTGGAGCTCGCCTGGGAGCTGATCCGCCACGCGGGGCGGAGCGGGAAGCGTATCTGCCTCTACGGCGCGAGCGAGGAGGTGCTGCAGGCGCTGACGGCGCGCATCGCCGCCGAGGCGCCGGGCGCGGTGCTTGCGCTCGCCCGCAACGGCTATGAATATGAGGATGAGGCGGTGTTTCAGGAGATCCTCGAACAGAAGCCGGATCTGGTGCTGGTGGCCCTGGGGGTGCCGCGGCAGGAGCTTTTGATCTCGCGCTGGCTCGAACGCTTCGACAAGGGCGTGTTCATGGGCGTCGGCGGCGCTTTCGACGTGCTCAGCGGCAAAAAGCAGCGCGCGCCGGACTTTTTTCTGAAATGGAACCTCGAGTGGCTGTACCGGATCACAAGGGAGCCGAAGCGGATCGGCCGCTTCCTGCGCAGCAACCTGCGCTTTCTCGGCAGGGTGCGCAGGATCGGCGCTCTGGACCGGCGGGAAGGAGAACAGACATGACGAAAAAAGCGATCGCGGCGGCGCTTTGTATCCTCGCGCTGCTGCTGTGCGCGGGCTGCGGACAGCGCGCCCCGGAGGCGCCGCAGACCGCCGCGCCCGCGGAGGGCGGCGCCGGCATCCATCACGCGCAGATCACCGTAAAGGACTGCGGCGTCATCACGCTGGAGCTGGACGGGGACACCGCGCCCATCACCGTGGAAAATTTCATGAAGCTGAGCCGGGAGGGCTTCTATGACGGGCTCACCTTCCACCGCATCATCGACGGCTTCATGATCCAGGGCGGCGACCCGAGCGGGAACGGGACCGGCGGCGCGGCGGAAAAGATCAAGGGCGAGTTTGCCGCCAACGGCGTTGAAAACAACATCGACCACGTCAAGGGAGTCATCTCCATGGCGCGCTCGCAGGATTTCGACAGCGCGAGCTCCCAGTTCTTCATCATGGTGGGCGACGCCGCGTATCTCAACGGCAATTACGCGGCCTTCGGCCACGTGACGGAGGGGATCGAGGTCGTGGAGCAGATTGCGAAGGACGCGAGGCCCGTCGACGGCAACGGCAGCATCCCGGCGGCGGAGCAGCCGGTGATCGAGAGCATCGTGATCCTGGACTGACGATAGAAGAAAAGCGGCCTGACAGGTTTTTACCTGCCAGGCCGCTTTTTCGTTTGTCACTTGAACAGGCCGCGCAGGCCCGTTTTCGTCTGCGGGGCGCTCGAGATCTCACCGGTCCGGTAGCCGGCGGCGTCGATGGTCCGGCGCAGCAGCCCCTCGTCCAGGGGCTCCTCGCTGAGGATGACCGTCTCCCCTCTGCTGTGGGAGGAGCTGACCTTCTTCACGGGAAGGGAGCGCCGGACCGCGTCGTTGACATGCGCCTCGCACATGCCGCAGACCATGCCCTCCACGCGTACGCGCGTCTGTATCATGCCGGGCCCTCCCGCCGGGCGGCAGCCTGCGCGGCGCAGCCTGCGCAGGCAGCGCAGCCGGAGCAGACGCCGCAGCTTGCGCAGTCGCAGCCGCAGGAGGATTTCCCCGCCCTCTTGTCGCGGATCATCCCGCGGACGAGCCACGCGACGAGCAGAACGAGCAGGGCGATGAGGATCAGATTGATTCCGTTTGCGCTGAGCCATGCCAGCATGGGGCATCCCCCCCTTTCACAGAATTTCGGCGCGGCAGCTCACTGCACCGTCAGAGAAGCGGCCTCCCGGTAGGGCTTGAAGAGCTGCCAGCCCATGAGAACGAGCAGCACCAGGGCCACAATGAGCCCCGCGGCGTTTGCCGCGCCGGTGAACAGCGCGCCGAGCTGGAAGACGATGAGCGCGATGACATAGGCAAATACACACATGTAGCCGATGGCAAACCAGGTCCACTTGCGGCTGTTCATCTCACGCTTGATCGCGCCCATGGCGGCAAAGCAAGGGGCGCACAGGAGGTTGAAGATCATAAAGGAGAAGGCCGCCAGCTTCCCGTGACCGTTGGAGAACTTGCTGAAGTCGTCCGCGACGTTTGCCCAGATCTGGGAGCCCTCCTCGTCCAGCTCCTCCATGACGGGCTCGCCGTCCTCATCGAAGAGGAGCTCTCCGGTCTCCTCGTCCACGGCCTGTTCGGCCGCGGCGTCGTAGTTATACAGCACGCCGAAGGTGCCGACGACCTCTTCCTTCGCCACAAGGCCTGTGACGGTGGCGACCGTCGGCTTCCAGGAGCCGAAGCCGAGCGGCTTGAACACCGGGGCGACGGCGTTGCCCACGCCGGCCAGGATGGAGTCGTCCATGGGGACCACCTCGTCCTCGGGAATGCCCATCCTGTCGGCAAGGACGGCCACATACTCGTCCGTGACCAGCTCCTCGTCTTCAAAGAGATCGTCCACCATGCCGAAGCGGCCGTTGACGGAGCCGAAGCTGGAGAGGAACCAGATGATGATGGAGGCGAGCACGATGACGGTGCCGGCGCGCTTGATGAAGGACCAGCCGCGCTCCCAGGTGCCGCGAAGGACGTTTCCGAGCGCGGGCGCATGGTAGGCGGGAAGCTCCATGACGAAGGGGGCGGGATCGCCGGCAAACATTTTGGTCTTCTTGAGCATGATGCCGGAGACGATGATCGCGGCCACGCCGATGAAGTAGGCGGAGGTGGCGATCAGCCCGCTGCCGCCGAAGAGGGCGCCCGCGATCAGCCCGATGATGGGCATCTTGGCGCCGCAGGGGATAAAGCAGGTCGTCATGATGGTCATGCGGCGGTCGCGCTCGTTCTCGATCGTGCGCGAGGCCATGACGCCGGGCACGCCGCAGCCGGTGCCGACCAGCATGGGGATGAAGGACTTGCCGGACAGGCCGAAGCGGCGGAAGATCCGGTCCATGATGAAGGCGATGCGCGCCATGTAGCCGCAGTCCTCCAGCAGGCAGAGCATCAGGAACAAAACCAGCATCTGCGGCACGAAGCCGAGCACCGCGCCGACGCCGGCGAGGATGCCGTCGGAGATCAGGCCGGTCAGCCAGGGTGCGACGTTCCAACCCTCGAGGATCGCGCGCGAGCCGTCGGTCAGCCAGGCGCCGCCCAGCACGTCGTTGGTCCAGTCGGTCAGGAAGGAGCCGAAGGGCCCCATGGCGATCCAGTAGACAAGCCACATGACGATGGCGAAGATCGGCAGGGCCAGGATGCGGTTGGTGACGATCTTGTCGATCTTGTCGGAGGCGGAGAGCTGGCCCTGGCCCTTTTTCTTGTAAATGCCCTTGAGCAGCTGTCCGATATAGATATAGCGCTCATTGGTGATGATGCTCTCGGAGTCGTCATCCAGCTCCTTCTCGGCAGCCTGGATGTCCTGCTCAATGTGTGCTATGACACTGTCGGCGATGTTCAGGCTCTCCAGAACCTTTTCATCGCGCTCGAAGAGCTTGACGGCGTACCAGCGCTGCCGCTCCTCGGGCAGGTTGTGTACGGTGACTTCCTCGATATGGGCCAGCGCGTGCTCCACCGGGCCGGAAAAGCTGTGCTGCGGGATGGTCTTTCCGGTCTTCGCGGCCTCGATGGCGGCCTTTGCAGCCTCGGTCACGCCGTCGCCCTTGAGAGCGGAGATCTCAACGATCCGGCAGCCCAGCTGGCGGCCCAGCTCTTTGACGTTGATGCTGTCGCCGGCCTTCCTGACCAGGTCCATCATGTTCAGGGCGATGACCACGGGGATGCCGAGCTCGGTCAGCTGCGTGGTAAGATACAGGTTGCGCTCCAGGTTGGTTGCGTCGACGATGTTCAGGATCGCGTCCGGCTTTTCCTCGATGAGGTAATTGCGGGCCACGACCTCCTCCAGCGTGTAGGGGGAGAGCGAGTAGATGCCGGGCAGGTCGGTCAGAACGACCTCCTTGTCGACGATCAGCTTGCCTTCCTTTTTCTCCACCGTGACACCCGGCCAGTTGCCAACGAACTGGTTGGAACCGGTCAGCTTGTTGAACAGGGTTGTTTTGCCGCTGTTCGGGTTGCCCGCCAGGGCAATGCGGATCTGTTTTTCCATATGTCAGACTCCTTATAGTTAAATACGACTAACCTACGGGGAAAAAAGTGAGCAGGAAGTCATTCGACTTCGATCATTTCGGCGTCGGCCTTGCGCAGCGACAGCTCATAGCCGCGCACGTTGACCTCGACAGGGTCTCCCAGAGGCGCTACCTTGCGTACATAAACCTCGACTCCCCGCGTGATCCCCATGTCCATGATGCGGCGCTTGACCGCACCCTCGCCATGGAGCTTTACGACCCTGACCGTCGCTCCGATCGGGACCTCTCTGAGCGTTTTCATGCTTCTTCTCTCCTTATACCAGTATTTTGCCGGCCATCTCCCGGCTGACGGCGACGCGTGATTCCTTGACCTTGACGATCAGATTTCCGCCGATCGTCGACACGACAGTCACCGCGCCGCCGGGGACAAAGCCCATGTCCTCCAGGTGCTTTTTGACCTCGGGGCTCCCGCCGACCTTGCGTATGACAGCTTCTTCTCCCGGGGTGGAAAACAAAAGGGGCATCATGACTTCTCCTCCCTGCCTGCGATGACGGATCGCAATAAGTGTGCATTAACGACGGTTAATAACATCTAACCAAAGAGAAGTTTAACGCAACTAACCATTCTTGTCAAGAGCCCGGGGAAAATTTTTTGTCGCTGCCGCGCGACCGATCGGCGGCAGGCAGAGGCCGGGGGGAGAACTTGTCCTCCCCCCGGCCTTGCGGTGAGCGTATGATCTGGCGCGTGCGATCAGAAAAGACCCGTGATCACGCCGTTTTCGTCCACGTCGATCCGCTCTGCGGCGGGGACCTTCGGCAATCCCGGCATGGTCATGATGTCGCCGGTCAGCGCGACCAGGAAGCCCGCGCCGGCGCAGACCTTGAGGTTGCGCACCGTGACGGTGAAGCCGGAGGGGGCGCCGAGCAGGGCGGGGTTGTCGGAGAAGGAGTACTGGGTCTTGGCCATGCAGATGGGCAGCCTGTCAAAGCCCAAGGCCGTGAGCTGCTGGAGCTGTTTTTTGGCGTTGGCGTCCAGCACGACGCCGTCGGCGTGGTAGACCCTGCGGCAGATGGCCTCGAGCTTCTGCTCGATGGAGGCGTCGAGATCGTAGACGAAGCGGAAGTCGGAGGGCTGTTCGCACAGGCGCACGACCTCCTCGGCCAGGGCCCTGCCGCCCTCGCCGCCCCTGGCCCAGACCTCGCTGAGCGCCACATTGACGCCGAGCTCGCGGCATTTGGCCGAGACGAGCTCCAGCTCCGCCGCGGTGTCCGTGGGGAAGGCGTTGACCGCCACCACGCAGGGTACGCCGTACACGTCCTTCACGTTGCTCACGTGCTGCAGCAGGTTCGGCAGGCCCTTTTCGAGGGCCTCGAGGTTTTCCTGGTTCAGCTCCGCCTTGGGCACGCCCCCGTGGTACTTGAGCGCGCGCACCGTGGCGACGATGACCACCGCGGAGGGCCGCAGCCCCGCCGCGCGGCACTTGATGTCGATGAACTTCTCCGCGCCGAGATCCGCGGCGAAGCCGGCCTCCGTGACCGTGTAGTCGCCCAGCTTGAGGGCCATGCGCGTGGCCATCACGCTGTTGCAGCCGTGGGCGATGTTGGCGAAGGGGCCGCCGTGGATGAAGGCGGGGGTGCCCTCGAGGGTCTGCACCAGGTTGGGCTTGATCGCGTCCTTCAGCAGCGCCGCCATCGCGCCCTCGGCCTTGAGGTCGTGCGCGGTGACGGGCCTTCCGTCGTAGCTGTAGCCGACGATGATGCGCGCCAGGCGCGCCTTGAGGTCGGCAATGCCGGAGGAGAGGCAGAGGACCGCCATGATCTCGCTGGCGACGGTGATCTCAAAGCCGTCCTCACGCGGCACGCCCTGCATCCGGCCGCCCAGGCCGTCCACGATGTGGCGCAGCTGCCGGTCGTTCATGTCCACGGCGCGCTTCCAGGTGATGGCCTTGGGGTCGATGCCCAGGGCGTTGCCCTGCTGGATGTGGTTGTCGAGCATGGCGGCCAGCAGGTTGTTGGCAGCGCCTATGGCGTGAAAGTCGCCGGTGAAGTGGAGGTTGATGTCCTCCATGGGCACAACCTGCGCGTAGCCGCCGCCGGCGGCGCCGCCCTTGATGCCGAACACGGGCCCCAGAGAGGGCTCGCGCAGGGCCACGACCGACTTTTTCCCGATCCGGCGCAGACCGTCGGCCAGGCCCACGCTGGTGGTGGTCTTGCCCTCGCCGGCGGGGGTGGGCGTGATGGCGGTGACGAGGATCAGCTTTCCGTCCGGCCTGTCCGCCAGATCCCGGAGCAGGCGGCAGTCCACCTTCGCCTTGTACCTGCCGTAGTGCTCGAGGTACTCCTCGCCGATCCCGACGGCCTCGGCGATCTCGTCGATCTTCCGCAGGCGGCAGCTCTGCGCGATCTCAATGTCGGATTTGTAGGCCATGGATAGATCCTCCCGCATCAAATTTCTTTAATCATAAAAAGAGACTTATTAAGGTTAGTGTATTTTTTACAAGTTCAGTATAAAGCATGCGCCGAACCTTGTCAACCGAGAGAAGCAGAAAATATCCCGTCTGCAGGAGCAGACGGGATATTTTTTCACATAGAAACTGCTTAGAAGATCTGGATGAAGTCCCTCAGGCCGGTGTAGACAACGATGAGCAGAAGGACCGGGCAGACGAAGCGGACCAGGAAGAACCACACGTCGTAGATCTTCTTGTGCTCCAGGGTGCCGTGGTTGGTGACCGCGTCCATCGCGTTCTTCTTGCCCCAGATCCAGCCGACGATGACGGCGGTGCACAGGGCGATCAGAGGATAGGCAAAGACGCAGATGAAGTTGTCATACAGGCTGAAGATGTCCTGGCCGAGGATGCGCACGTCGCCCCAGATACCGAAGCTCAGGCTGACGGGGATGCCCAGGAGCAGGCAGATCACGCCGCCGAGGATGGAGGCCTTGGTGCGGTTGAAGGCCTTGGGGAAGGTCTCGGTCATGAAGGGGACGAAGATCTCCAGGATGGAGACGGAAGAGGTCAGCGATGCGAAGAGCAGCAGCACGAAGAACAGGAAGCAGAAGAAGCCGCCCGCCGGGAGCTGCGCGAACAGGGAGGGCATCGTGACGAACAGCAGCGCGGGGCCGGAACCGACGTCGATGTTGAAGGCGAAGGCGCTGGGGATGATGATGAGGCCGGCGAAGAAGGCGATGGCGAAGTCCGTGAAGGCGACCTGCATGGTGGACTTGAACACGTCCTCCTTGTCGCTCAGGTAGCTGCCGTAGTTGACCATGCCGGTGGTGCCGACGTTCAGCGAGAAGAAGCACTGGCCGACCGCCGCCGCGATGACCACGGGCGTGATCTTGGACAGGTCGGGCTTGAGGTAGTAGGCGATGCCCTCTCCGGCGCCGGGCAGGGTGATGGCGCGGAAGATCAGCACGACCAGGATGATGATCAGCGCGGGCATCATGAAGAGGCTGGCCCGCTCGATGCCCTTCTTGACGCCGCCGCAGACGATAAAGACGGTGAGCGCCAGGAAGATGAAGGTGCCGAGGATGGGATTCCAGACGGCGCCGACGGCGTTGCCGAAGAAGCCGCCCACGTCCGCGGGATCGATGTGCGCGAGGGTGGTGAAGGAGTTGACGATGTAGTGCAGCATCCAGCCGCCGAACACGGCGTAGTAGGACAGGGCCAGCATGGCGCCGAAGATGCCCAGGTAGCCCATCCAGGTAAAGGAGCGGTTGCCGACAAGCTTGCGGTAGGACTCAACGGCGTTGGCCTTGCCGTTGCGTCCGATCAGGAAGTCGCACAGCAGCATGCCGATGCCGATGACCAGCATGACGAGGATGTAGACGACCAGGAAGGCCGCGCCGCCGTACTGACCCGTCATCCACGGGAACTTCATGATGTTGCCGAGGCCGACCGCCGAGCCCGCCGTAGCGAGAACGAAGCCTAGACGCCCCGACCATTGCTCACGGGGTTTTTTGTTGTCCATAGTTTTCCTCCTTATGTTTTCTCCATGTCCCGATGTATCATAAACGGTCCTCCGTACGACCGTCGATGAACGTGCTTCAGCCGATGACCTCGTGGTAGATCCTGCTGTACTCCTCGTCCGTCAGGTCGCGCTTGAGCGAGATGGACAGCGCCTTGACCTTCGCCAGGATCGCCCGCACCAGCTCCTTGTCCTCCACGGGGGGCAGGCCCAGCCGCTCGTTGACCAGCGCGACGTTGGCGCCGCCGCTCTTCTTGCCGATGTAGATGTGCGGCGGGTTCTGGCCGGTCATGGTGTAGAGGTAGGGGAGCATGATGAGGGGGTTGATGTCCTTGGCCTTCTGCCAGTAGCCGACGGGCAGGCCGGTCTCCCAGCCGAAGAGGCGGTCGCCCACGATGGCCTTGGTGGAGGGCGTCGGCTTGCCGGAGCGCAGCTCCACTTCCTTGGCAAGGTCGATCAGGCTCTCGGTCTTGATGCCGGTGTCCTGGCCGTAGAGGCACAGCAGGCTCATCACCAGCGGCTCGATGGGGCAGCTGCCCGCGCGCTCGCCGATGCCGTTGACCGTGACGTGCGCGCAGAAGGCGCCCGCCTTGAGCGCGGCGATGGTGGTGGCGACGGACAGGCCGAAGTCCTCGTGGAAATGCGCCTCGACGGGCTTGCCCACGCGCTCGATGAGCTGGCGGGTGGTGTAGGCCGCGCCCTCGGGGGAGAAAGCGCCGAAGGTGTCCACCAGGGCGATGGAGTCCATCCAGCCGCCGCCGTCAAGGATGGCGTTGAGAAGATTTACAAGAAAGTCCACAGAGGCGCGGGAGGCGTCCGAGGGGAAGTAAGTGACCTTCAGGCCCAGCTCGTGGGCATGGCGGGTGGACACGATCGCGGCCTCGACCGCCTTCTCCGGCGTCCAGCGCATGCCACCGGAGAGCATATGCTCGCTGCCGGGGATCTCGATCAGCACGCCGTCCACACCGCAGGACTTGGCCAGATCCATGTCGGAGGGCACGCCGCGCACAAAGCAGTAGATGTCCGCGTTGAGGCCCGCCGCGCAGATCTCGCGCAGCGCCTCGGCGTCCTCCTCGGAGGTCGCGGGGCAGCCGCCCTCGATGCGGTGCACGCCGGCGGCGTCCAGCTTCTTCGCGATCGCCAGCTTGTCCTCCTTGGTGAAGATGATGCCGGCCTCCTGCTCGCCGTCGCGCAGGGTGGTGTCCAGGATCTCGATCTTCTGCGGGAAGTTGAATTCTGCGGTGACCGCCTCAGCGTAGTCGCTGGGGCTGACCCACCATTTGCCTTCTTCTTTGAAGCCCATAGGGTCCAAACCTCCTTATAAATATAGTATGCGTTTTCACGATGATTCCAAAAGGACCGCGCGCGCGTCGAGTACCGTGACACGGTCCCTTGTCACACGGCAGGGGTTGATCTCCAGCTCGGAGATCCGGGGAAAGCGCTCCATGAGCGCGGCGACGCTGCCGAGAAGCGCGAGCAGGCCCTCCTCGTCCACGAGCGGCCCGCCGTCCTCGCCATAGAGCACGCGCGCGCAGCGCAGCGAGCGCAGCATCCCGCGCAACTCCTCCTGCCCGGCGGGCAGCACGCAAAAAGCGTCATCCCCCAGCGCCTCGGCGAAGCTTCCGCCCATGCCGGCCATCAGCAGCAGGCCCAGGGGCGAGCGCACCGCGCCGAGGATCAGCTCAAAGCCCTCGCCGGCCATGGGCTGCACGCTGAGCGCGGCGTCGGCGTCCAGCGCGCGCAGCCGCGGCAGCATCTCCCGCGCGGCCTCAAGCACCGCCTGCCGGGAGGACAGATGCAGCCGCACGCCGCCGACGGCGCTTTTATGGGTGATGCGCCGGGACTCGAGCTTGAGCGCCGCGGGATAGCCGCAGGCGTCGGCCGCGTCGGCGGCCTGCTCAGGGGAGGCGGCGGGGACGGGAACAAACAGCTCCGCGCCGGCCAGCGACAGCAGCGTCTTGCTCTCGCGCTCGGAAAGGAGGACGCGGTCCTCCGCTCCGCGGGAGAAAGTGTCCAGAAACTCCGCGCAGGCGCGCTCGCACGCGGCATCCATCGCGAAGGGCGCGGAGGAAGCCCTGCGCAGGGCCGCGCTCCGCCGCAGGATCGCCGCGGAGGCCACGGCCGCGTCATGCGCGTCGCAGAAGCAGGGGATGCCATGGTCCTCCGGGCGCGGCGTATAGGCGTCAAAGGCGCACTGGGAGGCGAGGAAACAGGCGACGACCGGCTTGCCGCTCCGGCGAGCCGCGTCGATGAGCTGCTGTTCGGGCAGCTGCAGATGCGCGTTGAGGGAGAAAAAGCCGAGAAGCAGATCGAACGCGTCCGAGCCGAGAAGCCGGGAGGCGGCGACCCCGTAATTTTTGGGCGACAGGCCGTTGGAGGAGATGTCCGCCGGATTTCTCAGGCGCATGGGGACGCCGGCCTCCTCGTCGATGGCGCGCCGCAGCGCCTCCGGCACGGGGGGCAGCTTCACGCCGAGCGCCTCCAGGACGTCGGCGGCGAGCACGGAGGGCCCCGCCGTGTTCGTCAGCAGCACCGCGCGATTTCCCTGCGCCGCGGGGGCCATGCCCAGGGCCTTGAGCATGACCGCGCAGTCGCGGCAGCTCGCGGCCTCCAGCAGGCCGAACTGGCGGATCAGAGAGGGCAGGACGTTTCCCGCGTAGACCATCGCGCCGGTGTGGGAGGCGGCGGCCTTCAAACCCACGCCGCTCTTCCCGTCGCGCAGCAGCACAAGGGGCTTGTGCCGGTTGACCTCGCCCGCCCTGCGCAGGAACGGCCCGAGCTCGCGCAGGCCCTCGAAGCACACGGCGATCGCCTCGGTATCGTCGTCCGCCGCCAGAAACTCCAGCGCCTCGAGGGCGCTCAGCCCGGCCTCGTTGCCGATCCCGATCCATTTGGCTACGCCGCAGCGCTGGTCCGCGAGCGCGGAGATCAGCGCGATGCCCACGCCGCCGGACTGGCTGATGACCGAGACGCCCCCGCGCGCGATTTCGGCGGGGAGGAAGGTGCCGTTGAAGCCGACCGCGGTGTTGATAAAACCCAGGGTGTTGGGCCCGAGCACGGTCATGCCCCCGGCCCTCGCGAGAGAGGCGATCTCCTCCTCCAGCGCGGCGCCCGCCGCGTCCGTCTCCTTGAAGCCGGAGCTGATGATGACGACATTTCGGATCCCCGCCTGCGCGCAGTCGCGCAGACGCGGCAGCACATAATCGCGCCGCACGGCGATATAGGCGTGGCTCGGCTGCTCCGGCAGCTCCAGAACGCTGCGGAAGCAGGGCCGGCCATAGAGCGTCTCATGATTGGGGTTTACGCAGTAGAGCCTGCGCACACAGGGGAGCATGGCCTGCACCAGGCCGCTGCCGATGCGGCCCGGCTCCTCGGAGGCGCCGATCACGGCGACGGAGTCCGGGCAGAAAAAGCTGTCAGAGTTCACGGTGTTCCCCGCGCTTTCTCATAGAGATACGATTACAAGTTAAACTATAATACAAGCGAAAAACCTTGTCAAGCTATGGAGCAATGTTATGATAATTCTTCTCGTGTTTTTTACAAAAATCAGTGGTAAAATTTGTGCAGTTAGACGAGGCGGTTTTTATGCCTCCGGAGAGCCTTGGCAAAAATGCTGTAAAAACGGCCTCGCTTTTTGACAGAAATGCTCAAGGGCTGCGCCGCGGGACGCGCTCCCTGCTTTTCCTAAGGTTGCTAAGCAGATTGACAAGTTTTTGTCGGCTTGCTATACTGCTGTATAAGAGCTACAGGCGGCGCATGCCTGCCGTTTTCGATCAGAAGACATTGAAAGGAGCCTGCCCTATGAATTACACGTTTTCCGACAGCATCAGCAGCGTCAAGCCCTCCGCGATCCGCGAGATCCTCAAGCTCGTGGCGGCGAACCCCAGCATCATCTCCCTGTCCACCGGCAGCCCCTCCAGCGAGGCCATCCCCGTGGAGGAGATCCACGCCATCTCCGAGAAGATCTTCCGTGAGCGGGCGATCGAGTCTCTGCAGTACAGCGTGACCGAGGGCTATGCCCAGCTGCGCGAGACCACCAAAAAGCGCCTGAGAGAGGCCTTCGGCATCGACACCGACGCAAACGACGTCATCATCACCACCGGCGGCCAGCAGGGCCTGTTCATGACCCCGCAGGTGCTGGTCAATCCCGGCGACACCGTCATCGTGGAGAGCCCCTCCTTCGTCAGCGGCATCATCGCCATGAAGGCCAACGGCGCCCATGTCGTCGGCATCGAGATGGACGAGGAGGGCATCCGGCTCGACCTGCTGGAGGAGGCGCTGCGCACCGAGAAGAAGGTCAAGCTCCTCTACCTCATCCCCACCTTCCAGAACCCCCGCGGCTCCACCATGAGCCTGCAGCGCCGCAGGGACGTGTACGAGCTGTGCAAAAAGAACAACATCATCATCCTCGAGGACAACCCCTACGGCGAGCTGCGCTTCCGCGGCGAGGACGTGCCCACCATCAAGTCCATGGACGACGCGGGCATCGTGGTCTACAACGGCTCCTACTCCAAGGTGCTCTCCGCCGGCATGCGCATCGGCTTTATCTGCGCGCCGCAGCCCATCATCCAGAAGCTCATCATCGCCAAGCAGGGCGGCGACTGCCACACGAACATCTTCTTCCAGATGGTCTGCGACGAATTCTTCCGCAACTGCGACGTACCCGCGCACATGGAGAAGATCCGCGCCATCTACCGCGACAAGTGCGATTTTATGCTCGAGTGCCTGGACAAGTACGTCGACAAGCGCGTGACCTGGACGCATCCGGACGGCGGTCTGTTCCTGTGGTGCTCCCTGCCCGAGGGCTACGACAGCCTGGACTTTGCCAAGATGGCCGCCGACAAGGGCGTGGCCTTCGTGCCCGGCTGCTCCTTCATGGTCAACGACAGCGATCCCTGCCCGGCCTTCCGCCTCAACTACTCCACGCCCTCCAAGGAGAACATCGAGCGCGGCGTGAAGATCCTGGCCGAGGCCATCGACGAGTACCTGAAGTAAAGGCGGAGAGAGGAAAAACACATGCTGAAACCGATCATCAACCCCGCCCGGGGAAAGCTGCGGGTGCTGGGCTACTGCTCCGGCTCGGGCAACACCCTGTGGAAGGCCTACGAGCTGCAGAAGGAGATGGAGAAGAGCGCCGAGGGCTGCCCCTTCGAAGTCGTCGGCATCTTCGCGGACAAGCCCGACTCCAAGGCCGTCGCGACGGCGCAGTCCTACGGCCTGCCCTGCGTGGCCGTCGATATCCGGCAGTACTATGCCGAGCGCGGCAAGCCCCTGCGCGACCGCGAAGTGCGCGCGGAGTTTGACCGCGAGGTGCTCGAGCAGGTGGAGCCCTTCGGGGCGGACATGATTTTGCTGGCCGGCTACGTCTGGGCCACGACCGACGCGGTGCTCGACCGCTACACCGTGGTGAACGTGCACCCGGCGGACCTCGCCGTCACCGGCGAGGACGGACACCGCCTGCTGGCCGGCGCCAACGGCATCAAATCCGCCTTCGAGCACAATATGGACTACCTGCGCGCAAGCTCCCACATCGCCACCAAGGAGCTGGACGCGGGCCCGCTGCTGGTCCGCTCGCCGAAGATCCCCGTGGACTACAGCCTCTTTACGGACGAGGAGGAGCGCTTCCGCCACTACCTGCGGCTGGTCAACGAGCAGAGCCGCCTGGTCGGCGCGCGCACCGTCCTGGAGCTGGCGCTCGGCAACTTTGCCGTCGACGAGGACAACCGGCTCTACTACAAGGGCGAGCTCGCCCCCACAGGGCTGTGCTTTGAGAGCTGGGAAGAGAACAGACCTTTTTTTGAGCGCGACCGCACGAAGCTATTTTACCCGGACTCCGTAGCGGTCATTGGCGCATCCAGTCGTCCGGGTATGGGAAATGCGATCGTGCACAATATGGTCGAGCTCGGCTATACGGGCAGGCTCTACGCCGTCAACCGCAAGGCGGAGCCGGTCCACGGCGCGCCGGGCTACGCCTCCGTGCTGGACATCCCCGACACGGTGGACGCCGCCGTGCTGGCCGTGCCCTCCGGGGCGGTCCTGAGCGTGGCGGAGGAGTGCGGGAAAAAGGGCGTCAAGGCCATGATCTGCATCACCGCGGGCTTTCGCGAGGTCGGCGGCGAGGGCGCGGAGCGCGAAAAGAAGCTCCTGGAGATCGTCGACCGCTACAACATGCGCATGACGGGACCCAACTGCATGGGCCTTGCCAACACCGCGGACGCGGTGCGCCTGAGCGCGACGATCCTCGACAAGTCCCCGCGCAAGGGCCACGTGGCCTTCCTCACGCAGTCCGGCGCGCTCGGCGCGAGCCTCATCGACTTTGCCGACGAGCTGGACGTGGGCTTCAGCGTGGTGGTGTCGCTGGGCAACATGGCAAACGTCAACCCCTGCGACCTGCTGCCGATGCTCGAGGAGGACGAGAACACGGAGCTGATCTGCATGTACATGGAGACGCTCCCCGAGCCCTACCGCTTCGAGCGCGTGATGGCGCGCATGTCGAAGCCCGTCATCATGGTCAAGTCCGGCCGCACCGCGGCGGGCGCGAAGGCCGCCAGCTCCCACACCGGCAGCCTCGCCTGCAACGACAGCGTTGCCGACGCCCTGCTGCAAAAATGCGGCGTGATCCGCGCGGAGAACCTGGAGGACGCCTTCCTGCTGGCCTCCGCCATGAGCAAGATGCCCCGCATCAAGGGGCGGCGCGTCGGCATCATCTCCAACGCCGGCGGCCTCGGCACGCTGACCGCGGACGTGCTGGTGAAGTACGGCTTCGAGCTGCCGGAGCTGAGCGCGGAGGAGCAGGCCGCGCTTGCCCCGCAGCTGCTGCCTGAGGCCTCGACCCACAATCCTCTGGATCTGGTCGCGCCCGCGCCGCCCGCCCACTACGCGGCGGCCGCCCGCGCCATGATCGACAGCGGCCGCTTCGACGCCATCATCGTCGACTGCGTGCCCCCCGCCCTGATCGACACGGGCGAGGTGGCGCAGGCCATGGTGGACATCCTCAAGTCCACCGACACGCCCATCTTCTCCTGCTTCTTCGGGCCCAATCTGGGCGCCCGGGGCCGCGAGGTGATGAAGAAGGGCGGCATCCCCACCTTCTCCTTCCCGGACCAGATGGTGCGCACGATGGCCTATATGGTCGAGAAGGAGACGCCGGCCCCGGCAGATTTTGATCTGCGTGTGGGCATGGCGGCGCGGATGGAGGCAAACGCGATCCTGGCGCGCACGCCGCGCGGCGCATACCTCGCGCCGGAGGACTGCTTCAGGCTTCTCGCCCTCTACGGCGTGCCTGTGGCGGAGAGCGCGTATCTCGCCTGCGGCGGCGAGCCGGAGGCGATGGCGCTGCCCTACCCGGTGGTCGCCAAAATCGACCACCCCGACATCGTCCACAAATCCGACGTGGGCGGCGTACGCCTCGGCATCCGCGACGCGCGGAAGCTGGGCGCGCTGATGGCCGAGTGGGCGGAGAAATTCCCCGGCATGCGCGGCGTGCAGCTGCAGCAGCAGATCAGCGGCTCGCTGGAGATGATCATCGGCGCCTCCGTCGACGGCGCGCTGGGCCACAGCATCCTCACGGGTCTGGGCGGCACGCTTGTGGAGGTCCTCAAGGACGTGTCCTTCGGCCATGTGCCGCTGAGCCCCACGGACGGCGAGCGGATGCTCTCCTCGCTGCAGTGCGCAAAGCTCCTCGAGGGCTACCGCGGCTCGCAGGGCGTGGACAGGGAGCAGTTCAAGCGCATCCTCTACTGCGTCAACGAGCTGCTGCTGGATCACCCGGAGATCCGGGAGATGGACATCAATCCCCTGATCTTCGATCCCTCGCGCAAGGGCTTCTTCGCCGTGGACGCGCGCATCCGCCGCGACTGAAGCGCACGATCAAACACAAAAGCGCCCGTAAAGCGGGCGCTGTCTTCAGACTGCAGACAAAGCTATGAGGCAGTGTTTCGACACGCATGGGGTGATTGTGAAGAGGGGATGGGATTCCCCTCTTCACGTTCAATTCTTGCAAAAAGGGAAACTTTTTTGAAAGTTTCCCTTTTTGCCGCTCAAGCTGTCGGCACTTTGCCGACAGCTTGAAGCGCCCGCCTGCGCGGGCGCTTTTGTATTTGCTTGACAATCCCCCGCCGATCCCGTAGAATTGATGTGCAAACGATTGAGAGGTTTTTTCATGGCGAACGACCGCAACGACAACATCACATTCTCCATCAGCCAGGTGGCCAAGATGCTCGGCGTCGTCCCCGGCACCATCCGCAACTGGGAGAAAAACGGCCTGATCTCGGTGCAGCGCTCGGACAGCAATTACCGGACCTTTACGGTGGACGATCTGGCTACGCTGCGGAAGGTGAAGGAGTACTCCGTCGACAAGCACATGGGCGCGCACGCCATCAAGCTGCTGCTGGGCGCGGCCGACGGGGGCAGCAGCGAGCTGGAGGATTCGATCCGGCAGCGCAAGGAGCAGCAGTATTCCAAAAAGCTGATGAGCGAGAAGTGGCGGGAGATCCGCAAGATGCAGGGCTACACGCTCGAAGAGGTGAGCCGCGCGGTCGGGATCTCCGTCGCCCACCTGAGCAAGCTGGAAAACGGCGGCAACGTCTCGCTGGAGCTGCTGCGGGACCTGGCGCATTTCTATCAGGAGAGCCCGCTGTATTTTCTCGAGCCCGCGCCGGAGGAAAAGCATCTGGTGGCGAAAAACGAGGGCGATCCTCTCGATCTCAACGGGGACCCGGGCATCGAGATGCAGTCGCTGTCCGCGATGCGCGAGCATGTGATGTATCCCGTGCTCTGCGAGGTGCAGCCCGGCTCCGGCAACAAGACGCCGCATACCCACAATGGCGAGGAGTTCATCTACATGCTCTCGGGCTCGCTGGAGCTCTGCCTCAACGAGGACCCGCACTACCTGCTGCGCACGGGGGATTCCTTCTATTACCGCGGCTCGGATCTGCACAGCTGGTGGAACCCCTCGAAGAAAACGGCGAAATTCCTCTGGATCCACTCCTCGGTGTCCAAATAGAAAACGGAGGACCCCGCCGCGCCCGCGCAGTTTATCGCCGATACGGTCTGACCGCAATACGACAGCAGGCCCCTCTTTCCTCGGGAAAGAGGGGCCTGCTGTTTTGCGGCGTCCTCAGAAGAAGAGCGCGGCCCAGAGCGGGAGCGTCAGGGCGGAGAGCGCCGTGGAGAGGAAGAT
>Ga0079305_1002192_pt1 | contig 18623 bp, 17 predicted proteins | sample LMS_cellobiose_e_FD_79183 | JGI IMG/M metagenome (GOLD analysis project Ga0079305, IMG submission 79183) | Rumen-fistulated moose microbial communities from Alaska, USA - LMS_cellobiose_enrichment | ecosystem: Host-associated > Mammals > Digestive system > Stomach > Rumen fluid ... | reverse complement strand
GTGGCTAAAATCCAAGCCTTGTGCTCATCCGAGATGTCCCTGGTTACGCCGCCGATGGTGTTGACCGAGATAATCACGCGCGAGCCCGCGGTCGCTTCGTTTATGTCCATTATCCTTTCCCGAATGCGCCAGAATTGCATGAAAAGGCTTTCAAAGCCAAACGAGTCCGCGTAAAGCCCGAACCATAACAAATGGCTGTGAAGGCGGTGCAACTCGGTCCAAATCGTGCGCAGATACTTTGCTTTTTTGGGGACTTCAATGCCCATCAAGTCCTCTATCCCCATGCAATAGCACATGCCGTGCATGGCCGAGCAAATGCCGCAGACCCTTTCCACGACTTGGGTCATTTGGCGAAAGTCCTTTACATTTACAAGCGCTTCAAGGCCGCGGTGGACATAGCCGATGGCGGGTAAGGCCTCGGTCACGCGCTCGTCCTCAATGGTGAGCTTGAAGTGTATCGGCTCGGGCAGGACGGGGTGTTGAGGGCCAAAGGGAATTATCGTGCTCATCTTACCGCCCCTCCTTCTCATGTTCTTTTGTCGAGGTGTTTTCCTTCGTCGGGCTTGGGTTTGCCTTTGGCGCGCCGTCAAGGCTGGAAGTGGTGGAAATGCGGCAGTAAGGCATTTTAAGCGCGTGCTCGTCGTCGTAGCCGTCGTAATAAAGCGTTGATTTATAATCTATTTTTAAGCCGTCAAAGTGGATTTTAAATAAATCCTCGGCCTCGTTCTCCGCCAAAAAAGCCGCCGGATAAATGGGCGAGATGCTGGGGATTTTCTCTGCTTTAGGGGCGATAAGGCGCAGGTTGCGAAGGCGCAGGTCCTTGTCAAAGTGATAGATAAGCTCGACCGTGTCCTCGTCTAACTCGTCAACCGTGATGGTCAAGAAGCGGTAGCCGTCCTCGTGCATCTCTACCACTTGCTGCATGAGCGAGGAAAGGTCTATGTCGTGAGCCAAAATTGCCATGGTTATTTTCCTTTCCCTTTTACTTTTTCTTTTACTTTTGCTTTTACTTTTAAGCGGTTAGAGGGCTTGCCTGCCGTGGTCTTTGCGGTTTCGGTTTTCGCCGCTAGCTTTTGTAAGCCCAAAACTACGCCGTCAATTATCGCCTCGGGTTTGGCGGGGCAGCCGGGGACGAAAACATCAACGGGAATGACTTTATCCACGCCGCCGACGACATTCGGGCAGTCCTTAAATATCCCTCCGGATAAGGCGCAGGAGCCGATGGCAACCACGACTTTCGGGGAAAGCATTTGCTCGTAAAGGTTCTTTAGCACCTTTTTGTTCTTGTGATTCACCGTGCCCGTGACCAAAAGAATGTCCGCGTGCTTGGGGTTGCCCATGTTCACTATGCCAAAGCGCTCTATGTCGTAAACAGGCGTCAAGCAGGCCAAAGTCTCTATGTCGCAGCCGTTGCAACTGCCGCAATCAAAGTGCAAAAGCCACGGAGATTTTACTTTAGCCTTGGCAAGCAGCTCTTTGATTTTGCTTATAGTTTCTTTTGCGAGCATGTTTACTTACCCCACTTGCAACCACAAAATGTTAATCACTGCGAGCGTCAGGCCCGTAATCCACGAGTTTATGAGCATGAAGCTCCACGAGGTGCGGGCGCATACATTATCCACGATAATCTCAAGCACAAAGGCGGCGGCAAGCAGCAGCAACGCTCCCCAAAGCGAAGTCGCCCAGAACAGCATAAGGATACTTAAAACAAGGGCTATTTCATACCAATGTGCAAGCTCGGTTACGGCAAGAGTGCGTCCCGCGAATTCGGTCTGCACTCCCCTAACTATTTCCTGATGCCCGTGGTGGCAGGCGGATATGTCAAAGGGCGACTTCCTCAGCTTTATGGTGAGGACATAGCCCAGCACTATCGCCATTAAGGGCAAGGTGAGCAGAAGCGGCGCCGGATAAGCGGCTATCGTGTCCAGCATGAAAGAGCCGGTCACCAGATAAAAGCCCACTATCACCAAAAAGAGCAAAGGCTCGTATGCCAGCACTTGCAAAAGCTCCCTTTGCGCGCCGATGTGGCCATAGGGCGAAGGCACCGCAATCGCGCTTATCACAAAGCAAACCGCCCCTGCCGCGCTGATAAAGAATATCATTAAAAGGTCGGCGCCAAGGTAGAACAGCACCAAAGCCGTGATGCTTGCAAACAGGTAAAGGGTGGCAAAGAAGCTCTGCCACGGACTAGCGAGCGCCCTTTGCTTGGTAAGCAGCTTCAGCATGTCATAGAAAGGCTGGGCAAGCGGAGGACCTTTGCGCCCTTGGCAAGCGGCGGTGAGCTTCCTGTCCAAGCCTTGGTAAAGCCCCACGGCAAGCGGGGCAAGGACAATCACGGCAAGCGCTATAAGCAAAGCATGTATTACCGACGACAGCATCATATCACCATATCTCCCCCAAGCTGTAAGAGTTCTCTATCGACACGCCAAGCATGAATACCAGCACGATAAGCGCAATGGTGTTAAAGACCTTTACCGAAGTTTCCTCGGTGCAAAAGCCCATGAAGTAGTAGTTAAAGACGCTTGCCAAAGCGGGCTTATTCATCGGGCCCAAAAAGGTGCCCTGCTTATCCGTTTCTATGCCGCACATAAAGGGTTTAAGGTGCTTTACGGGCTTTTTATCGCGAGCGGCGGAGGGGTTGGGATTTGCCAGGCGCGCGGCAAGCCAAACGGCGACAATCACCACCACGAAAAGCGGCGCTATCCAAAAGGCGCCTTGATACCCCGCAAGCCCTAAGCCTAAGCCTAAGCCCGTCACCGCGAACGGGGTAAGTCCGAACATCTCGGTCGCGGGGGCAATCGCGATCTTGAACAAAAGCGGGGCAAAAAAGCTTAAGATTAAGGCACCCGCGCATAAAAGCGCCAAAGGAGCTTTGGTAAGAAGGGGTAAGCCCGCCGTGCTCGTCGGCTTTATGACATCTTCCGCGCTGCCCGAAAGCAACAGCCCTGCCCACCTTGCCCAATATAAAAGCGTCGCAGACGAGCCTATGGCAAGCAAAAGTATGACGGGAAGGTTTATCGCCGCCACCGCTTCCAGCGCTATCCACTTGCCCATCAGCATGCCAAACGGCGGCAGAATCATCGTCATTATGCCGATGAGCATCATCATGGCGGTAAAGGGCATAAGCCTATAAACCCCGCGCATGTTCTCAATATCACGAGAGCCGATTTTCTGCTCGACGGTGCCGGTGCAAAGGAATAACAGCGCCTTTGATACGGCGTGAAAGATGATAAGGAATATGCCGGCGGTTATCGCTTCCGAAGTGCCTATGCCCGCGCAGGCGAATATCAAGCCGAGGTTGCTTATCGTGGAATAAGCCAAAATCTTCTTGCCGTTGCTCTGCCCTATCGCCGAAAGCGCCGCCGACAGGAACACAAACGCCCCCAGCAAGGCAACGCTTACCGACAGGAAACTGTCCATATAAGCAGGGGCAAAGCGTATCGCCATATAGACTCCCACCTTAACCATGGTGCTGGAATGAAGAAGCGCCGACACGGGCGTCGGAGCTACCATCGCCCCTAAAAGCCAGCTTTGGAAAGGCGGCTGGGCGGACTTTATGAACGCCGCAAGAATTAGCATGCACAAGGGCAGCATGAGCGAGGCGTTGCCAAAGGACATGGTTATAATCTCGCGCATGTCCAAAGTCTCTAAGTGGGTGTAGAACAGCGTCACCGCTATCAGCAAAGCAAGCCCGCCAAGCGAGTTCATCCACAAAGCTTTAAGCGCGTTCTTGGTCGCCGCAAAGGTCCTGTCAAAGCCGATAAGCCAGAAGGAGCAAAGCGAGGTTATCTCAAAGAAAGTGTATAAAAACAATATGTTATTTGTTAAGACTAAACCATTCATTGAACCAAGGAACAGCAGCATCACGGCAAAGAAAAACCTTTTCGGGCGGGTGACAAGCAGGACATGTTTCTCGTGCTTTTTCATGTAGGGTATGGCGAAAAGGCATATCAGCGAGCCTATGACCGAGACAATCATAAGCATGACTATGGACAGCGTGTCAGCATGGATAAACGGCGATAAATCCAATGGATTCAATATGTTATCAAGATAAAACAGCAGCCCTATTTGCATAAAAGAAAAGCAGATTATCGGCGGGTGCTTATGCTTCAGGCCGACCGAGGCGATGACTATCAGCACCAAAAAGTCCACTATGGCAAGGCAAAGTCCCGAATTAAAGGGAACATCAAAGGTGCTTAAGACAAACCCGTTGCCCCGTGCGGCGAATACCATTGAAGCGGGAATAAGTGCAACAGAGCATAGGTAAACCCACAGGTTTAGCGCCCTATCCTTTCCCGACAGCAGGCAAAGCCCCGCCAGCACAAAGGGCAAAAGTATAAGTATTGCGGTTGTTATCGTCAGCACCTTTTATACTTACCCCCTTTCTTTTCAGTTCCGGTTTTCTATGCACCGAGCATGTGCGGGCTACCTTTTGTATTTCGGCCTTGGGACATAGTGCGTGTGCAGGAGCCTGTGCGACTTTTCACTAAGCGGCTTGCCAAGGTAATCCTTATATATTGCTTTTATCTCGGGATTTTCGTGAGAGCAACGAATTTTTTTGTTTTCGTCATCGCGCTCAAGACCTTTGGTCCGCTCTTCACGCACTTTGTTCGTGACGCCGATGGGCTGCCCGCCGCCGCCGATGCAGCCGCCGGGGCAAGCCATAACCTCAACAAAGTGGTAAGGCAGCTCGCCCGCCTTTATCCCTTCGCGTATCTTGTTCACAAGCGTTTCAACATTGCCCGTGCCGTGAGCAACCGCGACTTTTATCTTGGTGCCTTTGATGTCAATCTCGGCCTCCTTTATGCCTTTTAGGCCGCGGACGGATTTAAAGTTCACATCTTTAGGGTCCTCGCCCGTGACGAAGTAGTAAGCCGTCCTTAACGCCGCTTCCATAACGCCGCCCGTGTAGCCGAATATCGTGCCCGCGCCCGTGTATTCGCCAAGCATACTGTCCGCCTTTTCTTCCTTAAGGTTGACAAAGTCGATGCCCGCCTGTTTCAGCATGCGAGAAACTTCGCGCGTGGTGATGGATATGTCCACATCTTGCACGCCCGACGAGAACATGTCCTTGCTTCTGGCAATTTCGTATTTCTTGGCGGTGCAAGGCATGATGGAGACAACCACCATGTCCTTAGGGTCAACGCCGACCTTTTCGGCATAGTAGGTCTTGGCAAGCGCGCCAAGCATTCCTTGGGGGGATTTGCAGGTCGAGAAGTAAGGAATCATGTCACTGTGATACTTTTCCATAAAGTCAACCCATGCGGGGCAGCAGCTGGTAATCAGCGGCAAAGGTCCCGTCTTTTCGGTAAAGCGCGAAACAAACTCGCTCGCCTCTTCCATAATGGTTAAATCCGCCGAGAAGTTGGTATCAAACACCGCATTAAAGCCGATGCGGCGCAAGGCGGCGTAAATCTTGCCCGTGGTAATATCGCCGGGCTTTAGTCCGAAAGCCTCGCCCAGAGCCACGCGCACGGCAGGGGCAATTTGCACCACGCAATGCTTGTTTGGGTCGTTAAGCGCCGCCCACACCTTTTCCGTGTCGTCGTATTCCGTAATCGCGCCCGTGGGGCAATGCGCGGCGCACTGTCCGCACTTTACGCAAGGGGACTCTTCTAAAGGAATACCGCCCGCCGCCGCAATTTGCGTGTGAATACCGCGCCTTAAGAAAGACAAGGCCCAGACATTCTGCTGCTCTTGACACACTTGGATACAACGGCCGCAAGTAATACATTTGCGCGGATCAAGCACAATGCTCTTGGTCGAGTCGTCTTTGGGAAGGTCGGGAACGATGGAGTCATACTCCTCGCACCTTATGCCGAAGTCCGCCGCCAGCTTTTGCAGCTCGCAGTTGCCGCTTTTCATGCAAGTAAGGCACTCGTTGGGGTGCTTTGATAGGATAAGCTCTACAACCGTCTTTCTCACCTCAACAATCTCGGGATCGCGGGTGATAATGTCCATGCCGTTATCAAGCGGAGTGGAACAGGCGCGCACCATGCTGGGACGCCCCGCCAGCTTCACAACGCAAATGCCGCAAGCCGCAGTGGCGCACAGGTCCTCGTGCTTACACAGCGTGGGAATGTTGATGCCGACGCCTTTCGCGGCTTCAAGTATGCTTGTCCCTTCGGGCGCTTCAACTTCTATGCCGTCAATTTTCGCTTTTATCATCTTATTTAATCCCCCTTATTATTGTTCTTTCGTTGTCGTGGAAGTGGTTTTGGTCGCAGGCAAAAGCCGCTCCTCATACTCGTTCATAAAGAACTTTAGCGAGGATAATATGGGATTAGGTGCGGTTTGCCCTAAGCCGCAAAGCGACGCTTTTTGCATCGTGTGAGCAATTTGTTTAATCTTTTCAATATCTTGCTTGGTGCCTTTGCGAGCAGCGACCTTCTTTAAAAGCCTTAGCATTTGATAGCCGCCGATACGGCACGGAGCGCACTTGCCGCAAGATTCATCTACCGTAAAGCCAAGGTAGAAAGTTGCGACATCTACGATGCTGTCGCTTTCGTCCAGCACAATCATGCCGCCCGAGCCCATGATAGAGCCAACCTCGCGCAAGGCGTCATAGCAGACCTTTAAGTCCAGCATGTCCTTTGGTATCAAGCCGCCCGAAGGACCGCCCGTTTGCACTGCTTTTAAGGCTTTGCCGCTGTCGGTGCCGCCGCCTATATCCTCGACAATTTCCCTTATGGGAGTGCCCATGGGGACTTCGACCAAGCCGCCGTTTTTAATGTGGCCGGTAAGGGCGAAAACCTTTGTGCCTTTGCTCTTTTCCGTGCCCATAGAGGCGAACCAGTCGCCGCCCTTTTCTATAATCTTTGGCACATTGGCAAGGGTTTCAACATTGTTGATACAGGACGACTTGCCGAAAAGTCCGCTTTTCACGGGATATGGCGGACGGGGACGGGGTGAGCCGCGCTTGCCTTCCAAAGACGCCATAAGCGCCGTTTCCTCGCCGCAGACAAAAGCGCCCGCGCCAAGGCGCAGCTCGACATTAAAGTTAAAGTCGCTGCCTAAAATGTTCTTTCCCAAAAGACCGAACTTCTTCGCCTGCCTAATGGCGTTTTCAATGCGCTTTACCGCTAAAGGATACTCGGCGCGGATATAGAACCAGCCCGTCGTCGACCTTGTCGCATAGGCGCCGATAAGCATGCCTTCCAGCACGGCGTGCGGGTCGCCTTCCAAAGTGCACGAGTCCATGTAAGCGCCGGGGTCGCCTTCGTCGCCGTTGCAGATAAAGAACTTTTCACCGCCCTCGCCTACATCTTCTTTAAGCGAGAACTCCCACTTCTTGCCCGTGGGGAAGCCCGCGCCGCCCCTGCCGCGCAGACCGCTTTTCAAAATCTCGGCGACAACCTCTTCGGGCGTCATGGTGTCCAGCACCTTTTTAAAAGCACCGTAACCGCCGTGAGATACATACTGCTCTATGCTTTCGGGGTCGTAAGAGCCCATGTCGCGCAGGACTACTTTCTCCTGCTTTCTAAAGAAGGTCATGTCCAGCGAAAGCGTATGCTCGGCAAGCGTCGGGGAAAGCTTAAAGGCCTCGCCCTCGTTAAGCGCCTTTTCTATATGCTCAACCACGATAAGGCGCGCCGTCATCGCGTCAATCTTCTTATACATAACGGGCTTTTGCCCCTTTATTTCCACTCTTACCAAAGGACCCGCCGAGCAAAGCCCCATGCAGCCCGTCTTTACCACGCGCACCTTGTCTTGCAGCTCGTTGGTAGCAACCGCGCTTTGGAAGGCGTCAAGCACGCTCTCCCCGCCCGCGGAACGACACGAGGTCGAGTTGCAACAAAAGACCGTGCAGGCATACTTTTCCGCATTCTCTTTGGTCTCGCGAGCAAGCTTCTCCAAATTCTCCCTTTGCGCTTTGGTAGCGGCCTTTAGTTTGGCAATTTGCTCGGGCGTAAGTTCAATTTCAGCCATGGTTAAAACTCCTGCTTTATTTTATTTGCTTTCGGCATTGTTTTCGGTTTCTTTCGCGCGCCACTCGGCAATGATGTTCTTTACATCGCCGGGAGTCACCCTGCTATAGGTCTTGCCGTTCACGACCGAAACGGGCGAAAGACCGCAGCAGCCGAGGCACCTTACGATTTGCAGGTGGAACAGCCCGTCAGGCGTGGTTTCGCCCGCGCCTATGCCCAGCTCGTCCTGATAGGCCTTAAGCACGCTTTGGCTGCCCTTTAAATGGCAAGCCGTGCCGTCGCATACCGATATGATGTTCTTGCCCGGCTTCTCAATCTTGAAGTAGTTGTAAAAGGTCAGCACCTCGTAAATGCGGGCAAGCGGAACACCCATTTCGTCCGCCACCGTGCGCGCCGACGCCCAAGGGATATAGCCGAACACCCCTTGAATCTCGTGCAAAGCCATAATCAGCGAGCCCCGTTTGCTTTTCCATTTCCCCACGGCCTCAATGGTTTGAGCCTTGTATTTTTCCTCTTCCTCAGAATTGTTTTCAGCCATTTATATCCTCTTAAAAGATTTACAAAAAGCGCTTTAAATGCCCCCTCGGACGCCCTATAGATACCCCATAAAAGCCCTATGGACACCCAACAGATGCCCTATAGACGCCCTATAGACACCTATGCGATTGTCGGCTATCTTACCACCAAAGTCATTTTTAACAAGCGTTTTTTGGTGAGGATTAAGTGCCTGATTTTACTATAGAAAATAAGTATAGAGACAAAGGAATAATAGCAGGGATTGATGAGGCGGGACGGGGGCCTTTGGCGGGGCCCGTGGTGGCGGGGGCGGTCGTGTTCCCGCAGCTTAAAACAGCCCCCGGGCTGGCAGGTGCGCTTGATGATTCCAAGAAGCTCAGCCCCAAGAAGCGCGAGGAGTTGTATGAGGTTCTTTTCGCGTCCGATGCGCTTATCGGGGTGGGTATGGCAAGCGCCGCCGAGATTGACGAGGTGAACATCTTGCAGGCGACTTTCCTTGCCATGCGGCGGGCGTTGGATAATGTCGGGGCAAAGGTGGATTTGGCGCTGGTGGACGGGAACCGCGACCCGAAGCTCTACTGCCCCGCCCTCACCATCGTAAAGGGCGACAGCCTGTCCCTTTCCATCGCCGCGGCGTCCATTGTCGCAAAAGTCACAAGGGATAGGATTATGGCAAAGCTCGCCTTGCAATATCCCTTTTACGGGTGGGACAGAAACGCCGCCTATGGGACAAAGGAGCACTTGGAGGCCTTGGCAAAGTATGGGGTAACCCCCGAACACCGCAAATCCTTCGCCCCGGTGAGGGAGGCAATGAGGAATGAGAAATGAGGAATGAGAAATGAGAAATGAGGAATGAGGAAGATCAACTCATAGTTCTTAGAATCAAAGCCGATAATGCCTTAATATCCCCTTTGATTGTTCCTTGCATATATTCGTCATAAACCGAGGCATCATCAATAGGGTTTAAATTTAGCACATAGCCCTTTTGTAAAGCCAAACAACGCAAAAATTCCCTTTGCGTTCTGCCATTACCCTCTCGGAAGAAATGAGCATAGTTTAAATTATCCAATATCTCGGCCAAGCTGTCAGCAAGTTTGGCTTTGTCATCGGCATTAATGGCTTCAAGTTCTTTTAAGAGTGTATTTATATATGCAAAAGCTTTAGGGAAAGCTTTTCTGAACAAAAAGGGATTATCGTTTTTACTGATTTCTACTACCCTAACTTGACCGGCCCAGTCATAGACATCTTGGAATAAATAGCGATGGATACGCAATACATCTTCTGCCTTGGTCGGTAATATAGGATTCTTTTGTAATTGGCTTAATCTTTCCGAGACCTTTAATCCCTCAAAAGCCTGTAAAAGCTCCTTATCCGGCAAATTCTCTTTGTTTTTGAGAACTCCGGTGGTCTCATCTGTGTAAATATGCTCATTATCTATGTAAGAGTAACTAGACAATGGCATTTTTGATTTCTTTAACCAAATTGCGGTGAGAAACTTTACCTTGGATGTAGTCAAGGTATAAAGAAACAAGCTTTGGCGTAGGCTTAAATCCCTCATACATATTCGAGGCGAACGCGGTGGCAGTTGTTTCCAGCATTTCCAGGTTGGGGAACTTTACCCCCATTAAAGTTAAATTTGCCCTGTCAAATTCAATGCCCTGCAATGTCATTGGCTTTCTCCTTATATGCCGGGGATAATTATATCAAAAACCGACACTTTGTCCAAATAAAAAGTAAGCAAAATTAACTATCTGCTCCTTCGGCATTTCTCATTTTAAGTTTATAAGCTAACCTTAACCCTTAAACCTTAACCCTTAAAACTTAAACCTGATTTATGGTGGGCGTGGCAGGACTCGAACCTGCGACCTTTACGATGTCAACGTAACGCTCTAACCACCTGAGCTACACGCCCGCCTTACTTTATAAAGGAGGGCTTCTCTTTTATAACAATAATTTTCCTTTGACAAGAGGAATAATGAAAAATACTTATCCGCCCCGCACAAATATCTTGACGGAAAGGGTTAAGCCTGCTACAATCCTCGCCACATTTAGATATTTTACGCCGTGTTTAGGGGCTTTTATTAAGGGCTTATTTAGGCTTATTTAAGGATTATTTAAAGGATTATTTAAAGGATTATTTACGCCGCGCCCGCTATTACAAAGGAGGAAAAGATGCATAACTATCCGCCCAATCAAATCGGTGAGAAACTTGCCGCCGCTAATTTTGCCGCAACGGCTCTTGCCGGTGCCGTCGAGCGCTTTATCGACGAGCGCAACACCTTAGGCGAGCGCAACATTGACGCCTTGCACTCTCTGGGTTTTGTGACATCCGAGCAAAGGCTTGCCGTCTATGATATTTTTACCGCTATCGCCGAGATGAGACGCATTCCTCATCACGAAAACCCCTTTTTCCAAAGGTTTGATAACCGCCGCGGGATTATTGAAGGCTATAACACCTTTTTGCAAAGATACGCCTTGAGAACGGGCGAGCGCACGGATATTAAGCCTCCCTTCATGAATGAAGCCACCCTTGGCAGGTTAAAGGACAGCTTCGCCAAAATCGGTATGATTGACGGTAAGGCTCCCGAACATATCGTTTATGATGCCGCCTTATGTATCGGCTCGGCCGAGGCGGGTGTTCGCCCCCGCATAGAGTGCTTGGCAAAGATGGTGGATAAGCCCATTTACGAGATTGACAATATCATCATGCTGGGCTCGTCACGCAAGCTCTGGCCGCTTAAAAAGACCAAAGACGGCACCAGTTTCCCCGAGCCCACTCTTTACGAGATTTTAGCAAAGCGCCTTTCCGAAAGGGACGGCAAGAAGGTCTTTGCTTACGAGGTGAAGAACTTTGTCGCTCGCATGGAAACCAAAGAGACCGCGGTGGAAAAGCTTGCCTTGGAAGTCGCCGCGCACCCCTACTTTGCCGGCATTTCCTGGCCGACCGAGGCGGACTTAATCACAGAGATTGTCGCCGAAACCCCCGCCTTTAAGGACAAGAATGTCATCGTGGTAAACGCGCCCGACTATCCCGACGGTCGCCACGCCGACGCCGCTCGCACCATCGCCACCGCTCTTAAAGAGCACCCCGATATTCTCTACCCCAGAGCCGGAGTGCTTGCCATATCCTCGCAGCCCTTTATCCGTAACCAAAGGCAGGTGCTGGAGCAAGCCTTGTCCGAGAATGCGGATATAGAGGTTATCGGCGAAGGCATAAAGGACTTTACCCCGAAGCAAGCCATGCTTTGCCTTGATTCTTTGGCGCGGACGGTTTACGGCGCGCTCGCGTATCAAAAAGAGCAGGAAAAGAAACGCGAACAGGAAAGCGCAAACAAGCTGCAAGAGATAAGGACCTTTTCGGATTCCTTGGAAAAAACTCGATAGGAAAAAAATCCTTGACATTGGATTTAAAGTGGTATAATATCCTCTATTAACGAGCCGGACGCAGTGTGCCTTGGCTCCTGTAATCAGCTCGTTAACCTAATTAATTCTTGCAATAAAACGTGTAAATCGGATCCCCTTTTTCTCCTTATTTGGCGGAAAGGGGATTTCTTTATTGCCCCTTATAATCAATAACTTACATGGATAACTTAAAATGACCGATAAACTTTACCCTACGGATTTAATGCTTTATGCCCGCATTCGCTTCTTTACCGAGGACAAGCAATCCTGTTGCTATGAAAGCAATGCCTCGCTGGCGGCGGTAATCGGGCGCAGTGCCTGCCGCGTCTCGGCGTCTATATCAAAGCTTTTGCGCTTGGGCTACATCGTGAACGAAGGCAGCAAGTTCGCTCGCAAGTTAAAGACGACCGCTGCCCGCCCGCCTTCGTATATTTACAAAACCGCGGCGAGTGTTTGCAATTCCGATGCATCGGATTTGGCGACTTTGCTTGCCGAACTTTACAATTCCGACAAGGGGCTCTTTGCAAAAACGCTTCACCAATTTAACGAAAACGCGAACATAGTAAAAGACAGAATAAGATTAGAGATAAAGAAAAAAGACAATATAAAGTCCTGCCCCTCTTATCCCCAAAGGGGAAGGATTAGATTTGGCAGGAATAATAATAACTTTAATAACAATAATAATTTTAATTTTGCTTATAGAAAAGGAATCCCTTTATGACCAGAGTATGCGACAGATTCAAAGACGCAAGCTTTGATAACTATATTTGCGAGACCCCCGCACAAAGGAAGCTGGTAGAGGCGCTTGCGGCCCCTATTACTCGCAACATATTCATCTCGGGCGGCGTGGGTGTCGGCAAAACTCACCTTTGCTACGCCTTTTTAAACAAGAATTGCAAAAGGCATTACCTAAAGTGCCTTAACGCTTGGTTTTACTATGGCGACACGGTTTATACCACGATAAAAGACATTATCGATTGCGTGAAAAGGGGCTGGCAAACGGGCAACAGTGATACTGCGCTTGATACTTATAAAGAGGCAAAGATACTTATCATTGACGAGATAGGGTTGCAATACGGCACGGACAGCGAGCGGATAGAGCTTTACGAGCTTTTTAACTATCGCTATTGCGAGGAGCTGCCGACGATTGCCGTGTCGAACTTTACCAAAGACGAAGTAATACAGATTTTGGGTTTGAGGATATCCGACCGCCTTTTCTCCCACGCGCTCGAATTCACCATCGAGGGAGAGTCGAAAAGGTAAGGGGCGAAGCCCCTTAGGTGAAGGTTTACGGGTTAAGGGTTAAGGTTGGTTTATAAGCTTATGAGGTGATGAGTTTAAAAATGAGAAAGTAAAGGCTTGGCGATTATCCTTTACTTTTTATCTTGACTTGTAAAGGATAGCTTGATACCATTTAAGCTCGATAAAAGCAAAGGAGGCTTCCATGAAACGCGGTATGCAAGGCACTTTGATTAAATGCTCGCTGACATCTGAAGCTTATCAAGCATTTGTCCCTAACCCGTTGCCGCCAAAGCCGAATATTGACTTGACTCAAGTCTCCATATTGTTAGAAAAAGCCAATCAAGCTGTCGGCGAATTAAACGGAGTGGTGGAAACAGCGGTAAATCCTTCCGTCATCAATTATATGTATGTGCGCAAAGAAGCACTTCTTTCGTCGCAAATAGAGGGAACTCAGTCTACACTTGACGACCTTTTAAAGTATGAATCCGAACAAACGCACGGTATTCCCGTTGCCGATGCCTCGGAAGTCTCATCTTATGTCGCGGCGCTAAATCACGGGCTGAAAAGAATAAAAGAAGGCTTCCCTTTGTCGTTACGCTTAATAAGGGAAATTCATAAAATCCTTTTAACTAACTCGCGCGGGAATACAAAACTGCCGGGCGAATTTCGCTCATCACAAAACTGGATAGGCGGAACAAGGCCGGGAAACGCAAGGTTTGTGCCGGTGCCTCCCGATAAATTATTGTCTGTTTTGGGGGAGTTAGAGGTCTTTATCAACAATGACAATGATGCTATCCCAAGCTTGATAAAGGCAGCCCTTATTCATGTGCAATTTGAGACAATTCACCCGTTTCTAGACGGCAATGGGAGGCTTGGCAGGCTTTTAATCACTTTCTTTTTATGCGTCAAAGGGATTTTGGATTCCCCTTTCTTATATTTGAGTTTGTTTTTCAAGAAAAATCGTTCGCTATATTACGAAGAGCTCAATACCGTTCGTAAAGACGGCGATTGGGAAAGTTGGATAAAGTTCTTCCTTGAAGGCGTTATCGAAACGGCAAACGACGCGAAAGAAACTCTTATTCGCATTCAAAGCACCTTTGCGGCAGATACAAAGAAAATTGAAACATTGGGACGAGCTTCGGCCTCGGCGGTAAAAGTGTTTAGCGCCTTTCAAAAGAAGCCTATACTAACGGTATCGGAAATCATAAAAATGATAGGCTTAACAAAACCGACGACGATTAAGTCATTGAATCACTTGATTGAATTAGGAATTATCAAAAACAATTCCGAAAAAAAGTGGGGACAAACTTATGTGTATAAAAGTTATACGGATTTGTTGTCTTGCGATGCCGAGCCCCTGTAATGGATCCCCGAGCTGAGCCCTGCGGGCTCCCTCGAGGATGACGGGAAAATAATTAGAAATTAGGAATGAGAAATGAGGAATGAGGAATGAATAAGTTTATAAGCTTATAAGGTGATAAGTTGAAAATTTTTTAAACTTATCACCTCATCACCTTATAAACCAACCTTAACCCTTCACCCGTTCAGCACCGAGATGGCGTCGGATTTGGTGGCAAAGATGCGGAAAATCGTCGTAAAGCCGCTGATGTCAAAGACTTCCTTTACTTGCTGGGACAAAGAGGAAAGAACAAGCTTGCCGCCCTTTTTCTGCATGACTTTGGCAAGCCCCAGCATCACCCTTAATCCCGCCGAGCTGATGTAGCTTAACTCCGCAAAGTCTATCACCATCGCCGTGGCTTCGTTCACCGCCGCCATAAGCTTGGTCTCGGCGTCCGGGCTGGTCACCGCGTCCAATGAGCCGGAAAGAGAAACTTCGGTATAATTAGGGGTCTTATTAATTGCAATATTCATTTTCTTGCTTCCTTTTCTTCTTCTTTATTTGTGGTAAAACCTTATGTGCCTTTGATGATAGTCGCATATTTTCCCTTTGGCAATAGGGATAATGCCCCTTTCAATGCCCCTCTAACAATGCCCCTTTGACAATGCCCCCTAACATAATGCCCCTGAATGCCCATAAAGGAAGTTTACAAAGCCTAAGGAAGCTATTAATAATAAGGGCATGAGTGATACTTATGTAAGACCTTTTTCCGTCTTTGGAAGCGGTGGTAAAGCCGATACCTATATGCTGCTGGCAGTGCCGCACGCGGGAAGGTTCTATCCCAAGAAGTTCCTTGCCGAAACGCGCCTTAAAGAGCATGAATTGCGCCTGTCCGAGGACGCCTATGCCGATGAGCTGTTTTGGAAAAAGAGCCTTAAAATCCCTATGATACGCGATAACTATGCGCGCAATTACATCGATGTCAATCGCGAGCCTTTGGAGCTTAACCAGCGGTTGTTTAAAGACGAACTGCCCGCCTATATCAACCACTCGTCGCCAAGAGCGGCAAAAGGCTTCGGCACTATTCCGCAAGTGGTAAAGCGCGGCATGCGGATATACAAGGGAAAGCTTACCATCGCCGAGGCGAAAGAGCGAATTGCCAAAGTTTATCGCCCTTATCACAATACCCTTGCGCAAATGATAAAGGATAATGTCACAAGGTTCGGAAGAGCCTTTGTCATCGATTGCCATACCATGCCGACGGGGAAAATGGAAAACCTTGCAGATGTCGTTATCGGCAATAACCACGGCACCGCGGCGGATAGAGAGACTATCTGGATGGTGGCAGAGCTGCTTGACGAGGCGGGGTTCAAAGTGAGCCTTAACCGCCCCTATGCCGGCGGATATACCACTTGCCACTATGGCTGCCCCGAACTGGGAGTGCAAGCCGTGCAAATAGAGGTGCGGCGGTCCCTTTATATGGACGAGGAGACTTTTGAAAAGCTTCCTTGCTTCAATGAGATAGCCGGCAAACTTCATCAAGTAAATAAAGTAATCCGAACGCTGATGAGCTAGAGGCGCAGGCTGGCGCGGACTGGCGGGCTGGCGTGTGGTGCAGGCTGGCGCGGGCTGGCGCGGGCAATGCTTGCGGCGAGAGTAGCGGTGGTGCTAGTAGCGGTTGGTGAGGTAGGATATGTCTCCCCGAAGCTCGGCTATCCCCTCGCCTTTCAGCGAGCTGGTCGCGGTGACATAGGGGTAGCAGGCGGGGTGCTTGGCGACTTGAGCGGTGACGGCACTTACGACCTTTTCCAGCTCGGACTTGGTGAGCTTATCCGTCTTGGTGAGCACTATGTAATAAGGAACTGCCGTGTCGTCCAGCATCTTCATCATCTCAAAATCGCTGTCCATAAGCCCGCGGCGGCTGTCGATAAGAACGAAAACTCGGACCAGATTGGGGCGCGTGCGCAAAAAGCCGAAAATCATGTTATGCCACGCCTTGACGGTGTTCTTGGGCGCGTTGGCAAAGCCGTAGCCCGGAAGGTCAACTATCCTTAACCTGTTGGTAAGGCTGAAAAAGTTGAGCTGCTGGGTGCGGCCGGGAGTGGTGGACGAGCGGGCAAGCCCCCTCCTCCCCGTGAGCGCGTTGATAATGCTGGACTTGCCGACATTAGAGCGGCCGATAAAGGCAATCTCGGACCTGTTGGACGGAGGAAGATTGTTAAGGTCGGGCGAGCCTTGCAGGAACTCGCACTTGCCGGCGAACAGGCGGCGCCCTCTTTCGCTCCACAAGGCTCTTTCTTCTTCGGGAATGTCAACTATCATGGTCTGCCTGATGCTCCTTTTTGTCCTTTGTCCTGCAGGCGGCTCAGCCCCTTTAAGTTATGTCCTTAAGCTTTAGATGCTCGGCCTTTATCCTTTTATCCATGCGGTGGATTATAATCCTTTGCTGCGCGATGGAAAGCATGTTGCTCCACGCCCAGTATATCACCAAGCCCGCGGCAAAATGCGCCAGCATAAAGGTGAAGATTACCGGCATCCATGCGAAAACGGCGGCTTGCGTCTTGTCCGCAGGGGTGGGGTTGAGCTTGAATTGGACATACATCGTAATACCCATGATAAGCGGCCAAACGCCTATATTAAGGAAGTCAGGAACCGGCCAGTTGATAAGCCCGAAAAGCGTGAATACCGAAGTCGGGTCGGGCATGGACAAGTCGTGAATCCAGCCGTAAAAAGGCGCTTGGCGCAGTTCTATGGCGATGTAAAGGACCTTATAAAGCGAGAAGAAAATGGGGATTTGGATAAGCGCGGGAAGGCAGCCCGACGCGGGATTGACCTTTTCCCTTCTATACAGTGCCATCATCTCTTGCGAAAGCTTTTGCTTGTCGTTTTTGTATTGCTCGGAAAGGTCCTTTATCTTGGGCTGCAAGAGCTTCATCTTATGCATGCTGACATAGGACTTGGTGGCAATCGGGAAAACCGCCACGCGCAGCAAAAAGGCGAAAAGCAAAATTGCCAAGCCCATGTTGCCTAAAATGCCGTCAAAGAAGTCCAGAATGTAAAGGAAAGGCTTGGTCAGGAAGTAATACCAGCCGAAGTCAATGGCAAGGTCGAACTTGGTAATGCCGTATTCGTCGGCGTAGGCGTCAAGCGTGTTTATTTCCTTTGCCCCCACGAACAGGCGGTTTGTCACTTCCACCGCCGAGCCCGCCTTTAAAGGTAAGGGAGAAAGGACATAGTCGGTTTGGAAAAGATCCTTGCCGCCGATATTGCGGTAAGTAAAGTTGCCGCTCACTTCCTTGGCCTTTTGGTCAAAGACCAGCGCCGAAAGCCAGTATTTATCCGTGATACCTATCCAGCCGCCGTCCGAGGTGGTGAACTTTTCCTCTTTATCTTCCATAAGGGCGTCGTATTTGGTCTCCTTTAAGGTGCTGTCCATGACGGCAATCGGACCTTCAAAAGATACATAGCTGAAAGAGCCGCTATCCGGCGGGACGCCCGTCTTTGATACTAAGCCGTAGCCGCTTAAGGAAAGGTCCGAGGTCGAGGCGTTCTCTACCTTTTCGGTGACGGTGAACATGTATTTGTCGTCAACGGATATCGTGCGCGTGAACTTTAAACCGTCGGGGCTGGTCCAGCTTAAAGTAAGCGGCGAGGAAGGGGTGAGCTCTTTATTCTTGCCAACCACCTTCCAAGGTGTCGATGACGAAGGAAGCTCTATGCCGCCTTTATTCGCAAGCCAGCCGAATTCGGCGTATCTGGGAGCAAGAGTGCCCGCGGGTGAGAAAAGGACAATGTTCGGGCTGTCGGGGTCAAGCGTTTCGCGATACTTGGTTAAGACGATGTCGTCAATCCTTGCGCCCTTTAAGCGAAGCGAGCCTTTGATGGAAGGGGTGGAAATGGTGATGCGTTCATCTTGCGCCAAAGCGTCCGAGATAGAAAGCGGCTCGGTTTGCAAGGTGTCCGGCGCGGGCTTTACCTGGTGGGCGGGCTTTACTTGGTTGGCGGGCTTTGCCATGTCCGAACCCACCGATAAGGGAGCGGAAGTTTCCGCCTTTGGTGCGGGGGCGGAGGTGTATTCGGGCTTGGGTGCGGGAAAAATCATGTCAAAGCCGTAAATCACGATTACTGCCAGCACTATGGCTAAAATCATATTGCGGCTGGTGTCGTCGCCGCGGTCACTTCTTTTTGTCATCTTT
>Ga0079305_1002191_pt1 | contig 18625 bp, 14 predicted proteins | sample LMS_cellobiose_e_FD_79183 | JGI IMG/M metagenome (GOLD analysis project Ga0079305, IMG submission 79183) | Rumen-fistulated moose microbial communities from Alaska, USA - LMS_cellobiose_enrichment | ecosystem: Host-associated > Mammals > Digestive system > Stomach > Rumen fluid ... | reverse complement strand
TCCATCCCTTCCTCAAGACCCTTCTCCCGCGCGTAGGAAATATAGTTCTGTATGTCTCGCTCCGTTGTCATGTCATTTTCGTATTTGATCCGTTCTTCGGGCGTAAAGGTAGCAATTTCCGCTGTCTTGAACAAGCGTTTGAAAATCTCCTCCTTCAACTCCTCAGGGCGGTCGGTGAGATGCTCCATGTTGTGGAGGGCATAGCAGAAGTTGTCTAGGAGCGTCGCTTCCGGAGTCAGGGCTTTCCGGCAATTAGTCAGTTCAAGGAAGACGAACTGGAGACTCCCCGTCATCTCTTCTCCTGTTTCTTTTTCCCGCAGCGAGTACCGGTAAAGGACTCTGTCCGATCCTTCATGAAGGGAAAAGTCCATGAACCCGACGAAATAGACCGGCGGGAACCCATAGTCCATCGAGCTGCGCTTCTCCATTTGCTGCTGAATCCCGAATGTCGAATAGAAAAGCGACCGCTCGTAGAAGAATCGCTGCCGTGCGACCTGCATCTCCACGATGAATCTCGTCCCGTCTGTGTCGACGCACTCGACGTCTATCAGCGCATCCTTCTTCCCTGGGAACGGGTTGATGTGCTCCTGCTGTACATAAGTGAGGTCCTTGATGTCGTGCTCCGGGATCAGTTCCTTAAGGAGCATAATCAGAAGACCCTTGTTCGGCTCCGTCCCGAATGTCCTCTTGAACCAGTCGTCCATGATGATTCGGGCATACCGCCCGATGATTGGTTTGTCGTTCATAGTCTAAATTATTTACTACCGACACAAAGATAGGTTCCGCGTCACGACAAAAACAACCCTGGACTATATTCATTTTAGGTTTTTGGCGCTAATTTAGGTTTTTACTACTGCAAAAGAAAAAACCCTTCTCTCGCATCGTTATCTTTTATTCCTCCAATCTGCGCAGGGAATCTCTTATTTTGTAGTTCGAGACCAATAACCCAGGCCTGCCGTGCGACAAAGTGCCCTTCCGGTAGCACGGAACCAACAAAACAACCCCGCCGTACCTGCCATGTATCTTGCTTCATATTAGCGATATATGTCTTTTCCCCTGAGGCGGCGGGGGTAGGGAAATATCCGGAAGTTATTTAATATTAACCCTTTGATGAGCAGCCTTATCGTGCTAGAGAAAGCGCCCTTCCGGTAGCACGGAACCAACAAAACAACCCCGCCGTGCTACGAAACACCCTCCTGGTGGCACGGGGACATGATGAATGACCTGCTTTGCTACAAAACACCGTTGTGGAAGCATAGAGTCAAGAGAACAAATCTCGTTATTGTTCCAGGTCAACTTTTAGTGCCTAGACTGGGCACGGACGGATAAAGATAAACGCAAGATAATCAGATACTTCCTTAAAAGACTTTGTTCCAGGTCCCCGCCCTAAAACGAGACCTGGAACGAAATGTTGAGAGAAAGACTTACGCCAGGAAATAGCACGAATTTTGCTACAATTGTACAAAACAATAATTGCAGCACCGTAGCTAACGGGAGTGAAAGTAAATGGACGGCGCAGGGAGCATTTGCCAATTTATCCAAGAATTGCTAACTTCGCAGCGCCATAGCCATAAGGCAACAAAGCCACGGCACCCCAGGCCCGGCACAGCAGAGCCCAGACAAAAGAACCACGGAACCAGAGCCCCTGCACAAAAGTGCCCAGAAAAGAAAACGAAAAACAGAAAAACGTAATATTATGAAACGTGTAATTTACCTTATCATGACAGTTGCAGCAATCTGCTTGGCAGCGACCGGTTGCAACAAGGAAAAAAAGAGCAAGAACTCTAGCATTACGATTTCATGGCCAGCTAACACTTCATTCGCAAGGATGGAAATCACGTCATCAATGGATGCGACCATCAATATCAAGGCCGCGGCCGGGATTGAGTCAGCAGCTATGAAGTTCACAAAGTACCCTGCATCAATCCTCGGTGACCTCCAAAAGAAAATCAGCATCTCCTCAAATAAGACCGGCAGCAACGCAAATACTCCTGTTTTCAACTTCGTAAGCGACTCATCTGTTGAGAGTTATCTCAAATCTCTCGGCATTGCGGCCGGCTCAGCCCTCAAGGGAAAAGACGATGTCAACCTCGAGCTTGGCAAACTCATCAATGACCTTCTCAATGGACTTATCATTGCCAATGGCGAGATCATTGCTGCTACTCTTACCATCACTGACGCTGAAGGAAATCAGGCTTCCAAGAACATGGAATTCCGTTTCACCAGCGCCCCTGAGCTGACATGGAAGAGCAATGCCGATTTCAATCCCGTAGAGGTCAATCCTTTGAAGACAGACTGCGCAATCACTGTCTCAGCTCCCGGCAAGATCGCTGTCGCCAAGCTAACTGTAACAACGAGTAGCGCTAATGTCAAGACACAGATCCGTCAGTACATCACTGACCAGCAAGCTGAAAGCCCCGTTATCGATCTTATCGACGACAGCAAGGCAGTAAGCGCTTTCAAGAGCCAGTTCTCGATGGCCACAGGTACAGACCTAAAGGGCAAGACATCCGCAACTCTGGACCTCAACAAGTTCATCGGAGGATTTACATACTGGGCCGCCGCCGGGACCGCCAGCGAGCACACAATCACCATCTACCTCGAAGACGAGAACGGAAAGAACGTCACTCAGCCTATCAAGGTTCAGTACAGTCCGGCGCTCTAAATCGATCAGAGGATAAACGTCTAAACGGCATTGAAGATAATTCAGTGCCGTTTATTTTAAATCACCGACTACAAAGAGGTTGATTATCGGGCGAAGAGGAGAATTGGTGGTCAGAGAGATCAGGACGGTGACCTCGCCGACAGGAATGTCAGTGGTCTCGAAAGAGACTGTAAATGAGCCAGTTTCTCCAGGGCCCAGATCCGGAATCGGGCTGATTTTGACCGGGAAATCACTGTCGGCCTTATAGCACTTGAATGCGGATTTACCCTTATTGGTGAATTCGAAGCGGGCCTCTACGGGCACACCTTGCTTGATGACCCCGAAGGAGTAGGTACTCTCGTCGAAAATGGGCTTGGAAGCGGCATCCTTCTGCTCCTCTGTCCATGAAGCGAAATTCTCCTTGGTAATGGCCCAGAAGGTCAGTTTCTTCCCCGCTTTACCTCCGGCGACAGGGGTCGCATAATACTCGTTCCTCCCCCATTTCCCGCGGTCGGAACGGACAGTGAATGTCATGGTCGCGGTCTTCCCCGGAGGGATCGGATTCTCGCTGAGGGAGATGGAAAGATCCTTGGAAACATCTCTGAATGAGACCGTTAGCGGAGTCTTACCAAGGTTGGCGACGGTGGTCTGATCGCTTCGGGACTCTCCCTGCTCCATGTTGCCGACCTTAAAAGTATCATCTTTCATTCCAAGATCACCGGCCCTGTATGCACCAAAGGCCTCTCCGAGGGAAACGGGTTTCTCATGAACGACCCCGCGGAGCCTCAAAAGGAGAGGCTTCTTAGGGCTCGAGAGATAGACCGTCAGGGTCTTGTCGAAGGGGAAGGGCCCATCCTCATTTTTATATGTAGCCGAAATGGTCCCTTTCTCCCCCGGCCCAATTTCCGTCCTCGTCCACTCGGCATCGGTGCATCCGCAGGAGGTGATCACTTCGAGTATCGATATCGGCTTATTGGAAATATTCTTTATGGTGAAACTGCATTTCTGAGGTCCCGCATTGACGAGGAAATCGCCGAAATCATGGACGGTCTTGTCGAGCTCGAGAACATCCCCGATCCGGACCGGACCGGCCTTGGGCGCGGCCTCAGCAGGCATTTGAGGGCTTTCGCTCATATCTGAGAGCTTCTCCAGAACCTCCTCGACCGTTTCCTTGCTTTCTTCCTGAGCGGGAATAGCCACAGCCTCTGAATCTGGCACAGCAATTGTATCATCATCTGCGGCCGAACCGGAATTGACCTTGGAACCACGCCCCCCACAAGAAACCATCAGGATGGCGATAATTAAAATATTAACCAGTTTATTTATCATACCAACAAAGTTAGTCCTGTTTGTTTGAAAATCAAATAAAATGGCTAAATTTGTGGCCAACATTTAAAAGGAAATAATTATGGCATACAAGATTGCAGAAGACATCTGCGTTGCATGCGGCACATGCATCGGTGAATGCCCTCAGGGCGCTATCTCGGAAGGTGACTTCTATGTTATCGATCCCGATATCTGCGTTGACTGTGGCACCTGCGCCGATGTCTGCCCTACAGGAGCGATAGCCCCCGCAGAGTAAAAAGCTAAATCCTGGCCCTATCGGTCAGGATTTTTTGAAATGGGATATTTCGTCAAGATGATAGAGGATTTCAGAATAAGAGTCTTCCTGACTGTAGTGTCGGAAGGGGGTTTCAAGAAGGCCGCCGATGTCCTTGGCATATCCCAATCCGCAGTAAGCCAGAGGATCGCTGACCTTGAGAAAGATCTCGGGGTCAAGTTATTCACCCGTAACCGACTTGTCGGGAGCCATCTATCCCCAGATCCGCAAGCTGACAGCGACCACGCAGCGGAGAAACCTTATATCAGCCTGAGCGAAGCTGGAGAGCTTTTCATGCCCTTTGCCGAAAAGATTGCTGCATCCTACTCCGAAGCATCGTCTCTCTTTACTCCACATAGGTCATCCAAACCAATCCGCATCGCTACCACCTCATTGGTATCCAACTCCATTCTACCCCCCGTGCTTAAAACTCTGAGTGCCACGACCGGAGCTGCCTTTATTACAGATATTTTCCCGGAAGGAACTGATTTCGAAGCACTTGTCGGTACTGCCTCTGCGAGACCTACTCTAACCGATGCCCAACCCGGCTCCCCCGATAATCTTTTCCACCCATATCACGATTCGGAGGCATTCGCAGTATGGACCTCGTTTGAACCCGCCCTTGGACTTGTCGTTCATGCCGCTGCTACCCGTGGGCTCCGCGAATCCCCTCTCTACCGCACCCTCCGCCACTTCCTCGGCCTGTAAAATCTTCTGCCACGAAAATGCCTATCTATCAGCATTTTCCTACTTTTTCCCTATCCCCGGCGCCCTATGGAAAAAGTTGTAAGATATTGATCACCATGCAGTTCCCGGCCAGCGGCAAACTATATAATTTGAATTTCATCCTCCGCATCGTAAAAGAAAACTATTTTTTGTAAATTTGCAGGATATTGGATAATTAGTGCGAAATGGCAGAGAAAGAGAAAAATATAGTTACAGAAAATTACAACGAAGACAGCATCAAACATCTGGAAGACACGATGCATATCAGGCTTCGTCCCGGTATGTACATCGGCCGACTCGGGAATGGAGACAATCCCGGAGACGGTATCTATGTCCTGCTGAAAGAGATTGTCGACAACTCCATTGACGAGTTCTCGATGGGATTCGGCAACAAAATCCAGATTTATATTACCGGGAACGAAGTGACTGTCAGGGACTTCGGTCGAGGTATTCCCCTCGGATCTGTGATACTGGCGACAAGTGCCCTCAACACCGGAGGCAAGTTCGACGACAAGGTTTTCAAGAAGTCTGTCGGTATGAACGGAGTCGGTACCAAGGCTGTCAACGCTCTTTCCTCCTACTTCTATATCGAGTCCTTCCGCGACGGCGAAAGCTCGTTCGCCCAGTACGAGCGCGGTGAGCTGAAGGACTCTGGCCGTCAGGCCTCTACCGAAAAGAACGGCACTCTGGTAAAATTCATCCCCGACGTGGAAATGTTCGGCGAATACGCCTTCAACATGGACTTCGTCGAGAAGATGATAAAGAATTATTCTTATCTGAAAAGAGGGCTCACACTCATCCTCAATGGCACTTCCTATAAATCCGAGAACGGTCTTCTCGATCTCGTCAGCGAGAATATGGCTGAGGAGCCACTCTACCCTCTCATCCATCTGGAAGGAGAAGACATAGAAATAGTTCTGACCCACGGAAAGAGCTACGGCGAGAATATCACAACATTCGTAAACGGTCAGCATACCCGCGACGGAGGCACGCACCTCGCCGCTTACAGGGAGGCTATCGCAAAGACTCTCAAGGACTTCTACAAAAAAGACTATAAGCCGGAGGATATCCGCCAGGGAGTCGTCGGCGCCATAGCCATCCAGATTCAGGAGCCTAATTTCGAAGGACAGACCAAGACCAAACTTGGCTCGACCTATATGTGGGAGAAGCAGGAGAAGAATCCTGACGGCACAGTGAAACGAGGTCCGGACGGAGCTGCAATAATCGACCGCGGCCCTTCGATCAGGAGCTTTGTCAACGACTTTGTGGCCAAGAACCTCGACAATTATCTCCATATGCATACCGAGATTATCCCGGTCATTGAGGACAAGATCAAGGCATCGCAGAAGGAGAGGGAGGAGATTGCCGGCATCCAGAAAAAGACTCGCGAGAGTATCAAGAAGGCCAATGTCTACAACCGCAAGCTCCGCGACTGCCGCTACCACTACAATGACAAGGCTCCGAAGAACAAAGAGGAAGAGTTCGAGAAATCGAGTATCTTCATCACCGAGGGTGACTCCGCAAGCGGTACCATCACAAAGGTCCGAAACGCCAACCACCAGGCTGTCTTCTCGCTAAGGGGAAAGCCTATTAACTGCTACAAGGAAAGCCGAAAGAAAGTAGCTGAGAACGAGGAGCTTAACCTTCTTATCTCCGCCCTCGGAGTAGATGAAGATCTCGACAATCTCCGCTACAACAACATAATCGTCGCGACCGATGCCGATGACGACGGGATGCATATCAGAATGCTCGTTCTGACCTTCTTCATGAAGTACTATCCGGACCTTATCAGAAGAGGCCATGTCCATATTCTCCAGACTCCCCTTTTCCGCGTCCGCAACAAGAAGGAAACCCTCTACTGCTACTCCATCGACGAGAAAGAATCAGCTATAAAAAAGCTCAAAACAGGAGTTGAAATCACCCGATTCAAAGGTCTTGGAGAGATTTCCTCCGACGAATTCGTCGATTTCATCGGTGACAAGATGAGACTCGACCTTGTCAAGCTCGCTGAAGAGGAATCTATTGCAGACATCATGGCATTCTACATGGGCGACAACACCATGGAGAGGCAGACATTTATTCGTGAGAATCTCCGTAGTGAGGAAGAACTTGAAGATGTAAATATCTGATGGAAAAGAAATTATCTAGAAAAGCAAGGTTTTGTGGCTGGCTACTGAAAAAGCTGGGATGGACCTCCGTCGGAGGCCCGATGAAAGAGAAGAAGGCAATCGTGCTGGGAGTGCCCCATACGACAGTCTGGGACTTTCTCATCAGCTATCTTTTCTACACCCAGTTCGACAAGACTGCCCATATAATGATAAAGAAGGAATTCTTTTTCTGGCCGCTCGGTCCCATCCTCAAGAGCACCGGAGCCATCCCCGTAGACAGGTCAAGCCCGGCAACTATGGTGCGAAGCCTTATCACGGAAATGGAGAAATGCGATGAATTCCATCTTGCTATCGCCCCGGAAGGGACGAGGAAGGCGACGAAACGCTGGAAGACAGGCTATCACCTGATTGCAAAAGAGACCGGGGCCACAGTCTATGCCGGTTATTTCGATTGGGGAAGGAAAAGGGTCGGCTGCGGCGAGGTATTCCCTCTTACCGACGACGCCAGAGCCGATACCGACAGACTCCAGGCTCATTATGAGCCCATGCACCTGCAAGGAAAAAATAAGGACGGGTTTATAACACATTAGCCGAATGGGAAAAAAGAACAACTATAAGATGAAACTGACCTCAAGGGAAGCCCAGTGCACAACCTTGAGGAAGCTATATGACAACTCCACGACCAAGTTCTGGAAACGCCTGATGTGCACCTTCGTAGACGGAGGTCAGTGCTACACCTACGGCCAGTTCAGAGAGACCACCAACCTGATCTCTACGAAGATGTCCCGATATGGAATCAGTTCCGGAGACAAGGTCGCAATCCTATCGCAGAACATGCCCAACTGGGGCGTTGCTTTCTTCGCCGCAACAGCCTTCGGAAGGGTTGCAATACCGATTCTGCCCGACAGCTCCGAGAATGAGGTCACCAATATCCTGAACCACTCAGAGAGCAAAGTCATCTTCATATCGAAGAGAATGATGGATAAGCTCAGCCCCGAGTGCAGGGACAAAATGACACTTATCATCGACATCGAGACTCTCGAGTTCATAAAGAAGGATGACGAAGCGTTCAAGTGCAATGGATGGACAGTAGAGCCGAGCCCGGATTCCCTTGCCTGTATCATCTACACCTCAGGGACGACCGGAAATGCCAAGGGCGTAATGCTCAGCCACCGCAACCTTGCCCATAATGTGGTCGCATCGATGAAGGCGCAGCCTTCGACAAAGAAGGATCGCTTCCTTGCGATTCTCCCCCTCGCCCACACTTACCAGATGAGCATTTCCTTCCTCTACCCGATATTTGTCGGAGCGGCGACATATTATATCTCCAAGCCGCCGACTCCGAGCATCCTCCTCGGGGCGATGAAGAAGGTAAAACCTACTACTGTCCTTTCGGTCCCTCTGATCATAGAAAAGATCTATAAATCAAGCGTCCTTCCTACAATTCACAAATCCCGGGTACTCTCGTGGATGGAAAAGAATATGTCCTGGCTGCTTCACTGGTTCATCGGAAGAAAGCTCGTCCGTACCTTCGGAGGAAAGATCCGCTTCTTCGGTATCGGCGGAGCCAAGCTTGACCCGGCGGTCGAAGCCTTCCTCCTAAAGTGCAAGTTCCCTTATGCAATCGGCTATGGGCTCACAGAATGCGCTCCGCTTGTTTGCAATGCCATGGTCCACAAGACCCGCCTCGGCTCAACGGGAGTCGCAGCATTCCATGTTGAAGTCAAGATTGACAATCCCAATCCAGAGACCGGTGAGGGAGAAATCATCTGTCGCGGCGACAACGTGATGATTGGTTATTACAAGGATCCATCCCGCACCCTCCAGGCTATTGACGACGAAGGATGGTTCCATACCAATGACGTCGCTACGATAGACAAGGACGGATACATTTATATCAAGGGCCGCCTCAACAATACCATACTCAGTTCGACCGGAGAAAACATCTATCCCGAAGAAATTGAGATGGTTATCAATGACATGGACGGTGTCAATGAGTCCCTTGTGATTGAAAGGGAAGGTAAGCTCGTAGCCCTCGTCAAGTTCGACGACAACGTGCTCGACTGGAATCAGGAGAGCGAGGACAAATTCTTCGAGAATCTTGAAGCCAGGAAGAATGCGGTCTTGGAATTCGTCAACAAGCATGTCGGCAAGAACTCCAAGGTATCGGAGGTCGATGCCATGAGAAAAGATTTCGAGAAAACGGCAACCCAGAAGATCCGCCGCTTCCTGTACAAGAACTCCCATGGAGACGAGCCCAAGAAGGAGGACTCGACCAATAAAAAGGAAGAGAAGTAACTATTTATCAAGAAGATATCTACTCCAGAAATCGCGGTTTGCCTCGAGGAAATGCTTCCCTTGGTAGCCGCGATATCCGTGCATGCCATCGGGATAGATCATGAATTCGAAATCCTTTCCGTCTTTATGGAGGACGTCAATAAGCTGGAGGGTGTTCTGGAAATGGACATTATCATCCCCAGTTCCGTGGGTAATCTTGAGCATGACTTTTCCGTCAGCCTTGCCGACTTCCACAGGATAAGTCCCTACTCTTCCAAGAACAGATGAACTCTCATATCCATCGGGATTATCCTCGGGAGTGGACATGAACCTCTCGGTATAGTGGGTATCATAGAGTTTCCAATCATAGACCCCGCCTCCGGCGATGCCATAGTGATAATCATCAGGTGCAGTTGCGACAAGAAGGGTGGTCATTGTTCCGCCGAAGGAGAACCCCTCCACTCCGATCTTGTCTCCATTGACATAAGGAAGCGATTTCAGGTACTGTGCCCACTCGACGAAATCGCTCACTTCAATGGTACTCAGATGCTTATAAATCATATCGAGCCCTTTCCTGCCATTGTGACCGGCCGCCCTGCAATCCGCAACCACCTGGATAATTCCATTCTCCCAGAACCACCTGTCACATCCGTATCTCGGCTGCCAGCGGTCAGTGACAAGAGGAGTATCAGGACCTCCGTAAATGTCTACATGGACAGGATACTTCTTCGAAGAATCAAAATCCTTCGGGAATGCTATAGTCGCCGGGAGGACGAATCCGTCCTCTGTCGTCATTGTAATAAGCTCAGGCTGAGGTCCTTCCGATTCCTTTTCGAGAGAGGAAAAAAGCACTTTCCGCTCCCCGGAACTCTCATGAACCCAGACCTCGGTAGGATGGCTAAGGGAAGAAACAGCTGCGACAAATCGGCTGCAATCGGGCGAGAAAAGGGCCCTGGAAACGTGCAGGTGAGGATCTGTAAGGGCCTTGACATTTCCGTCCTTATCAACGGAATAAAGAGCCTGACGGACCCTGGAATCGGTCTCTGAAGTAAAATAGACGGTCCCGTCAGGGCCGAGTGCAAGAAGGGTCATCCGCCAATTCTCTCCGTCTGTGAGACGCTTAAGGGTCTTACCGTCATAGGAAAGATAATAAATCTGCTGCCAAGAGGTCTCGAAGCTACGGACCATATAGAGCCCGTCCTCGCCAAAGAGCATACCGTCAATCCAGTCGAGCCATGTCGGATAGGTCTCATTATAGATATGAGTTTTAGTTCCTTTGGAAGGATCGACAGAATACAGATCGAGAGTATTCTGGATCCGAGGCTCCCTTGCAACGAAAAATCTCTTTGAGTCAGCGCTCCAAAAAGGAGTGCCGAAATACTGGTCCTCCGACGGATTGAAATCGGCCCATACTGTCTTTGGAGTGCGGCGGTTCATCGCCTTGGGAACATCTATAAAGCCTATTCTGACCTCAGGATTCCTCTCCCCCGCCTTTGGATAATGGGTCCGCCTGAGAGAGCCATCCTGCCCCTTGGGGGAATATATCGGGAACATCGGCACAAGACTGTCGTCGAATCTGTAATAGGCAATCTTCCTGCTGTCAGGACTCCACCAGAATGCCCTGTATCGGGATGGACGACCGAAAATCTCTTCATAATAGACCCATGAAGCATATCCGTTCAGAATCACATCCGACCCGTCAAAAGTAAGTCTCTTTTCCTTTCCCGAAGCTATATCTACGACATAAAGGTCATTGTCCCTTGTAAAGGCCAGCATAGTCGAGTCGGGGGAATAGGTCAGATTTACAGCACCTTCAGGCTCGATGGGGAAAGAGACAAACTTCTCCGGAAGCTTGCCGCATGGCAAGATATTAAAGGCTGCATCGACCCTATATTGTGAGTCCGCATCAGCGAGATACAATTCACTGTCAGAGAGCCATTTCCATTCTACAGGAGTCGTCTTCAGCGGCTGAGCCGCCACTGCGGAAACCGCCAAAACCGCGGAGAATGCCAATGCTATAATTCTTCTCATGAGACAAACAGTTCTTCTTTAAAATTGACCAGATACACTTTCTCCACCGCCCTGGTCAAGGCCGTATAGAGCCACTTAAGATCGTCCCTGACCAGGAAATCCTGCCAAAACGCATTATCTATAAAAACGCATTTCCACTGCCCGCCCTGGGACTTATGGCAGGTAATGGCGTTTGCATACTTCAGCTGAAGGGCATTGAAGAAGGGATCCTCTCTGACCGCCTCATACCGCTTCTTCTTTGTCGGAATATGGGCATAATCTTCATTCACACCCTGATATAGCTTATTGGACTCTTCATATGTCAAGGACGGACTCTCCGAATTGAGGGTATCCAGAAGCACCTTGGCATCTATCTCCTGATCGCCATAGTCCGGAAGGGAGAGGACAGCTTCAGCGAAATTGAGTCCGTATCTTTCTTCGAAATGACTGATTTTCAGAAGCTTCGCTATATCTCCATTGGCAAGATAATCGACCCCTTCCACATTATCCACGAAGTGGTAGCAGTTCTTTACGATCATCAATTTGTCGCCCTTGACCAGATCTCCCTCCTTATACTGGACTTGGGCCCTGATGCCGGCATTGTACCTGTTGGCTCTTTTATTGGAGCGGCATAGAACGATAGTCTCATCCTCTCCATATTTATCATAAGCATCTGAGATTCTATCGATAAGATCTCCTCCATTTATCCTTTCCACATCGTCGCAGGAGCTGATATCCAGGCCCAACTCGTCGAGAGGCATATCCTCAAAATAAGGATCGTCAAGGAGCTCACGAAGCCTTGTGGCATTACGAAGGATTCCACTTTCCCTCTGCTGGCGGACAACAGTTGTCAGAGTAGAGAACCTCACTCCCCCGAAACCTTCCATAAACTCCGGAGAAAGGGCTGGAGAAGCGTCCAGACCAATCGGCGGCAGCTGGGCTGAGTCGCCGATGAGAACGAGCCTGCAATCTACCCCGCTACGGACAAAGTTCACCAGATCTTCCAGCAGGTTCCCAGACCCGAAAGCAGCGCCGGAGGACTGGGAATCGATGCCTATCAGAGACACCTCATCAACTATGAATAAGGTATTTTTCGACTTGTTGGGGCCAAGTGTAAAGAGGCCGAAGCCGTCGTCTCCATGACTTTTCTGCCGATAAATATGCTTATGGATTGTAAATGCAGGATGACCGGTATAGGAAGAGAGCACTTTGGCCGAACGGCCGGTTGGAGCAAGAAGAATGCAGGCAGTCTCTAGCTCAGAGAGAGAATTGACAACCGCCGCTACCGCCGTAGTCTTTCCCGTACCGGCATAACCGTTGACGACCATTATGTCCCCGTCATCCGAAGTGAAGAAATCCGACATGTCCCGAAGGAGATTCTCCTGACATGAAGTCGGTTCATAGGTGAAGTGGTCCAGGAAATACTTATAGAGGAAAGAAGATCTGTCCATCATAATTTCCTCCTGGAATGGAAGATTGAATAGAGAGCGGCGAAAACAGGATAGATCTCGACACGGCCGAGGAACATATCCATAGTAAAGATTGCCTTCATCAGCGTCGGTTCAGCATTATAGTTGCCAAGGGAGCCAATAGAGCCGAGCGAAGGGCCCACATTGGCAAGACAGGATATTGAGCCGGTGAGGGCATTCCCGTTCGGATCTCCCGAGAAGAGACAGAGAATGACTGACATTACGATGAGAAGGAAGAACTGGGCCACATAGAGCACCTGCGGATAGACGTCTTCATCCTTGATTCGCGACGATCCAAGACGGATTTCCGATACACTGGAAGGATTGAGGGAGCGGAAAGTCTGCCTCCGTATAGCCTTTCCAAGAACCAGAATACGGTCCACTTTCATACCTCCTGTAGTAGAGCCGGCGCATCCGCATACAAGGCTCATCAGCATCAGGAGGAAACAGGGCAGAGCCGGCCATACGGAATTGTCTGCGATGGCAAAACCGGTTGTAGAGGCATAGCTGACCATCTGGAATGTCGACTCGAGAAAGGCCCTTCCCCATGAGCCCACTGCCCCCTGAAGCTTAAGGGATAGTCCTCCTGCGATCGACGAAAGCGACAGCATCAAGACATAGGCTCGGATGACCGGGTTATTTAGAGGACGCAGGCTTCGAGTCACAAGGGCAATGAAGATCAAGCCGAAATGAATCGATGCCAGGAACATGAATACAATTGTGATGACATCGATAACGACGGAATTATACGCCCCTATCGAGAGGGTCTTGGTACTGAACCCTCCAGTCGCGCAGACGCTGAATGCATGGTTAATGGCATCGAACGGGGACATCCCCGCAGCCCAGTATGACAGGAAAGCAAGCACGCATATCCCGATATATACCCACGCAAAAGTAGACAGCGTCTTGTTTGCCCTTGAGCTATACGACTCTTTCGAAATATTGGATAGCTCCATATTCTTGAGACGAAGGCTTATTGGGCTGGAAGTCGGAATGATCAGAAGAAGGAAGACTACGACTCCGAGACCGCCGATGAAGTGGGTCGAAGACCTCCAGAAGAGAAGGCTTTTTGGCAGGACTTCTACATCTTCGAGTATGCTCGCCCCAGTAGTAGTAAAACCGGAAACACTTTCAAACCAGGCATTTATAAGAGTAAACGGTCCTCCCCACAAGGCATAGGGAAGCATTCCGAACTCGAATGACATCAGCCATGACAGGAATATGATCATGTACCCGTCCTTAAGGGAAATGGCCGGTCCCCTCTTAACGAAAATGAAGGGGAAGATACCGCAAATGAAAGTGATTGAGAAACTGATCAGAAGAGGAGCGAGTGCACTGTCTTTGCCGTTTGCGATAGAGACGAAAACGGAAAGCAGCATAAAGAGCGCGCTGACAAGCAGTGCGACACCCACATTCCTCGTTATGACTTTCAGATTCATTCTCCCGATTCTTTTGACTTAATCTCCTTGAGACGACGCCTCATCTGGCTATTCTCCTCTGTCAATTCGAGTATGCCGGCATTAAGATCAGTAAGCTCATCATCTCCCTCAAACGTATAGTTATACTTCCTATTGAATGAGCGATAATTGTCAAGGGAGTCCAGCATCTTGTAAATCGGTTTTACATAGTATGCAAGGATGAAGAACAGAAGAAGAAGCACAAGTAAAATGCCCACAGAGACGGCAACTGCACTTGGAATTATACTTCTGTAAAAGCCGTTGTCAAAGGCCACTGAGTTCTTTTCAAGGTCATTGTAGATAGCAAGGCTAAGATCGTCGATATCCCCTCTCAAGCGCCCGAAAACAGGCTGTAGACGGTCGAAGTACCATGTCCTGGAATCGATAAAATCAGAGAGGAGGACATCGTTGAGCTCCAAAGAAGTCAGCATATAGGCTGAATAAGAATACAGGACAGAGTCGGCAAGAGGGAGAAGCTTCTTCTCCGTCATGGACACTTTCAGTGAATCACAATAGGCGACAAAGGCTTTCTGGTCGAAATCAGGGAGGGTGGAAATAGTCTCGTCTCCGATGACCGTCAGGATGTCGAGATTGTACTCATCCACCACATTGGTAAGCTGCTGGGCTACATTGATGCTATTGATGTTGTCTGCAATCAGCTCAGAGACGTAATTGCTCATTCGACGGTACTCGATTATCGAGATGATACTGGAGAGCAGAAGAACGACAGCTATCGCACTGAGACTGAGCGTCAGCTTCATTCTCATAGACAGGCGGAAATTCGCAAGTCTGTTTCTTAATTTTCTGAACATAATACCCTGATTACGATCTCACCAAAGTACAAAAATAGGAATATTCTTCGAAATTCCGCAATAGTATGACCTTTTTCAAAAATATGTCCTTTTTCTTTAAATATTTTTCAAAATTAAGTTGGATTTACTGAAATTTCTTACTACATTCGCGCAGGCACAAAAAATGATCTTATGAGGAACACCTTCCTTGACAAAAGAGAGAGTAAAAACTCAATCCTGAAAAAATACATACTCAGTCTTTGCATCGAGCAAGGAGAATACAGCATCTCCGAACTCAGCAAGAATCTCAATACCAGTGTACCTACAGTAACCAAGCTTATCCAGGAGCTCATAGACGAAGGTTTTATGATTGATCTTGGGAAGCAGGGCACTTCCGGAGGAAGGAGACCGAGCATTTTCGGGCTCAACCCCGGCGCCGGATACTTTATTGGAGTGGATATCAGGCATTCCCATGCAAGTATTGCCGTTGCTGATTTCAAGGGGAATATAGTTTCCTTTACCGACAATATCCCGTTTGTCCTCGAGAGCAAGGAAGAGTCGATCAAGAGAATCAGCGTCGCCGTTCGGACCTATTTCGACGACCATGGACTCGACTTTCAAAAAGCCCTCGGGCTTGGCGTCAGCATTACCGGAAGAATCAACCCCGAGACCGGCGAGAGCAATACCTACCAGCTTCCCGGTGGGATGACCATCGGCGGCATCCTTGAAGAGTCCCTGGACATCCCCGTTCTCATCGAGAACGACTCGCGTGCAATGACCTATGGAGAATTCCTGGCCGGAGCCGCGAAGAAGGACAAGAACTTCCTCTTTGTCAATATCAGCTGGGGGCTCGGAATGGGCATGATCCTGGACGGCAAGCTCTTTTACGGCAAATCGGGATTCTCGGGTGAAATCGGGCACTTCCCTCTCCTTGACAACGATGTGATCTGCCGCTGCGGAAAGGTCGGCTGCTTCGAGACCGGCGCTTCCGGCTCGGCTCTCAACAGAATGGTACTCAATGAGCTCAAGAACGGGCGTTCTTCCTCCCTCTCATCGAAGTTCCACCGCGGAGAAAAGATCACTATCAACGACATCTACGAGGCGGTCAAGGAAGAAGACGTCCTTGCGATTGAAAAGGTACAGGAGGTCGGAACGGTGCTCGGACGCGGTATCGCAGGACTGATCAATGTGTTCAACCCCGATCTTGTCGTTATCGGCGGAAAAATGGCCGTAGCTGGTGATTATCTGATGCTTCCGGTCCGGAGTTCTGTCAAGAAATATGCGCAGAACTTTGTAGCGAAAGATACCTACATCCGCTTCTCCAAACTCGGGACGGAAGCCGCTCCGGTCGGAGCCGCACTCCTATCGAGAAGCCGGCTTCTGAAGGTGGACTTTTAGAGGATATTCATCGATTGCTCGCGAATCTTCTCAAGCTCGTCTTTCATCTGAACGACGAGCTTTTGAATTTGAGCATGGTTAGCCTTTGAGCCGGTAGTATTGATCTCGCGCCCCATCTCCTGGATGATAAATCCGAGTTTCTTTCCGGGGCATGGATCGCCGTCAATCGTATCCATGAAGTATTTACAATGCTGGCGAAGGCGAACCTTTTCTTCATTGATGTCGTACTTTTCAAGATAGAAAATCATCTCCTGTTCGAAACGGCTTTGATCAGGCTTCTGAGAAAGCTCGTCAAGAGCTTTCAGAAGCTTGGCCCTTACAGTCTCAATCCGCTCGCCTTCAAGTGCTTCCACTTCCTGATACAAAGAAAGAATATTGCCTACCCGGGAAGTAACATCCTTATAAAGGGCGACACCCTCTTTTGACCTGTAGGAATTGACTTCGGAAAGAGCGGATTCAAATGCTGAAGCAACCGCCGGCCAATCCTCCTCGGTAATCACATCCTGCTTTTTAGAGTCAACGACATCGGGCATCCTCAGGATCGAAGAAAGAAGGGTAGCCTTGGCTACAACATTAAGGGAAATCTCCGGAGCAATGGAGACGGCTTCCGAAAGATACTCCTTGGCAAGGGCCACATTAATAGGCCTCGAAATAGCATCAGGGGAAGGGTCTAATGTCAGGAAAATATCAATGGTCCCTCTTGAGAGAGAATCCGCAATCTTCTGACGGACAAGTAGTTCCTTATCCTTGGGAAGGAGAGAGGACTTAAGGTTGATATCGGCATTCTTGCCGTTGAGAGTACGAATTTCTACTGTAAGTTTTCCTGCTGCGACCAAGGCCTCCGCCTTGCCGTAGCCTGTCATTGATTTTATCATTTTATGATTCCCTGTTCCTTAAACACCTTAACCAGGGCTGCAACGGCCCTGTCTACCTGCTCCTTTGTATGAGTTGCCATCAGTGCGAACCTCACAAGAGTGTCCTGAGGGGCACAAGCCGGAGGAATGACGGCATTGATGAAAACTCCCTCATCAAATGCCCTCTTTGTCACTATGAAAGTCTTTTCCACATCGCGGACATAAAGTGGAATGATTGGGCTCTCTGTCTCTCCTATCTCGAATCCGGCCTCGCGGAACTTACCGAGGGCATAGTTCGTAACCTCCCAGAGCGACTGGATCCTCGCCGGCTCATTCTGGATAATATGAAGGGCTTCGAGAGCACTTGCAGTAGCAGCAGGTGTATCTGATGCGCTGAAAATGTAGGTCCTCGCATTATGGCGAAGATAATTGATCAGAATCTTATCAGCTGCTACGAATCCGCCGATGGAAGCAAGTGATTTAGAGAATGTTCCCATTATGATATCCACCTCACTTGTAAGATTGAAATGGTCGCAGACTCCCCTTCCCTGCCGGCCGAAGACACCAAGGCCATGGGCCTCGTCGACCATAACCACAGTATTGGGATACTTGTGTTTCAGAGCAATTATGTCGGGCAGCTTCGCAAGATCCCCTTCCATCGAGAAGACTCCGTCCACGACAATCAGTTTGACCGCATTTCGGGCACATCTTCTAAGGCATCTTTCGAGGTCTTTCATGTCATTATGCTTGAAATGCAGAGACTTGGCAAAGGAGAGACGACGCCCGTCGACTATAGAAGCATGGTCACGGTCATCGCAAATGATGAAGTCATTTCTCGTCAGAAGTGCGGGAATCACACCCGAGTTTACGCTGAAGCCGGTCGAGAAACAGAGTGCTTCATCCTTTCCAATAAACTCAGCAAGCTCTTTCTCAAGCTGCACGTGGATATCCAGAGTTCCATTGAGAAAACGGGATCCGGCGCATCCGGACCCATATTTTTTCATCGCCTCTATACCGGCATTTATGACCCTGTCGTCACCTGTCAGGCCTGTATAGGCATTCGATCCGAACATGAGTACATTCTGCCCTTCCATCTCGACCTCAGTACCCTGTTTTCCCTCGATTTCCCTGAAATAAGGATATACTCCCTTTTCCATCATTTGCTGGGGCAAATCATATTTGGCCAGCCTGTCATGCAGTAGACTCATATAGAATTAGGTTTTATACAACAAGGCGAAGATACGAATTTTTTTTAATAATCATTATTATTTCACCATCACGATAAAAATTA
>Ga0079305_1002190_pt1 | contig 18631 bp, 22 predicted proteins | sample LMS_cellobiose_e_FD_79183 | JGI IMG/M metagenome (GOLD analysis project Ga0079305, IMG submission 79183) | Rumen-fistulated moose microbial communities from Alaska, USA - LMS_cellobiose_enrichment | ecosystem: Host-associated > Mammals > Digestive system > Stomach > Rumen fluid ... | reverse complement strand
TTCGACTTCACATTGCCTTCATAATACCCGATCCAGACCTTCCGCATTCCGCAGTCCTCAAAGGCATGGCGGAGCATTTCTTTCACAGCCTCCGGCATGATGCCCCGGCCCCAGAACGGCTTCCCGAGCCAGAATCCCAGCTCGCATTCATCGTCCCGGTCCGTCATTTTCGTGTTTCCGTTCAGCATCAGCTCGATCGCTCCGATCGCCCTGCCGTCTTCCTTCAGGCAGATCGCATAACACTCCCTGCCGCTAAAGACAGTCCGGATCACTTCCCTGCTCTCATCCACACTCTGATGCGGCGGCCACCCGGCGGGCGGGCCCACCTCCGGATCCCTGGCATATTCATATAGATCCTTCGCATCGCTTTCTTCCCAGCGGCGCAGGATCAGGCGTTCTGTTTTAAGTGTCATTTCATGCTACCTCAAAACCTTTCCAGCACGTCGGAAACCATACCCAGAAAAATGAGAATCGTAACCATACCGACCATCACCGTTGCAAACAAGATGACTCCGATTACAGTCCTCTTTAGCATTTTCGTAATCAACCAAAGCTGTGAACTGGCTTTTCCTTTTTAGCAGCGTTCCTCTGATCAATGGTTTTTCAAATATATATGCTCATTTCTTCACCACGATGGTCAGCATGACCAAATCTTCCTCTCCTGTATTAATGATCGAGTGCTCCGACCCTTGGGGGCAGATATGCATAACCCCTGATATCAGATCTTCCTCTACTCCGTCACAGAATGCTTTGCCTTTACCGCTGATGATATAATTCATATCATCGCCGGAATTCTGCTTATGATTGCCAATGCTTCCTCCCGGATGGATCACTGTCAAAATGATCCTGTAAGAATCATCGTTATACATACGGACATCCATAGTACCGGTGCCGTTATCCATACCCGGAAACGTCATGGGCACAATTTTATTGAAATCTATGCGCATGTTCTCCTCCTAAATCCCGATATAATCTATTATACCTTCATTCCTGAATTTCGCCAGCATCTCCAGCATGTGAATGCCGATTTTTTCAGGATCATTTTCAAACGCTGCACAGATGATCCGCAGGCCATCTGGTGTGAGCAGGCGACCGTTATCCCGATCCCGGCGCAGGCGTTCATACTCTTCAAACTGCTTCTTGGTGATCGTAGGCATTTTCAACATCCTCCATAAATAAAAATGAGCCGGTCTGCAAAACCGACACCCCTAAGTCCTAAGCGACACCCCTAAGAGGACAATCGTTAATTTGTATCAAATACGGTGACTTAATTTCGCATACGATCTCATCGGCTTTCGGCTCCATCAAATCCACCATCATTTTTATTATATGACGTGGCGTACGAAATTGACCATTCAGACCGGCAGTAGCTATTTTAGACAGCAGATACTCATAAACATCACCCCGAGTGTCCGCGGTCTGGATCTGGGCCATTTGCTCATAGATTCCATCCATGGATGTTACTACTTTGTCCAGCAACAACGGAGTCGGAATTTTAAAAATCGCATCATCCATATACCGGGAATAAGCACTATCTTTGTCCCCGTGCAGATTCTTAATGAAAGGAAAGACCCATTCCTGCACGGTGCTGTACATCTTCGCCGCAGGGAAATCATGAAAGGCACTCCATTTCAGTTGACTTCCGTCCACGGTTTGTTCTCCAATCTGTACCTCTTTAGCAAAAATGCTCTCATAAGGAAGTCCCAGCATGGCTGCTTCTCTGGCACGAAGGTTATCTGCATCATCCAAGTCATGGATGAACATCAGATAGGTCATCTGCTCGATAACATCCAGCGGATTGGTCAAACCTCCCGCAGCAAAGATATCCCAAAGACTGTCGATTTTGTTTTTCAATTCGCCTGTTATCATATTCTACTTCTCCCAGTTCCATGTATAGGACGTATAACGGCCTCCGCCAATTTTTATGATCTCACCATTTTCCATCAGTTCCTTCAGGGCTCTTTCCACGGTCTTTTGACTAATATCCGGGCACTGCCCCATAATTTGTGATTTTGTGATCCGTCCGGTGTTGTTTCGGATGATTTGCCGGACTCTGCCGGGTTTGGACAGGCCCTTTGTGATCAGAAGATCCACTCTGGACGTAAACTCCCGGTATGCGGCGATTACGATGCCAAGCATGTATCTGACAAAAGGAAGGTAATCATTTTCGCCCTCATGCCATCCGGTTGAACTTTCCTGAAGGACTTCATAATATGTTTCTTTACTGTCCGCAATCAATCTTTCAATACTAACATACTTACCGACCACATATCCGGAACGATATAATAACAACAAAGTCAGCAGCCGGCTCATTCGACCATTCCCGTCGTTAAAAGGATGGATGCAAAGGAAGTCCAGAATAAACATGGGAATCAGAATCAAGGGATCTAACTCCGTATCAGACAAAGCCTCCTGAAATGCATTGCAGAGGCTATCCATGGCTTCCGGCGTTTCCCATGCTGGAACTGGCTGAAAGCGGACCTTCTTTGTCCCATCGGGCTGCTCCTCCGCAATCACATTATCGGAGTTTTTAAAACTGCCTCCAATAGCTGAATTGCTGTATTTATAAAGATCCTTGTGTAGCTGCAGAATCATGCCCGATCTGACAGGAATATAGTCATAATTCTCGTGGACAGTATTCAGTACATCCCGATAACCGGCAATCTCCCGCTCACTTCGTCCTTTGGGGGTAGTTTTATTCATTACGATTTTTTTCAGCCGGTCATCGGTCGTAATAATGCCCTCAATGCGGTTAGATGCTTCTGTACTCTGAATCTTTGCGATATCCAACAGGTCGGATAATGCGTCCTTTTGTGCTTCAACGAAAAGATTTTGCTGTCCCTTTTGCTCATGGATTTCCACAAGATACGACACAATCTCCGGAGACAGAAGCTTCTGATATTCAGTTTTGTAGTTCAAGGTTCTCATTCTGCTTCCTCTTCTCCGATCTTAAAATAGTCATTTTAATCATTCTTAACACTACCGCATTGTATCATAACTGGACAAAAAACACAAGTCAATAAAGTCATTTTTTCTTAAAATGACTTTATTGACTTGTGAAATGGCTATATTGCTATTTGCCGCTATTTTTCCTCTGTCAGTCCTGACTGCTAAGTTAATTGATGGGATAGGTTTAGTGGAAGATTTCATAGATATTACCGTCCAAATCAGTATCCTCTAAATCCATATCCCAATAGTTCAGACTTGTCACTAAATAAGGTCTTAGAGCGTCGCCATAAACGTAATATACCTCTCTGAAAGTTTTATTGCTGGAATTGGTTCGCTCTGAATACTAAAGATGCCCTTCCTCTAAAATTGGTGGACCGCACAGGATTTGAACCTGTAGTCTTACCCTTATGAGGGGCCTGCATTAACCGTTATGCTAGCGGTCCGTGTGACATAGTGACATTGGTTAACATAATTATATCTTATGTATCTAAATGAATCAATTCGCTTTATATTCTTCAGGTGTTTCCCCTCTCCGTCTGCTTCGCAGACACCTTCCCCGGAGGGGGAGGCAAGGTCTAAGTAGCATTGCTCTGTGCTTTTATCTGCATCTCCCCGGAGGGGGAGGCAAGGCTTTCATCATAGATGACGCTCCCGCTACAAATCCACCAAATAGATTCCTACCCCGATCTGGGTAAAGCTTCCCTTCTTGTTGATGCTGATGATCTTCGCCTTCAGCAGCTTTCCCGCATCCATGAGCCTTGCAAAGACAAGATTATCCTTCTCCGGCACATACCCCAGTTTCCGGCCCTCTTCGTTCAGGATCAGGATCGCATTGCTGTCGAACTTGTTGTCTTCCCGCCGGAGCGACAGGACGTCTCCTTCACGGATCGTCTCCAGCACGGACTTGTCGTCCAGATGCGTGGTTCCGGCAACAAAGGAATCGAAAAGATGGATCTCTTTGATGAGCGGTTTGATGAGTTCCCCCAGTTCATGATTATCCACAAGGGATACCAGGTCCTGCTGATGTTCGGTCAGTTCATTCGACATTTCGTTGTCACTCCTTTCTGCAGAAGCTCCTTCGGGATGCTGTCCAGCTGTTTGCAATAATCTTCGTATTCCTGCTGTTCCCGGCGAAGCTCCTCTTTTTTCCGGGATACGGCGTCTTTATCTTCCAATAAGTATTTATACTGATACGGATCGGTGCCTGTAATGCTCCCGATCTCCGCCTCGAGTTCCGCGATCTTCTTTTCGATGTCCGGTATCGTGATTTCCGCCGTGCCGAGGTCCATTTTTTCGAGAAGCATATTGATCAGCACCTCGATCTCTTCCATCTCCTTCAGGTCGTTGCAATCATAGGCGATCTTCAGCCTGTTCCACAATCCCTGCAGTTCTTCGCTCTCCGCAGCGGCCGGATTGATGTCCGGGTGGATCTTCTTGGCCATGCGGTGATAGATCCGCTTGATCCGGAGAAGATCGACTTCCGTGATTTTTTTACCGGACTTGGCTTCCTTGTTCTCCCGGACCATTTCCTCGAGTCTCTCTTTGTATTCCGCCATTTCCTTCGCCAGGTACGCCTGCAGTGCGTTTTGGTCCACGCTCTCGCCCCGGTTGGCAAAGATCTGGCAGTATTCAATGGTTTTCTTCTTGCGGATCGCCTCCATTTTCTTTTGGAATACTTCGAGGATCAGGTCGCCGAATTCCCGGATATAGGCCCGCTCAAAATGGAATGCCAGCTTCTTCACCTCGTCCTTCCGGAGCAGGAGTTCCTCATATCTCGCATAAGACGCGTTCCTTACTTTTACTACTTCGCTCATTTTTCCACCTCAAATCCGTACAGGTCATTGCAGATTGCCGTCAATTTCGTGTTCCCGATGCTCCCGGATCTGAAAAACTCGTCTCTTCCCCGGAACCATTTCCCGTTAAAGCACACGGTGCACGCATCCCCTTCCATGACCGATTCCAGCTCCTGTACCTGCTCCTTGTACAGGAAGGAGATTTTGTGAGGCGTCTTCAGCAGGTAATACAGGTCGTAGAAATCGAAGAATTCCTCATCGAAGGAAAGCAGCTCGTACAGGTCGTCGATCAGCCATTTCATGATGTTCAGGTTTCCGAAAAACGCATTGTACCGGATTCTCTGAGCAAGGAAATTTTTCGAATACAGGTAAAGACTGATTGCTTCTTCTTTCCGACCCTGCGCCGTCCGGATCCTTGCCAGTCTCGTGAATACTTCCGGCACGGGGTCAAAGAAATTGGTCATATGCCGGACTTTCGGATACAGTTCTTCGATGATTTGCTCGTATTTTGCCGGATCCTTTTCGACGTAGTACCCGTTTTTATACATGTCCGCCACTTTATATGCGGCCACGGGATCTCCTTTTTCCATGAGCCTGGAGAAGCACTCGTAGGCTTTCTTGAAATCGCGTTCTCCCGTCCTTCCGTAATACCATATGTAACCGAGGCATTCATACGCCGGGTCATAATCGTACGACGCGGCCATTTCATAATACTTCAATGCCAGGTCGAACCGTTTGATTTCGTAGTAGTACCCGCCAAGATACAGCATGTCCCGGGGGCTGTGGTTTTCTTCGATCAGGAAATCCATTGCCTCCGTGAACAGGAATACTTCTTCTTCGGAAGGGTTCTTGTTTTCGTCAAACGCTTCGACGATTTTTCTCGCTTCATTCACTGTCATCTTTCCCGGGCTCCTTTCTTTTTTTTCAATTTTCCCACCGCGTAAGAGTAAAAATCTACCCTCAAAAGGAAAAAAGACCGATGTTCATCGGTCTTTTGTGCCTTGTCCGGGGTTTCCCTCTCCGTCTGCAGCACAGACATCTCCCTCGGCGAGGGGGGGCGGGGATTGGGTGGCATCGTCATGTGCCTTGGGCCGCATTCCCCCGACGGGGGAAGCGAGGGTGTAATCATAACGATTCAAATCGAAGACGAAGTCCTTCCTGGAGCACCTGTGAGCAATTGATTCCCTTACGCTCTGCATAAGTTGCCATCCACGCAGGAAGAGAAACGTTTTTCCGCACTGCTCTGGTATCTGTCAATGCTCGGTATGCAATGGTGTCCACATGAATAAAGGAAAACATCATTCCCTTCTCATGCGGAAGATCTGACTGTAGTGTGGCGGCCGGAATGTCCAGCCCTTCATCCTCTGCATTAACAAGCCAGACGCTGGCAGCATCCGTAATCAATTCAATAGCATCATCGATGTCATCTCCGGTGGTAACACATCCCGGCAGGTCCGGAACTTTGCAATACAGTTCAGTACCGTCTTCCGTAGGCACAAAGGTTGCGGTATAGGTATATTTCATAGAATCCTCCTTTCAGCGAGACTGTAATCAATCTCTCGCATTCTGCTTGATTTCTTTTCGGATATAGCGGAGTGTGTTTTCACTGAACTTGTGGCGTTTTACCGTTATCGTGCACTTTAACTCTGCATTATAGTATTTGTCATGTTTCCCTCCATGACCCTTGAAAAAGTACCCGGCATCTTTCAATTCTTGAATAGCTATGTCACGTGGTGTCACGTATTTACCCCCTTTAACAATTAAGATACACAAAAATACACAATTGTCAATACAGATTACGCAAGATTAAGTAATATAAACGAAAACTCAATAGATTGCATTAATTTCCTATATTTCTATTTATTGTATCACACGAAGCTGACTTTTCATAGATAGAAACTCCATAAAAAAAAGACCGTTTAACGGTCTTGCGTGTATTGTCCGAGGTTTCCCTCTCCGTCTGCTGCGCAGACACCTCCCCCAAAGGGGGAGGCGAGGCCGCCGGTTTTACGGCTTCTGTTATTCGTCTGACGCCCGGTACCCCTTCAGCTTCTTCCTCCGTTCCCGGTAATCCGGGCAATACTTTCCCACGAACGCCCAGAATTCCCGGGAATGGTCCATGTGCTTCCGGTGGGCCAGTTCGTGAATCACCACGTAGTCCATGAGTTCTTCCGGCAGGTAGTAGAGCTGGTAGTTGAAGTTCAGGTTTCCCTTGACGCTGCAGCTGCCCCACCGGGTCTTCTGGTTCCGGATGGTGATTCGTTCGAAGGTGACGCCCATCTTCTTCGCGTAAAAGGCCGCCTTCTCTTCGAACTTCTTTTGAATCTGCCGGCGTTCGGCTGCGGTCAGGTCGGAATAGGGTTTGGCGCCCGTGCCGGTCCTTTTGTCTGCGCGCTGCTTTTGGGAAGCAGACTTCCGGAAGATCCAATTTTCGTGCTGGGTCAGGAAGCGAATGATTTCCCTGTCCGGAAGCCGTTCCGGCACCCGGGCGATGACTTCCCCGCTTCCTTTGACCTGAAGCCCCAGGGTCCTCCGTTTGGAACGGACGATCTGGACGGTTATGGATTTGTTGTTTTGCTTTAAGGTGTGTTCGTTGATCATATATATTATTATACCCCAATTGTGCTTTTTTCGCCAGTGTTCCTGTTCACGCAGACACTCCCGCATCCATCACCGGTGCCGCGGCAGGCAGGTCCGCCGGAATTTCGGTGATGATGAGCGGGGACTCCGGTACCGCCCCGCTGTTGAGGACTGCCCAGGCGCCTGCCGAACTCCAGCCGATGCATATCACTACTGCGATTACGATTCCCCAAAACCATGGCCGTTTGTACAGAGGCCTGTGCACCTTTATTTCGTTTCCGGCCGGTCTCACGATTTCCAGCCGCACTTCCTGTTCCTCTCTTTTCATTTTAATACCCTCCTCTGACCGAGCCCGGCCCCTTGATGTCTCTATTATCCCGCACCGGATGTGTAAAAATCTACCCTTCCTTTTCGAGCCAAGGCGGTAGCCCCCCTAAGCCCCCGCCGCCTCAAAATAGCGCTTTTACTCTTTCACTCAGTAAAAGCGCCTGAACCTTGGCGACGCACGGTACCCCACCCCTGTCCCAAAGCTCAAATTAACAGAAAAGGACAGGGAAACCTCTTCAAAATCACGGTGAAAAACGCTCCAAACCCTGTCCCAAAGCCCAAATTAACAAAATAGGACAGGGATACGACTTCAAAACCACTGCGAAAAACGCTCCAAACCCTGTCCCAAACCAACAAAACCGCCCAACAGGACAGGGGCAACCCCCGATTCAACCGCCCTCTATCCCGTCAAACCCTGTCCCAAAGCCCAAATCAACAGAACAGGACAGGGTCAAGCTCCAAATCAACCGCCCACTGCCCCGCCAAACCCTGTCCCAACGCCCCGAAACAAAAGAAAAGTGCAGGGGCGGGGCTCCGGTTCCGTTCCGAAGCTGCGCTCCCTGCACTCAATCTCAATAGTTTAGTTTAATCGCCGGCTCAGCCCTGCGGCCCTTTCCACTCGCCGGTGTTGATGTCGACCCAGTCATCCTGCCAATCCTGGCCGCCGCCGATGTACTTGATCTCGCCGGTAGCTTTCTTGTACCAGTAGAAGTCCGCAAAACCGCCTTCCTCTTCACCGGTCGTCATGTTGACCGCATTGACGGGAAGCCCGAAGACGCAGGCAACATCCTTATTGATCAGCACTTCCATTTCCGCAGACCGCCGTTCATAACGATAGTTATCCTCATTCGGATAGATCTGGTTTGTGATCGCATAATTGAACACTTTCTTCGCGATATCCTCCATGGTCTCACCGGACTCGCCGTGCTTGCCGATGTAAATACTGTTGGTGTCTTCCACCCACTCGACCTTCTGGCCCAGCTTTTCCGAGAACAGCCGCAGCGGGATGTAAGTGGTCCCGTCTACAATGAAGGGTTCCGCATACGCACCGTTGGAGGCCGTGTAACCCATTGGCTCGTCATTCAGATACACCTTGATATCCCGGTAATACGCCTTCAGGTCCGCGGTGTGGACAGCGGCGAAAGCCACTGCAACGCTGGAACACACCAGCGCCCCGATGATCAGGCCCATTAAAAAACTCTTTCCATTGAACTTTTTCATTTTTCTCCCCTTTCCTTTCAAAAGAATCTATTCAACATTTTCTGCCCCTATTATACCTTAACGGGGATTCTCTGTTCAACTGAAATCTGGATCCCGCTCCTCCCTCCGGCATACGGCCCGCCCCTCGTTTCGCCGCCACAAACGTTTTTCGAAAAATATTTATCGTTTATCGTTAAAAAGTTGTTGACAAGTGATAATTGATGTGTATAATAAGAATTGTCAAAGGACGGATGCGATCCGGGCCCGATCGATCCGAAACATAAAAACGCAATTATAACAATTAATCATAGGAGGACATCATGGAAAAGGAACAGAAACTGGTACGGATTCAGAAAAACTTCAGAATCATGGGTATACTGACAAAGATCGTCGAGATCTTCTGCTACGTGGGCAGCGGCATCACGGCCGCCGGGGTCATTACCCTCCTCGCAGCGCCGGAATGGACAAAATACTTTATCGACTTAAGCGACGAACCGGGCAAATCCACCCTGAATGCACTGGTGCAGGCGATTCAGTCCAACGTCGAAGGAACCGCCGGTGCGGTCGCCAGCTGCATCGCACTCATCATAATGATGCTGATCATCGCCGTCGCAATGCACAAACTCCGCGGGGCACTGAAAAAGTTCCAGCAGGGACACTCCCCCTTCCTGGAAGAAAACATCCACACACTGAAGCTCATCTTCATCATCGTTACCATCATCACTCTGCTGACCGCGGGTCTCCCCCTCGCGCTCCTCACCGCCCTGGTGCTCTGGACCATCTACCTGATGTTCCAGATGGGCTGCGAACTGCAGAAGGAATCCGACGAAACGTTATAAGGAGGGAAACATGGCTATCATTTTACGGCTGGACCGGGTGATGGCGGACCGGAAGATGTCCCTGAACGATCTGGCAGCGAACGTGGGGATCTCCAACGTGAACCTCTCGAAGCTGAAGACCGGGAAGGTCAGCGCGATCCGCTTCTCCACCCTGGACGGGATCTGCCGGGTGCTGGAATGCCAGCCCGGCGATATCCTGGAATACGAACCGGAAGAAAAACCGGCGGAACTGCCGGAACCGCAAACCACACAGGATGACGTCGAATGACGCCATCCTTTTTTCAATTTTTCCCCGTTTTATGGTATAATATCGGCAGTTGCAACCCCTGGTTGCGGGATTTCCAAGCAAACTTTATGGTCTGCCACCCCTTTGGCAGGTAAGATAGAGACATCAAAAGAGCCCGGGCGAAGCGCCCCGCAGGGAAATGCGCGCAGGAAAAGCGGAGCCAAACGCCGGACGGGCTGAAGGGAGAATGACATGATTTTAGCGGATAAGATTATTGAACTGAGAAAAAGAAACGGCTGGTCTCAGGAAGACCTGGCCGAAAAACTGGACGTCAGCAGACAGTCGATTTCCAAGTGGGAGGGGGCCCAGTCCGTTCCGGACATGAACCGGATTTTAAAATTGTCGGAAGTCTTCGGCGTGAGCACCGACTTCCTTTTAAAAGATGAAATGACCTTCAGCGACCTGGCGGTCCCGGCGGAACTGCCGATGGACGCCAGCGGCACGGACATGGAGCCTCCCGCACGGAGCGTTTCCATGGAAGAAGCGATCAGCTTTATGGAAAACAAGCTGGCGGCCTCCGTAAAAGTTTCCATCGGCGTCATGATGTGCATCCTCTCGCCGATCCTCCTCATCCTGCTCTCCGGCGCACAGGAAGCCGGCTTCATCGGAATGAGCGAAGGCCAGGCGGCCGGATTGGGACTGGTGGTGCTGATGCTGCTGATCGGCGCGGCGGTGGCCCTGTTCGTGACCACCGGACTTCAGGGGAAACACTTTGCATACATGGAAACGGAACCCATCGAAACCCTTTACGGGGTGGACGGCATGGTGAGAGACCGGCGGGAGAAGTTCCGCGGCACTTACACCCGGCAGCTGGTCATCGGCATCGTGCTCTGCGTTCTGTCCGTGATTCCGATGTTCCTGTCCATGTCCCTCTTCGGGGATGTCGAGACGCCCGTCAATGATTTCCGGTACGTGGTGTCGGTGGCGATTCTGCTGCTGCTGGTCGCGATCGGTGTCTTCTTCATCGTCCGGGTCTGCGTCGTGTGGGGCGGCTTCCAGATGCTGCTGGAGACCGGCGATTACACCCGGGAGCGCAAACAGGAGAACCGGAAAAACCAGAACATCTCCGCCATCTACTGGTGCTCGGTCCTGGCGATTTACCTGGGTTGGAGCTTCATCACCGGCAACTGGCACCAGACCTGGATCGTATGGCCCATCGCCGGCGTGGCCTACGGCGCGCTGGTGGCGGTGCTGAGAGCCGTTCGCAGCAAGGGATGATTGCATAAAAAAAACGACGCCTGAGACTCATTCGGTCTCAGGCGTTTTTCTATTTATACTGTTCGGCCAGCCGGGCGGCTTCCTGTTTCATTTCCGCCACGACTTCCTCCGGACCGGTGATCCGGATTCCCTCTCCCAGGGCGAAGATCCATCCGTAGAACTGGCGGCTCACCGCCACGGTGACCACGGTCTTGAAATGCTCTTCATCGGTGGGGACCAGGATGATGTCCTTGCCGAAGCGGTCCATCAAAATGCCTGCCATGTCGTTTTCCGCTTCCAGCAGGACCCGCTTTTCCTCACCGCCGAACATTCCGAAGAGGCTCTTGGTGTAATGAGCCAGGTCGAAGAGTCTGAAGTCCTTCTGACCCTGCCGGGGTTCTTCCGTCAGGCTCAGCCGCTCCATTTTGTCCACCCGGTAATGGCGGATGGGCCGCTCGTCCGCTTCCGCATCGTAACCCACCAGGTAATAGTTCTCGTCATCCCACATCAGCGCCCAGGGGCTGATCTGGTACCAGCCGCCGTCGTGGCCGTAGATCTTTTCCTTCTGCACGTTCCAGCGGTAATACTTGAAACGGATCTGCCGGTTGGCGTTGATGGCCTCGTGGAGCTTGTCCACGTTGTCGTAAATGTTCACGTTCATGGATTTGACCCGGCCGGAAATGGCCACCTGCCGCCGCAGGTACTGGGCCTGGTGCCGGCTGGTAAGGGTCTCGAGCTTCTGGATCAGCTCCCGGGACCGGCGCTCCGTCATGAACTTCGCCGACTGGACCGAATCCACCAGCAGCTTCAGCTCCGGCAATTCGAAATCCCGGGCGCCCAGGTAATAGTAGTGCTGGTTGCCTTCCCGCTCCGAGAGGATGTCCAGGCCGTAATTCCCCAGCAATTCCAGGTCTTCGTAGAGGGTCTTCCGGTTGGAGGAAATGCCATGATCCTTCAGGCGGGTCATGATCTGCTGCAGAGTCAGCCGATGGTCATCGTCCGTCTCTTCCATGAAGATCTTCGCCAGGTACAGCATTTTCAGCTTTTGGTTGTTCCCTCGCTCCGCGCGAATGCTCTTGTTCTCCTCTGTCATTCCGGACACCTCCGTTTTCGGTTCATTTAATCCATTTCCTGCCCTTATTATATCACAACTTCTCCGCACAGCAATTTGAACTTCGGAGCTTCCCGGCAGCCGGGCGAGTGGCCAAGGCAGAAAGTTCGCTCTTCCGCCGCCTTTGTTTTCGGCTTTTTACTTTTTCACTCAGTAAAAGCCGCCGGGTAGGCGGCGGTTGGAGGTTGGGAATCGAGCCGGGAGAGCGGCCTTTTTACTCGGTCGCAAAGTAAAAAGGCCGCCTGTTGGGCGGCGGGTGAAGTCGTATGGGACTGCCGGGGTTTTAGCGAGGTCTTTTTTTCAGCGCCCAGAGGCACAGGGGCAGGGAGGCGAGGGTGGCCGCGGCGGCGAAGTAGTACATCACCGTGTAGCTGCCGGAGAGGCTGATGATGGAGCCCAGCAGCATGGGGCCGATGCCCATGCCCACATCGCAGCAGATGTAGAAGGTGGAGACGGCGTAGGAACGCCGGTTGATGGAAGTGTGCCGGCAGGCGATGGCGTTGCAGGCGGAACTCAGGGTCCCGTAACCCAGGCCGCAGCCCACCGAACAGAGAATCACCGTGAGCGCGCAGGGCCAGAACGCCATGAGGAAAACACCGACGGTCTGGGCGAAGATGCCCGGGATGCAGACGATCTTGTCCCCGTAACGGTCCTGGAGCCGTCCCGCAACGGGCCGGGTCACGAAGAGGATCGCAGCGTACAGAATGAAGAACACGGCAAAAGGCCGCTCCAGGTGCGTCTGGACGGCGTAAAGCCGGTAAAACGACATGACGGACACGTAGCCCAGGGCGCTGATTCCCGTAACGATGGAGATGGGCAGGGCCTGGACTTCGATGAAGCGCTCCACCCAGCCGCCGGTCCCGCCGCGTTTCAGCGGGGACACGGCTTCTGCCAGTGGCTGCTGCCGGGCGGCCTCCCCTTCCGGGCCATTTTTGCGCCGGACCGCCGGGTCCAGTTCCCGCACATCGAGGAACAGCGTCAGCACCAGCATCAGCACGCACATGACCGTCGCCGCCGCAAAGCAGCCCATGCCGCCGAAGCGGTCGTACACCAGTCCGCCGAAGAAAGGGCCGATCCCCACCGCCAAAGTAGTGGACAGCATCAGGTAGCCGCAGCCTTCCGCGAAGCGCTTTCGCGGCAGTACCGACATCCCGATGGTCATCAGCGCATTCGAAGACGCCCCGAAACCGATCCCGTGGATGAACCTCACGATCAGCAGGAGCGCCACATTATGAACAAAAAAATAGAAGAAGCAGGCTACGGCGTGCAGGGTCACGAAAATCAGCGCGATCTTCTTCCAGCCCACCCGCTCCAGGGCGCCGCCGGAATACAGCCGGGAGATCATTCCCCCGAACACGTAAATGCCCGAAACCATCCCCGCCAGCGCCGCTGTAGTGCCCATGGCGGAAACGTATTGGGTGATGGTCGCCATCAGGCTGTACATGACCATGGCCGAACAGAAGATCGCCCCAAAAGACAGCCAAAACCTAAATGTGAATATGCGATTGCCGGTCATGCCGGGCGCCTCCTCTCTGTTTTTCCTATGCTTTCAGTTTATAGATCCAGCAGACCCTCGGCAGCCAGCGCCGCCGCCATGTTCTGGTCGCCCAGCAGCCACAGCAGGTCCCCACTCCGGAGCAGCATATCCGGGTGCGGATCCATGATGGGCAGGTTATTGCGCTCCAGTCCCACCAGGAACGCATGCCAGTCGGTCTTGATGCCGCTGGTCCGGATGGACTTGCCTACCTGAGGCATCTCCTTTCTCAAATACATGCCGAACAGCAGTACCTGCCGCTCGTCCGGCAAATCCTCCTGGCTTTCGATGAATTCTTTCAGCGGCTGCATCTGCGTTCCTTCCATCTGCCGGACGCCCCGCTCCTCCATGATATCCAGGAAGTTTTCCAGCTGCTGCCGGCTGCCGGTGATGACCATCCGGTCCCCCGCATCCACCCGGATGCGTCCCTCCGGAATGATGTGGCAGGTCTGTCCGTGAAGAAGCTTGATGACTTTGACATGCAGCAGGTCGCCCCAGTTCAGCTCCCGGAGGCTCTTCCCGCGGTTCTGGTAATCCGGTCCGCAGACCACTTTGATCGACATGAGCTGTTCCGTCATCCAGTGGTGCCGCCTGCCCTCGCTCAGTTCTTTCTCCACCCATTCTTCCAGCTGCCGTTCGTTGAGGTTTGCCAGGAAACGGGCTTCGAATTCCAGGTATCCTCCCGCCAGCCACCGGGAACGGGCCGCCAGGATCACGATGGGGATGGCCACCAGAATCAGATACAGCGGACGGATGTGGAAGATCAGGTAATCCGGCACCACCAAAAGCGCTACCGCTGCGGCAAACCGGATCGTCAACAATATCAGCAGGACCACCCGGTTGGACCAGCCTTTGAGCCACAGGGCCGTAAAGTACCGCTTATGCACCCGCAGCATCGCCGAAATCAGGAGAATCAGCGCCGCGTAAAGAATCGCGCAGGCAATGACCTTGACGGTCATCGTATGATCCGGGCCCCAGTCTTTCATCATATTCGGAATCAGGAACCGAACGCCGATCATAATCACACCGGTCGCCAAAATGCCATAGAGGATGAAGTGGAAGAGATAACTCCGCAGGAACTTCGCCCAGTTTCCGCGCCCCACGCCCGAATCCTTCTCCCGGGTCCGGGAGTGGCGGTCGATGGCCGCCAGCCATTTCTCCGGCAGCACCTTTTCCAGAAAACCGCACAAAGGCAGCGAGGCCTTCAGGACCACGGGGGTGGTGAACGTCGTCAGCACCGATACGGCAACGATGACCGGATACAGAAAATTGCTGGTTACGCCCAGCGTTACACCCAGCCCTGCCAGGATGAAGGAGAATTCCCCCACCTGGGTCTGGGAAGCAGCCGACTGCACCGACACGTCCAGCGGCTGCCCCGCCGCCAGGGATCCCAGCGTCAGGAAGATCAGTTTGCCGATTATCGCCACTATGGAGATCAACAGGATCACCCACAGGTATTTCCAGATCATCGCCGGCTGCACCATGAAGCCGACAGAAACGAAGAAAATCGCCCCGAACAGATTCTTTACGGGCGTCACGAGATGCTCCACCCGTTCCGCATGAATGGTTCCCGCCAGCAGCGAGCCCGCCAGGAAGGCTCCCAGTTCTACGGACAGTCCGATCCTCGCCGCCAGCAATGCCATCACGAAGCACAGCGCCAGGGAGAAGATCAGCAGCACCTCGTCGTTCATCAATCTCACCAGTTTTTTCATCCAGGTGGGAACCAGGTAAATGCCCAGGATCAGCCACAGAACCAGGTAAAACACCAGCAGCCCGATCCGGCCCATCAGGGCGGCTCCGCTGATGCTCTTGGACACGGCGATGGTGGAAAGCACGACCATGGCGAAAATGGCCAGAATGTCCTCGATGACCAGGGTTCCCATGGCCAGCCCCGCAAAGCGGCGTTCCTTCAGACCCATATCCTCGATGCTCTTCATGGTAATCATGGTGGAGGACATGGCCAGCATCACGCCGAGGAAGACGCTGTCCATCAATCCCCAGCGCAGAACTTCGCCCAGGAAGAATCCAAGGACGCCCACGCCCAGCGCCTGGATCGATGCGGAAAGGATCCCCGGGACCCCGACCTCCGCCATTTTATGCACGGAGAATTCCAGCCCAAGACCGAACATCAGGAAAATAACGCCGATCTCCGACAGGGTCTCGATATTGGCTATCCCCTGAACGGTGGGAAAGAAGGTGACTGCCGTCCCCCCCGCCAAAAAGCCCGCAAGAATATACCCCAGGACTGAAGGCAGTCTGAGTTTCTTGCATATAAGCGTCGTGATGGCGGCCAGCGCCAGTATGATGGTCAGGTCGATAATCAGGGTAGGCAGCGATTCCATAAAAGATTCCCCTCTCCGCCCCTTCGGGGCACCTCCCCCGGAGGGGGAGGCAAGTCTTGTGACTTAAGTCTACAATCTATAATCTAATTATATTCAAAATCCCTCCGGGTGACAATGTGTCCCTTTCAAGATTTAGATTCATCAAATATCAAAAAAAAAACGAAACGGATGCATCAACTTTCTGTCAATACATCCGTTTCAGCTTCTACTGTGACATGAGCCCAAGTTTCTCAATCCTCCTTAAATAATCTGTGCGATGGTTGCTGCAGCGATTCCTGCGAATCCGGCGATTTCCGTTACAAAAATCTTGGTGTAGCCCATTCTTCCCTTTACTTTCTTCATTTCATTCAACCTCCTTTTGTTTTACTTAAAGATTTTCCTGTTTTTAGCCTCATTCTCTTGCATTTCCCTTTTGCAGCTTCATCATACCGCACAGTTGGTTCCGTGTAAATTGCATCGTTTTCATAATCATTATGAGTTTCTGTCATCTTTTTACATAACAAAACGGATGTACCAACGTCTTCGTTAATACATCCGCTTTACGTCATACTATGGTGAGAATCCATTTTCTTCTCCTTTTACTTAGAAAATCTGAGCCATTGTTACAGCTGCGATCGTTGCGAAACCAGCCATTTCGGTTACGAAGATTTTGCCGTAGTTGATTTTTCCTCTGATCTTTGTCATTGTCCTTACCTCCTGCTTTGGTTTTGTAATTTATCCGTAATAATTTCGGTATTTTTATCGTTCCCCTTGGAACATCTTCATACTACACCAGGCTTGTTAAAAAGTAAACAAGGAGTTTTTCATCCAAAAGATGAATTTTTCTCATATAAAAATCCTCATTTTTTCGTGAAGATTTGATGAAGAAAATCCTTCGTCGGTTTCTTTATTTTCCCTTAATATTTTCTCTTGAATTCTTTCCTTTTTTGTTTCGGGAAAAACTCTTTTTTTTCCATCAAATTGTTGAATTTTCAACGTTAATCAGTCATAAAAGAATTTGATATCCAGATAAAATTCCCCGTTTTGAAAAACAAAAGTCAAAATGATATTTCGGCGTATTCCCCGAAAATCGAAAAAAAGACCGGCGCACTTGACGCCGGCCCTTATCTTTTCTATCCTATTTGTTCTTCAGCCGCTTATCCGACTTGATGGCCAGGTAGGTTCCGAAGCTCTGGAAGCCCTGAACCATGGCGATCAGCAGGATGACAGCCAACAGCATGACGAGGTATTTGTAACGGTAGTAACCGTAGTTGATGGCGATCTTACCAAGCCCGCCGCCGCCGATGATACCGCTCATGGCCGTATAGCCTAAAATGGTGGTGATGGCGATGGTGAAGTTGGAGATCAGGGAGGGCACGCTCTCCGGGATCATGACTTTGGAGATGATCTGGAAAGGCGATGCGCCGCTGCTCTGCGCCATTTCGATGATGTTGGGGCTCACTTCCCGCAGGCTGGATTCCACCAGACGCGCCACAAAGGGGAAGGCCGCGATCACCAGGGGCACGATGGACGCCACGGTGCCGACGCTGGTCCCCACGATGAGCCGTGTCAGCGGGAATACCATGATCATCAAGATCAGGAACGGTACGGAACGCAGGAGGTTGATCACCACGTTCAGCACCCACATAAATGCCTTGGGCAGGGGGAATACCCCGTTCTTTTCGCCCGCCACCAGCAATACCCCCAGGGGCAGGCCGATGACGATGGAAACCGCCGTGGAAACCACGGTAACGTAGAAGGTCTCCCAAAACGCCAGTGGGAACTGGGTCTTGACGATTTGCCAGGCTTCCGAAACGACTTCCGGTGTAAAGAGGTTACTGAACATTCTGGTTCACCTCCTCCACGATAATATCTTCGGTCTGTGTCAGAAAATCTATGGCTTCCTGCAGCTTTTCCCGGCCTCCCCGGATGCCCAGGAGCATGGAACCATAGGCTCTCCCATCCAGTTCCCGGAGGGAGGCGTAGGCGATATTGGCCTCGATTCCCCGTTCCATTGCGAGACGGGAAACCATGGGCTGTCCGGCCGCCATGGCGCCGTTGTAAACAACCCGGACCAGGGTTTCTTTCGGCTCCGTGACGATGATGGCTCCGGGATCCCCTTCCGGGAATACCAGGTGCTTCGCCGCCGTGGATTTCGGGTGTGAGAAGACCTGTCCCACTTCGCCCCGCTCCACGATCTCGCCTTTCTCGATGATGGCCACGTGTTTGCAGATGTTTTCCACCACGTTCATCTGGTGGGTAATGACGATGACCGTGATTCCCATCTTTTCGTTGATGTCCCGGATCAGGTCCAGGATGGAATTGGTGGTAGTGGGGTCCAGGGCGCTGGTGGCTTCGTCGCACAGGAGCACCTTGGGGTTGGTGGCCAGGGCACGGGCGATGGCCACACGCTGCTGCTGGCCGCCGGACAGCTGGGCCGGGTAGACGTTGGCCTTGTCCTGAAGGCCTACGATCTCCAACAGTTCCATGGCCC
>Ga0079305_1002189_pt1 | contig 18639 bp, 36 predicted proteins | sample LMS_cellobiose_e_FD_79183 | JGI IMG/M metagenome (GOLD analysis project Ga0079305, IMG submission 79183) | Rumen-fistulated moose microbial communities from Alaska, USA - LMS_cellobiose_enrichment | ecosystem: Host-associated > Mammals > Digestive system > Stomach > Rumen fluid ... | reverse complement strand
CTCTATCAGTCAGTTTTCCACAAAACTGACGTAAATATTTACTATCCTCTATTTTACTTTACTATACTATACTTTACTATGCGGATTTCTGACGGGAAAAAGCGCGTTGAACGGTTTTTTCTCTCCCAAAATGTACGTTGAACGGTTTTTTCTCCGAGAAAATAGGTATTTTCGGGAAGAAAACAACGTGCAGCTTTCCACAAATGATGCACATTAAGGCATAAAATATTCGGGGATTTCCGGGGATTTTCGTCCCGGATTTCCCCGAATATCATTTTAACACGTAGTTTTCGGTGCGGATTTGACTGCATCTCGCAGCCACTCTTTCGCCTGTTCCTCATCCCACATGTTCGGCAGTCGGTCAAGGATATTGCAAGCCGCGCAGACGGCATCATCCTCCCGCCTCGACAGGTCGGCGCAATCATGTACCCGGATAAGGATTTCGACCAGCTCTCCCAGTATCATTCGCTCACCTCCTCGCCCAAGAACATCGCCTTGCGGTCTGCGTAGCTCCACTCGCTGTTCATAATCCACGAGGCAATCCGCTTGAACATTGCCTGTGCCATAACCTTGTTATCGTGCGACCACGTTCTGGAACAGTAGTCGCCGCTCTCGCGGTCGTGGATGGTGATATAATATCTATTTCCATCTTTGCCGTAGTCCACCGTCATACCGCCGTGAGCCTCTTCAAGAACGCAGATTGTGTAATTCATCCCCTGTACCTCCATCAAACGTAGCACGGGTCTTTTCCGCGCTCCACTGTCTCACCACAGAAGCAATGCCCGCAGTATTCCCACACGCCATCGTTCCAACCGCCTTTGACGCACTTGAACGTGGCATACGTCGCCCGCCACTTGCCGTTGTCGGGGTCTTCCCGGTGGCTGTACGGCTCTCCGAGTTGTGCGCATGGCAGTCTCATCATAGCGGGAGGCAAGCAGTCCATCGCCTCCATAACGACCTCGGCATCCACATAATCGCCAATCTTCGCCTCGCTGTATCTGAACTCGTCCATCGAATAGACTGTCTTTCCGTTATACTCCATTGTTCACGACCTCCTGCTCCATAATCTCCACCCAGTCCAGCACCCCACGGATACCGTCTGCTTTGTCCATAAACTCACGTGCTGCGTCCGGCTCGTGCAGCTTCAAACGCTGATTGGCTGCTTTCTCCCAGTTCTCCATCTGAAACCGCATCTCGTCCAGCAGTTCCTCTTTCGTCAGCACTCTGCGTTCCTCTTTCTTTGGCGTTCCCATCAGGGCATCTGCCAACTCGTCGAGCATCTTGTCTATGTCCATAGCGTCCTGTACCAGTTCTCTGGTATTCGGCACACCATCTACGCCGTTCCGCTTCGCCTCAAGCCACATGGCTATATGCTCGTCCACATCAAACTCAGCGGCATATTCAGCCACGGCTCGCGGGAAGTTCTTGACCTCCACGCAGACGATGAAGTCCTCTCCGGCTGGCGAATACTTTTCAAGTTCCACCCTCCCATCGTCTACATACCCGCATACGCTCCATCCGCGAGCTTCTAGGATGTCTATATGCTCCTGTTTCAGTTCCATTTCCCGTCACCTCATCTGCAATAAACTTTGAACTCGCCCTGCTTGTCCCCGTACACCCTGTACACGGTGACATCGCCGCCCATACTCGTGACGAACTCTGTAAACTCGCCGCCATCTCTTGTTTCCAAGATGTAATCGTAGCCGACGTTCTCATCAAGGAACTTGTGACGGGCTTTTGTCGTCGGGCTTTCTTTCTTCTTCATGTTCTTCATGCCTCCACCTCCTGAATGACATGGCATCTGTCCTCGCCGCAGACCACGTTTAGACCGCTCCCGTTGTCCCATTTCACCATAACACCGCCCGTGCCGTCCACACCCAGCACTGTGCCGCAAGTGCCAATAGGCGGGGCTTGCACATCATCCATCTGGTCGAGCTGCACCCGGCATCCAGCCGGGTACTGCTTCTTGATGCGCTCCACTACTTCACGCCTCGGAAACATCATTGTCGTTTACCTCCTTGATGTAGATTGCTTTAATATCGTTGGGCATCGGGCAGTCCGGCTCTCCGTCGAACTCATTCCCACTGGACGAGTGCGGAAAGTCGCCGCGCTCCTCGCACACCTCTCTCGGTGAGCAGCAATCGAGCAGTTTCCACAGCTTGCCGTTCTCATCCTCGTAGACATATCTGCCCCAGCTATCTTCGCCCAAATATTTCAGGTGCAGTTCCCTCTCCGGCAGGGGTGTAAGCTCATACTTCCGCATATCGAAATAGTCCAGCCTGTGCTCGTACTCAATCCAGCCCCACGCCATTCGGTCGATTGCCTCCACATACTCCCGGCTGTCAAAGTTGTGGATTTCAAGCACCTTGTTCCCCTCCTGCTTCGGAAAGCTCCCCGGTGCAATGGGTCGCTGTGTGCTGTAATACTTCATCGTTCGTCCTCCTGTTCTGTTTTTCTATAAACGCATCCAGTCCACACCTTACAGGTCGTGCCCGGACAATCTGTGATGCACTTCTCGCACATCCTGTTCACGTCTGCGGGGCGTTCCCGCTTCTCGGCATCCTCCATATATGCCCCTCGCTTTCTCCCCGTATAGCCGGTAGGACAGCTCCATTTTATACGGTCTGAACGTCCTCGACCTGATGCTCACCAAAGAACGCTGCCTTGACGAGTATCATCTTGCCCTTGTCCTCACCCTCCTCGTCGTCAGATTTCTTGCTCTTGACCGGCTTCCAGATGCTTGTGGTGAACAGGGCTTTCTGCCCCTTGCTGACCTGCTTTCCCCTCCATTTCCAGCCTTGGTAGGTGTGGCAGTTCTCCGTAATGCCTCGCAGCATCATCTCTCCGGCGATAATCTCAAGATTTGTCATGGTCTGTACCTCCAATCAGTTCAGGCGGTAGGTCTTGCCTTTGGCTTCGACCTCGTAGCGGATAGATACGGTCTTATCAAAACGGCTGCGGTTGACAACCTTGCGGACTGCGGTGATGTCTGCCAGCTTCACGCCCTTGCACTTGGGCTGACGCTTTACGAACGGGAGGACGATTGCCTTGGCTCTCTCATCCAGTTCTGTGCGCTCATCACGGTCGTCGCGGTTGTCGTAACGCTCCCACATCTTGTCCTGCTGGGCGATTGCCTCATCCTCACTGCCGTACCACTGACCATTGCGGCTGTATCTGCCAATCTGGTAGAACTTCTCGCAGGACAGGATTTCAAGGTTCTGGTTCCAAACGGTGTTGCCCATTCTGTCGGGGCTGTTCGGGATAACCTTGTCTGTCACACGACCAACGATAAGCTGCAATCCTTCAAAATCGTGGTGGGCTTTCCAGTCCGTGTCGTGGAAGTCGTCGAGCAGGATGCGGATGATTTCTTTGCCATTGGTCAGGTCAACCTTGCCCGTCTCACCCTGACTGCCGCTCATGGTCGCTGTGTTGATGTAATATCCCTTTGCCATCCACTCGGCTACGGCTGCGGTGAACTTCTTGTTGATGCTCTCGAACTTCATTTGTGTGTCCTCCTCATTTGTCCCCGTTTGGGGCATTTTATGGTAAAAATTTTTGGGTACTCGCTGTGGTGCTTTCCCCTGTCTGATGCTATCTTACCACGTAGGAGATAGGTGTCAATATGTTTTTCCGAGATTTTTCAAAAAAATTCAGATTTTTCTCAACGTGCCGAAATGCTCTGATTTGGGGCATTGTCTCCAAACACTTTGTCGGCAGCTTCTATGAGGAGGGCGGCTTGGAGGCAAGTCTTCCTTGCCTCCAACCGGGTATCGTTCCTGTTCGCCCAGTACCGCAGCCACTTGGCTATATCATGCCGCTCTGCCCATCTCTCTGCAAAGGTCTTTTCAGCCATTGTCCTTGCCTCCCCGTCTGATTTTCATGCCGGTGTAATAATCTCGCTTGGCGAACTCCGTGAACGCTGCGGTCGGCTTTGGATTTCTCTCGCCATCACAGTTGAAAACGTACCGTTCCTCATATATCGTCAGTTTATGGATGCTATCGCCGCACAGGTCGCACATCCTCTGAAACGCCTTGTGTTTCGCCTCCGGCAAGTTCTCTGCCTCCACCACGTCGGTGATGGTCTTGGAATATACCGGGTCGTACCACATCGTCAGGTATCGCTTCATCTTTGCCATTAGAACTGCCCTCCAATCTGCGGGATGTCCACCAACTCCCGCATACTGTCCACGATTGCCTTGTAATGGTCGCGCTCCATCAGAGCGGTCGCAAGAGCCTCCTCGGTGTCGTGGCATCTCCAATCGGTGTGCTGCTCCTGCTTCTTGAGCATGGATTCGAGATGCTGGATGCGCTCGCACAGTTCCTCGCGCTCGGCAAGGAGATGTTCGCGCTCCTCGACCAGCTCATCCACTTCCCGGAGGGCGTTCAGCTCTCCGGCTCTGTTAGCCATGACAATAAGCATCTCGTCCACGATGGTGCTGTGCCGACGACCGGCGATACGCTTCTCGTAATAGCGGATGGCGACCTCATCCCTCTGCATACGCTTGAGCATTTCGTTTCTGTCTTTCATCTTGATATACCTCCTGTTATTTATTCTCGATAATCAGTTCCAGCATCTTGACCTTTGTCTCAAGGTCGGATGTGCTTTTTAGGACTTCCTGTACCTGCATGGGGAGGCTCAACAGCCCCGCCGCTCCTCCCAGCTTTTCAATCGCCGCCGCATATCTTTCTTCGAGTATCATTGTCATGCCTCCCGTAATACGAACTCATTCTTGAGAAGTACCCAAAGGGCTTCGTCCGTGTAATCAATCTCACCGCCATCGAATATCTCAAGGACTGTGCATCCGTCCAGCTCAAGGGCTACGCCGTGCTGTGCTGCAATCCACTCGACACGGGCTTTCTGATACGCCCAGTAGTAATTGGCTCTCGTCATATCATCCATTGTCTTTGCCCCCATTCGGTCTGATTGTCACCTCAAAGCCCTCTGCAATCATATTGCCGATGTGCTCATTGAACTGCTTCGCGCTCATATCATCACGCCTTGCCCGTTCCCCAAGGACGGCGGTGTTGCAGAATATTTTCCTCTTTTCACACCAGAACGTGGTCGGGCAGTACCCGGTTTTGTCCACCTCTATCACACCTCCGTGAAGCATCATACTGTAAAACGTCATTTCGTATCGTTCTCCTCGCTATTTGATTGAGCATCCAGTCAGGTTATGCCACTGGCACACCAATGTTTTGGCGGCTTCGTGCATCTCTACCAGAATTGACCAGAACGCTTGCAGCTCCTCCGGGTTGTTCTTCCTGTAAAAGAAATACTCCTCGATTTCGGACAGCATTTCCATCACTTGTTGATTGTCCATATCAGCACCTCCTTGCTCGTCCATCCTTTCCGCTCATTCTTCGTTTACATATTTCAAGAACGTATCGAATCCCTCTTGTGCCGAGCCCTCATATTTCCATTCCGGGATTTCGTCGTTCTGGTGTTCAATCAGTTTGTCAATTCTGCGCTGCTCATCTTCGTGCTGTTGACGTAGGCTCTTATCCATATAACCGTTGTTATGCTTCGTAACCGTGTATTCATGTCCTCGGTACTCGTAAAACAGCTCTGTGTGCTGCCATCCATCATGTGCGCAACCGATATACTTCGCTTTCATAGCTCCCCCTTGCCCTCGTGACCTCCGGGGCGGGTGATTTTCATTCAGACTACCTTGCACTCTCTGCTTGCATAAATCCCGCTGATGTTCAGGAAGATGTACCAGTAACCGTCGTCCACTTCTTCGATGCCATAGCTGAACGAGCCTCCGGCGTAGAACTCTTTCAGCTCCTCCGGGGTGGCGTTCCATCCGGGCTTGCATTCATCCTTGAAGTAGCCACCCTCTGCGCCCTCTCTCATGCACTCAACCCAGCCAGTGATGTCACTGTGGACTTCGCGGAAGGTCTTTTCAAATCTCCGCAGGGCTGTTTTCCAGCTCTTGCATTCTGTGAACATATCCGTCATGACCTTGAAGCCATCGTCTATCGCGCAGGGGATTTCTTGGTAGTCGCTGCAATTCTCAAACTGCTCCGTCCAGTTCTCGTAGTCCTCATAGCTCTTGAACATCTTTACTGTCATGTCGTCGTCCTCCTTGTTTGTCCCCTTTCGGGGCATTTGACCTTAAAATTTTTTGCCCTCGTTCGGGGCGTGCTTTGTTCTTTCTGATGCTATTCTAACACGTAGGGAGGAGGTGTCAACACTTTTTTCAGATTTTTTCAAAAAATCTCGAAAAAATTTAAGGCATCATGCTTCGATATGGGGCAAGCGTCCATCGCGGAACACGGACGCCCACGTAGGACGCTCTGTGCGCCTCTCTGACGCATTTTGGGGCACAGGGGTATAAATATACCACCAGCACCATAAAACGCCGCTGCTAGGCTGCTGACTGCTCTCTGGCGGGCAAATAAAAATAAGGGCTAACAGGGAAGCCCAAAATCCCCCCTGTCAGCCCCTCGAATTATTCGGTCAGCCCCTCGGTCTTTTCCTCTGTCTCATCCATAACCGCACACAGTTCCCCGATGGTAAACTGCGCAGCGTTGTCCAGTTCCTTGACAGCAGCCTCAATAAAGGCATCGACCTCCGGGGTAACAGTATAGCCCCGTTCCTCCAAAAGTTCGACGACGTAATCTTTCTTGAGCGGCTTTGCCAGCGTACCGGCTTCGGCTTTCTTCTCCGCTGCCCTGACGAACATCGCCACGAGGCTGTAAAGCCGCTTTTCTTTCAGCCACGGGATTGCCGTGCCCTTAAACCACGGCACTACGACGGCGGTGACGACAAGGGCAAGCCCAGCAAAGACATTCTCCATCAGGTTATTTACCACGAGCGAAACATATTCGTTCATTCTTCGTTATCCTCCTTTGAATGTTCACAATCGGGATAGTACGGGCATTCCGTACAATGGCTCCTGTCGCAATGGCATTTGCCGTCCCAACGGCACAGGGCTACAATCCAGTAGCCCCATATCGCTATCGCAATCAGGACAAGGGCGATATTCGCCGCTGCTTCAAGCATCATTACGCCCTCGTGAACGTTCCGGCATCCACCCAGCCATAGACGGTCGCGCCGCCGCCGCTCACTCTGACAAGGTGATAGGGATGCTTGGACTTGCCGAGCTGGTAAATCTGGGTGATTTTTGCCTTGCCGCCCTTGCAGTTCTTTCCGCTGGTGGCGTTCGCACTGGTATAGTGGGTGCTGCCGGTGAAGTTCACCTCATCCCCCACGGCAGGTGTCCAGCTCGCGGTAGTTCCTCCACTCGACGGGATGCGGATTTTCTGCCCGACGTTGATGATGTTCGGGTTGGCAATCCCATTATAGGCGGCAAGAGCCTGATAGGTCGTGCCATACTTTGCCGCGATGCCGGAAAGGGTGTCGCCGCTCTTCACGATGTACACCTCATCCGCGCTGGTATCGGTGTTGGCGGTATTGCCGGTATCGGTGGTCGGCTGTGTGGTCGCGCTGCCGGTCTTGGTCGCCTTGCTGTCATAGTCTGGGATGCCAAAGCCCCGGATATATCTCCCGTTGACGGCAATATCGCGGTAGCCAACGGCATTGCTCTTGTTGCCCTCAATCACGCGGATGGTCGAGCCGGTCACACTCACAACAATGCCAACGTGGTCGGCATAGCCCGTATCATCCCCAACGCCATTGTCGTCCCAGTCGTAAAAGATGTAATCACCGGGCTTCGGAACGTATGCGTCGTTCTCCACCCATCTGCCCATCTTCTTAAACAGGTTGATATGCCTCTCGCATCCGCACTCGGTCGGGATGATGTCGGTCAGCTTCTCCGCAACGGCGACGGCACTTGCAAAAGTGCTGCACCATGCGTCGGTGTACTTCACCTTATAACCAACGGGCAGGGGATTTTGGCTGTTGTACACGTCGATGATTGCCTTGTGGCTGCCGTCTGCCTCCTTGCATCCGTACCAGCTCTGCGCCCTCTTTACCACGCGAGCACGGATTTCGTCTGCGCTCTCTCCGCTCTGTGTGGTCGTGGACGTGGTGGGCGTGGTCGTTCCTCCACCTCCGGAAAACTGGTCGTAATACTTCTGCCCATAGCTTGCCCTCCGTGCCTGTGCGCTCTCGCTCTGGTCTGCGGGTCGCTCGAACTTGAGCAGGACTGCGTCGGACGCGGCGCGGACAGTGGTCGCGGACTTCAATACCGCCAGAACGGAAGAACAACTCGTCAGCTCTTTCATCAGGTAATCGAGCTGCATGTCCAAATCGCCAATGCTCTTGCCCTCTGCTTTGGCATATTCGAGAAGCCCCTGTTTCCGGCTCCAATACGTCCACTGGGCAAGGCCATATCCGGCACTGTCGCGGACGAAATTGGAATACGTGCCATTGTCCACGGCGGCGGTGTACTGGGCATCGGTATAGCCGAGGCTCTTTTCATAGCTGTTTTGCAGATTGTTCGGCTGCAAACCGCTCTCTGCGTACAGGTTGCCCATCAAACCGGCGACACCGGCATCGGTCAGACCTTTTCCTTTCAGGTAGTTCCAGATTTTCTGTTCATTCGCCATTATATAGACCTCCTATAAATCACATCTTGGGTGTTCATCGGCGGGAGGCTTGTCCTCATCCACCGGGGCTGTCTGCTCCTGTTTCAGCCGCTCTATGTCCTCGTTCTGCCATTCACGTTCTTTGTATTTCAGCTTGAAGCTCTTAATCATCCCCATAATTCCGCACTCGCCTCCAAGGGCGGCAAAAACACAGGTAACGAGCGTGTCCGGCACAGAGCCATACGCCTTGTATATCTCAATCATGCAGACCGTAAACGCAAATAGGCTCACGGCTACGACTACGAGGATAATGTCCATCACACCGATGCTTTTCTTCTTTTTCTTTTCCTCCATACGTCGCCCCTCCGTCACTTGACATGGAGCTTCATAACTTCGGACATAAGCGCATCGAGGTTGCCATTTCCGCCTAACTGGTTGTGGTAGATTTCGTGCATGGCGATTAAGTCCTCTCTGTCGTCAAAGTCTATCTCGCCATCTTCAACGAAAGAGCGGGCGAGATATTTAAACCTGTCATACAGGATGATTTTCTCGCCCGCCCTCAAGTTATCCACACTCTGTTTCAGTTCCGTAATATCCTCGTCCAGTTTCTTTTCCTCCGCTTCTTTCCGTTCTTCTGCCTTGTCCTCCTTGGCAGCCTTGCGGTTCAGTTTCCATGTGACGAGGCTTTCAAGAGCCTTGACCACAGCAGCCGCAAAGCCGCCAGAGAGGAGGCAGAGCAAGACTTCATTCATTCTTGACCACCTCCAAATATTTAGTCTTGTATATTTCATTGAGCTTTTGCCGCAGCCCGTAGCTGTTGCAATGTTCCAGCACCCCGCCGTATGAGGATGCCGCTCGCTGGAACTCCTCGGCAGACAACTCTCCCGACACCATCAGTTCGCACATGTGTTTGACGTGACGGATAATCCTCCGCGCCGTTGACTTTTTCAGCTTGCGGTGCGTCGCCCACATCTGGTAGCCCACAAAGTCAATGCCGAGGTTGATGGGTCGGATTGTCGTCTTTTTATTCAGGGACAGGTGCAACTCCATTACAAGGAAGTCCTCAATCTCTGCCTTGATTTCTCCCAGCCACCGCTTATCGTCGGACAATATGACGACATCATCCATATATCGGATGTAATGGTGGATTCGGAGCTGGTGCTTGCAAAACTGGTCAAGCTCATTCAGGTAGATGTTCGCAAAAAGCTGGCTGGTGAGATTTCCAATGGGCATGCCCACGTCCCAGAGCCACATATCGGCTGTACATTCCTCCGGGGCATACCCGGCAGGAAGTCCAAAACGTGTGTCCTCACTGTCTATAATCGTCGCCAGCAACCGCAACAGGCGTTCATCCTTAATGCGGCGCGACAGTATCTCTTTCAGCACGGCATGGTCTACGCGGTAAAAATACTTCGAGATGTCCAGCTTCAAGTAATACCATTTCTTCGGCTTTCTGCTCACCTGACGCAGCCAGTATTGAAGCCGGTCAGCCGCCTTGTGGCTGCCTTTTCCAATCCGGCAAGCATAGCTGTCCTCAATAAAGGTCTTGTCGTAAAAGGGATTGAGCTGCCGATATATCGACCATTGGACAATGCGGTCACGGTACTGCAACGCCATAACAAGCCGCAGCTTCGGCTCATGGACATAGAATTGTCGGTACGGTCCTACTTGGTACTGCTCCCATTGCAGTTCATTGGAAAGCTCTATCAGGTTTTCCTCCAAACGGTTGGTGAATTTCAGTACGTCGGGGCGATACCGTTTTCCCTTTCGGGCTTGCCTATGCGCTTCGCACAGCTCATCAAAATCGTAAATCTTCCCGTATATATCCGTCAGGACAGTCATTCCATCTAATGACGCGGGCGTATCATCATCCATAGCTCGTCCACCTCCAAACAACGCTGCGTGTGACGTTCCCGCCTCGTCCTCCGTGGACGTTTCCGCAGCAATACAATCTTTTCCCCGCCTCATCCAAAGGCAGGGAGGGAAATAAGCCCCTTTGGTGCTATGCTCCGTGCGAAATGCCTCCACGCGGTCATGCCGCGCAAGGCAACGCCCATTTCGTTCCGGCATAGCAGCAGAGCGGAGCGGAACCCGATGTTCGTGTTCACATTCGACCGCGCATTGTTCAAGTTCGTGTTGAACACGCCCGCCTTCGTGCCGTTGTTCCAGTTGCCGCCACGATTCGGGAACCGCTGATGGCTTATTCCCCTATGATGGCGGTCAGTGCATGGCTTTCATGTAACCGCCAATCATCTTGCCGATTTCCTCAAGGTACGCACTCCACACTTTGTACTTGCCCTGCGGCAACGGCGGCTGCATTCGCACCTTTACCGCCTTGCCGTGCTCATCCTTTACCGCTCGTCCGCTCGCGTCACGCTTCGGCACCATCTCGTCATAATAATCCCGGTCTGACGCAAGCCGTATCATGTGCCGCAGTATGTCCAGCTCTACGTCCATCTCCTGCATGGTGGTCTTTCGGTAATATTTCCGCTCCACCTGAATGGATAGCCGATACATATTCAGCATGGCTTTCCGTATCTCATCGGCGGTCTGCCGTTCCCTGCGTGGGAACGATGCAACGGCTTTCTTCCCGTACTTCATCATGTCCTCGATTTTCGTTTTCAGCTTGAACGGCTCATACTGCTGCGCCGGTACGTCCTCGTCGAAAGGCACGGCGTTCATTTGTGCATCATCCATTTGCTTGTGCGCTCCTTTCGGGTATAAATGTTAGGGGAGGGCTACCGCCCTCCCCAGTCAGTGTGCCAGTGTTCAGTGTTCAGTTATTCATAAAAAGCGGAGCGGAACCCGATGTCCGCGCTCACAGCCGACCGCGCAAGGAGCAAGTACGTGCCGAACACGCCCGCCTTCGTGCCGCTGTTCCAGCCGCCGCCACGAAGCGGGAACCGCTCTGCCTGAGAGGTGTCCGCGTAGAGATAATCGCCCTCGTAGTCAAAGCTGGTGTCGTCAGGCATCATCCCAAGTGCGTACAGGCGTTCCAGAACGTTAGCGTGAAGCCCAGCATCCGCTGCGACGGACACGAACGTGTTGCCGTGCGAGCCCTTATTCGCCTCGGTGAGAGCGGCAGTCTGCCACTTCCAAACGCTGCCCGTCCATTCCAGCTTAACGCTGTTTGCGGTCGTGCCACTGCCATCCGGCGTGATGAGAGTGCCGTCCGTACCGTCGATGGCTTTCCACTGTGCGCTGCTCGCTCCCTGCGAATTGCTGCTGTTCGCAGCGTTGTTATTCTCAAGGATTTGCAACTCGCCATACACAAGGCGCAGACCTCCAACCCATTCCCAGACGTTGCCGTTCAGGTCATAGATGCCGTCGAGCTGCTTGTTGTGCGACCACTCAACCGGCCCGGTGCCTGTGGCAACGCGCTGGATGCGGTTGTTGCTGTCGAGCGCCATAGACGGGACTGCCTTGTACATCGTCTCGCGGGTGTCCTTGCCGTAATCGTTATTGCCATACGGCATCCAACCGTTCGCCTTGCACCAAAGAGCAAGAGCTGCCCACTCTGCGGCAGTCATAAGATGCCAGCCCGTGCCCTTGGCAGTGCAATATCCCATCGCCGTATCAGCGTTCAGGCTCGCGGTGGGGTCTTCACCGGGGAGGGAGTACGCCCTGCCGTTGTACACCTTATTCTGGTACTTGCTGATGTAGATATAGTCTTTCTCCACGCCATCCACGATGAACGCCGGATGCGTCGAGGAACTGCCACCCGTGATAACATCGGACATCTTGAACTTGGGGATTTTCACCATGACGGAGGGCAGCCCCTTATCGTCCACGATGATGCTGTTGTTCGGGAAAGCCGCCTTGAGCGCAAGGCTGGCAAGGTCAAAATTGCTGCTCATATTCTTTTTACCTCCATTCGATTATTCGCTCACAGGCGTGTAGTTGATGAGTGCCCACAGTGCCATGGTCACGTCGTCCATATCGAGCGGGATGGGCTGGGGAGCTTCGTCCTCATTCTCCGGCTCGGTGTACTGCTTCGCAGGGATGGTGAGCTGCGCGACATAATAGCGACCAGCCGCCGCACCAATCACCAGTTCGCCCTCGCTGTCGCTGCAAACATCGACGGGGATTTCCCAATCGCGCTGACGCTTCGCAAGGTCAATGGTCAGGTCGTCGTCAAAGGTGACTTTTCTGCCGTTGACGGAATAGGGGATTTTCTGCCCCTCGTTCATCTCGATAATGTTCATGCGATGATACCTCCTCTGATTTTAAGTTTGATGGTAACGCTGGACGCGCTGCCAGTGAACTCCACCTTGAAGCCGTTGAGCTGCTTATCGCTGATAACGACCTCGCCCACGTTCCCACTGAACGCGGTGACTTCTGCCTCCACGGTGTAGTTGGTGGTCGCCCGCACCGTGGTCAGACTGACCGTGGTCTTGCTCCCGTTTCCGGGGTATTTCTGGCTGTTGGTCAGCGTGACGGTCTTTTCCTCTGCCGTGACCTCATTCAAGAACTCGCCAAGGTCAAGCTCCGCTGCGTCCAGCCGGTCGCCGTGCTGTCTGGCAAGGAACAGCATCAGCTTTCCTCCGAGGTTGGCATCGAACGCGCCCTCCTCGATGTTGTTGAAGTTCGCCGCGCTCATATTCGTGCCCTGCTGGATTACAGTGCCATACGGGGTGAGTGTTACCGTCCCGTCCCCGTTATCGTGCATCGTGTACGTCCGTTCAGGCGTAATGGCGTGGTCGAGCCATGTCAGGATGTTATACATTCCGTTTCACCTCCTTTACGTCGTGATTTCGTAGAGCGGGAACTCCCAAAGGGTAATCACGCCCTGCGTTGCCAGTTTGGTGATGTTCTCGGTAATCTGCCCAGCCACATCGCCATCGTTATCAATCAGCCGCACTTTCGTGATGGTCAGTGCCGCGCTGTCGGTCGTCTGGCTGACGATTTTCAGGGTGTTCCCATCAATCGCCTTGCTGGTGATTTGGGCATCATACCAAGTGCTGCCAGCGTAATACTGAATTTTCACCAGCCGCCGCAGCCAGTCCTGTCGCACCTTGTTCAGAAAGGTGCTCTGCCAAAATGCCATCGCTTTACCTCCTAACTGTGAGCATTCATTGTGCCGCACGGAATATAATCAATGCCGCTGTTCAGGGGCATCGCCTCCGTAACGGCATCAATTACGTCGATATGGGCGCGTGTTCCTATCTGCGGATAAAGCCCCGCCTCCGGGTCTGCGCCTCCACTCCTTGCCCTCTGGTAGTTCATCAGGGCGTTTGTCCTGTCCGGGTCTGTGACCGCATCCACGTCGTGAATAGAGGCAATCAGCACCGTTTCAGGCTTCGTACCGGCAAAGTCGTAGCCGTACTTGACGTGCGACCTCCCGCGCTCCACTCCAATCGGGAAACGGAGTACGACGGCTGCCCGGTACTCGATGTGTGCCGGAATGCGCCGCTTGAGAAGCTGCATGATGTCGCTCCAATACAGGATGTCCGCATCTCCACGGTCGAAATTGATGTACAGGCGGTTGTTTCCATCCTCATCGAACGGCAGGAACTCACAATACGTGTCTGCGCCCGTGTAGGCTCGTATCATCTCCGCAATCGCGGTGGCTGATATTTTACCCATGCCGATAAAAAAGCTCTTTACGAGCCGCCTCCGCTCCTCCAAGGTGCGGGATGCCGTCAGGGATATATCCAGCCACTTTTCCAGCGAGCGGATAGTTGCCTCATCCATCTCGTCGATAAAGAAATTGGACAGGGTATGCTCCGCGCCGTCCAGCAAATCATCGGCAAGCCCTCCATGCGCCCGGAGGATAGCGTCCATCTCGAACACTTCCTTGTAATACCGGGGATAGAACGTAATCAGCTCGTCGTAGCAGCTCGCCCAGTAGGGGTTGGACAGGCGGTGATTAGACATTGACCGTCACCTCCCCCAGCTTCGGCACTCCATCAGCTCCGGGGCTGATGTTCGCCGTCGCTCCATTCAGTTTTAGGTTGGAATAATCGAGAACGCTTTCCAGCCCGATAACGACCGCGCCGACTGCGGAAGTCCTCACAATCACATCGTCGGGGTCTGCGGCAGTCAGGACAAGGTTTTTGAAATACTCCGTGATGGCTGCCGTCGCCTCGTCCTCCGCGTCCTGAACTGTCTTGCCGGTGGCAAGGACGGCTGTGAACTCCACGTCGATTTCGACCTCATCCGCTGCCACGGCGGTGAAATGTGCTCCAAGATTGGCAACGCCCTCGCCAAGCCCGTCGCCCACGTTATAGGTCTTGCCATCCACCACGACGGTCGTACCGGCATCGTTCGGGTCGATATACTGCTGGACATCCTCAACCGTGTCGTCGTCACAGCCAAGCCCGTCCTCGTTGATGAGAACAGCCTTGACCGTGTTCGGACCATTCCAGAGCGGCGTAATACGCGCCATCTCCACACCATTCCGGCTCTCGCACCACGTCTTGTAGTGCTGCCTGTTGCCGTTCTCGGCTGGCCCTCCGATTTTCTCCTGCAACCTCTCGCGCAGACTGTCGTCGTCCTCCTCGCTCGTGCCGTACTTCTCCACCGCTCCAAAGCTCGATGCGGTCAGCCCGTCAATGGTATTGACCGGCACGGCGGCATCTCCAACGGCGATTTCGTTTGCCTCTGTTCCGGCTTCTTCGGCAGTCAGGAACAAATCGCCATCGTCGTTTGCTGTGACCTTGAAATACAGCCCCTTGGAATTGTGGAAAAACCGGCTGCCAACGGGCGGCTGTGTGCCGGTATAGACCAGCGCGAACTTTGCCGCCCCCGCCGCCTTGCGCTCCAACCCGAACTCGCCAGCCCTCAAATCAAGGAACTCGCCCGTCGCGGTAGTGATGAACGCATATTGCAGTATCATATCGAGGTCGGTGTACATCTTCGCAATTTTCAGCGTGATACCGGCTACGGCATCATAAAAAATGCTGCCCTGTCTTGTGTCTATCCCGGTCGGTGCGCCGTCCAGCACCTCTTGGAGCAGCACGTCATACGTGTACGCTTCGAACATTACGCTATCACCTCCTCGATGCTTACTTTCCCAAATATCGTATCTGCGCAAAAAGCGATGTACGCCTTATCCTCGTCGAACTCAAAGGAAAAATCGTACACCTGTAAAATGCGTGTGTCAGGCTTCAATGCGTCACGCACAAAGCCCGGTACGGCTGCTTCGACGTACTCCTGTGTCGCATCATTCCGGGTGACGGCATCCTCCACCTCGCAGCCATACTGATTGTCGTAGATGAGGCACTTAAAACGCGGCGTGATAATCGCCTTTCGGATTGCCTGACGGACTGCCTCCTGCCCGTCCACAAATCCGGCGATGCGTCCTTTGTCGAGGTCGAGCCGGTACGTCTTGCTCGGTCGCTCCTCGGCATCCTGAACTTCGTCAATCTCAAATGGAATAAATACGCTCTCGTCCACTGGCTCACCTCCTAACTGCTTATACGGTCGAGAATGTAATACAGCTTGCCCTTATTCAGCGACAAGACATAGACCACATCCCCGACGACAAGGGCGTTATTGATGGTTATTGGCTTTGTCCCTGTAATACCGTGATTATGAGAGGCAAAGGCATCATAACCGCTGCCCCCGCTCCGATTGTCACTCACCCAGTTAATCGTACAGGTCGTAGTGTAATTCGTCAGGTGTCGCGGCACGACGGTAATACGGTCTGTGATAATATGCTTCGGGTCGCCCTCCATCTGGATTTTGAGCGGACTTGCCTGCGTGACTGTCCCTCTCATCAGTTCCACACTGTCCGGGGTCATACCCTGTAACAGTTCTTTCAGGCTCGTTTCCTGTCCCATAGCCTCACCTCCTACTCGAATGTGCCATCATCCACCCAGCCGTAGACGTTGCTTTCTCCGTCCGTGTGAATGAGTGACCACGGGTGAACGCCGCCATTGTACTTGCAGTTTTTGTCGAGATGAATCCTCGCCTTGCCAGCCCTCGCGGGATAGCCTTTCGCTCCGGCATAACTGCTCGTGTAGTGCGTCCCTCCCTTGAAATACACAATATCGCCCTGCTTATATTCCTTGGGCTGCTGCTGTTCCTCCTGCTGCACCGGCTCATCCTTTTTGACCTCGGATATAAGGTTAAGTTCCAAAGCCATCGTGTGGAGATTGCCCCGGAACGTATGGGTGTCGCTGTCCACATAGAACGTCTTGTTCAGGCTCAAATGTGGGATTTTGATGAATACCCCCACGCCGGAAATAACGTCCGGCAAGCCCAGCACATTGTTCAGGGTCAGTGTCCTCTCCGGGACTTTCTTCTCGGCAAGCATCGTCTTCGCCAGTGTCTTAATCTGCGCTGTGGATAAACTCTCGTCGGGCGTGTCCACATCCTGAAATACGCCCCATAGCTTTTCGAGTGCCGTGTCCGTTTCTTCTGCCAGTACCGTGCCCTCTTTCGATAACAGTTTAATGCGCGTTTTTACATCCTCAATGCTGCGGTAGTAGCGGTAGTTGGTGATGTTCGCATCCACCTCAAGCACCCATTGCAAAATCGTTTCCGTCCGCTTTCGGAGATACAGCTTTCCTTTGTCCGCGAACACGTAATGCTTGTAGCCGGTATTCTCATAGTCGAGGCTCAACGCATCCGCTATGGCATCCCAGCCCGTCGTCTTTTTCTTCGTCAGGTCGGGGATGGTATAGCTGGTCGCGGCAGCCCCTCCAACAGGAATACCGAAACGGCTGCACACATCATTGAAAACGGCTGTTGCGGTCTTGTTCTCATAACAGAACGTGTCCTTATTATTGGACAAATACACGCCAAGGTCATACGCCTTGAAGTCGGCGGTCTTTTGGTGCGTCTGCGTCTGCCGGAGGAATATCCCTCGAAACAGCTCTTTGCCCTTATACGAGAAAATGCACTGGTAGCCGTCCTCAATATCTATCTGGCTTCGCTCGTGTCCGTATCCATCATCGTCCAAAAGGGAAACGGTGAGTGTGCGGGTAGGACTTCCGCGTCGCCCGCTCCACTCGATTGTGTCCACAAGCCCGGAGATTTCCTTGCCGGAACTCGCCCCGGATTTCATCACAATCAGGCTGATGTCATTCGCCATTCCGTCACCCCCTTACGGTATTACAAAGACCTGTCCGACATATATCAGATTGGGATTTTTGATTTTGTCCTTGTTCGCCTCATAGATTTTGGTGTACTGTGCTCCGTTGCCGTAATACTTCTTCGCAATATTCCAAAGGCAATCGCCCGCCTTTACCGTGTACGTCCTTGGCGTGGTGGTGTTATCCACCCTCTGTGGGGTCGTGTCCACTTTCGCCACAGGAGCGGGCGAGGAAACGGGCTGCTCAATCTTCACTTGCCGGACGGTGACCTCTCGATACTCTTTCAAGGTCAGGTCGTAATAAATCGCACCGACATCTCCACCCTGCTCGTAGTAGTTGAACTCCTCGACTACGCAAAAGGTGTCTATGCCGACGTTGGTTAATATCAGGTGCAAGGGCTTGTCGCCCTCAATCCACAACTTGATTTTGTTCACGCACTCCATAGGGGACGGAGGGCTGGAAACGGTCAAGCCGGGGAACGTGCCCACGGGGAAAAAACTGCTGAACGAGAATTGGTAGGCTGGGCGAGCCTGTTTTACGATAATCTCACCCAGCCCGACAACATCCACACTGCTGTTGTTGCTGCCAATGGCAACGACGAACTTTTCAGGTAGGACGGGCAACCGCAGCTTTTCATTCTCCGCGTTATACGTCAGCCACATTTGGTAGTTAGTATTCATAGCTGTAATCGCCCTCCTCGAACATCTCTTGTGTCAGGATTTCGGAAAGCACCGGCTTCAAATACTCATACAGGAACGCCAGCATACTCTCTCGGTCTGCCTTTGCCCCCGTCAGCTCGATGTTGCCGCGTCCGGCGATTTCGAGCAGCACCTTTTTCACGCCGCCGCTCTCGTCACTCCGTCCCTCGCTGCCTCCTACTCCATACACACCCTGCGGAACAACGCTCTCGCCGCCGTGGTCGTCCTCGACAGCGTTGATGATTTTCCGTGTTTCGTCTGTTGGGAACACGGTGCTACCACCGGCTCCCACGATAAGCTCTGGCCCATTCTCTCCGGCAACGAAAACGTCCTCTGCATCGGTCGTACCGCTCGCGTGACCGCTTACGGTCGTGCCGGTCTGCTGGACATTCACCCTGACCGTGACG
>Ga0079305_1002187_pt1 | contig 18727 bp, 15 predicted proteins | sample LMS_cellobiose_e_FD_79183 | JGI IMG/M metagenome (GOLD analysis project Ga0079305, IMG submission 79183) | Rumen-fistulated moose microbial communities from Alaska, USA - LMS_cellobiose_enrichment | ecosystem: Host-associated > Mammals > Digestive system > Stomach > Rumen fluid ... | reverse complement strand
TTTTGATCCCATGCCGGTGCGGGAGGCGGTGGCCCGATTGAAGCCCGCCCTGCGGCTGGCGGTGACGCTGCACTATCTGGAGGGCTGGTCGGTGGAGGAAACCGCCGCCATGACCGGCGTGCCCGTCAACACCGTGAAAAGCCGCCTGCGGGCGGCGCGAAAGCAGCTGGCCATCCTGCTGCGGGAGGAATGGGAGGAGGAACCATGAACGGAAAAGCATTGCGGGCCGCCTGGCAGCCGCCCGAGGTGCCCGAGATCTTTCACAGCGCCGTATGCCGGGCGCTGAGTAACATACGGGAAGCAGAGCCGCGCCGGGGGCTTCGGGGCTCCCGCCTGCTGGCCGCGGCGCTGATCGCGGCGCTGCTGCTGGGCACGGCGGCCTTCGCGGCGGCCCGGTGGCAGGTATTCGACGCCCTCTCCTACCTGTTTGGCAATGAAGTGCCCCGGCAGGCGGACGATGTGATGCGCGCCAACCTGTACCGGGAAACGGTAAACGACGTGGAGATCGCCGTGCGGGAAGCGGGCTATGACGGCCGCACCCTGCTGGTACAGTACAGCTACCGCGTGCTGGACGCGGAAGCTCCCTTTACCCAGCAGACCGACGTGGAAGGCATCCTGCGGGCCCATGGCGTGGGCTGGTGGGCGGACGCCCTGTGGATCGACGGCGATGACATGGGCATGACCAACAACAGCGGCGGCTCGCTGGAGCTGGGCAGCGCCCCCGGAGAGGTGATCTATACCCAATTCTGGCGGGACATCGCCATATCCGGCACGGCCCAGATCACCCTGCCCATCGGGGTAATCCCGGAGGATGCGTACCGCCGGGCGCTGTATGACAAGGCCTTTGGCTGCTACACCCTGCCCGACCAGGGCGCGGTAACCTTTACGCTGGACGTTGAAGACGCCATGGAAAAGGTGATCACCAGCTGCCCGGAGCAGACGACCCGGCTGGAGAATGGAACGGCGATTGTGCGGGAGGCGGCCTTCAGCCCGCTGATGACCTATATCACCCTGGAGATGCTGCCCGATCCCGCGGCTTACAAGGCGCTGGATGGGGAAGAATACGCCCTGTTTTCCGACTGGCTGATGGATTTGACGCTGGTAGATGGCAGCGGCACGGAGCTGTTCCCCGGCCACAATGGGCAGAACGGCTTCAACGCCATCTGGGCGGAATACCTGTACCCGGCCCTGGGCGAAATCCCTGACGCGCTGTGGATGGCTCCCCTTACGGACGGCGCTGCGGACATGGAGCGCGCGGTGCGCGTAAAGTAACCGGACCGGCGGAAGGCGCAGCCATCGCGCCTGTCCTTTTGGGATGAAGCGCATTGGAAACCCGTCCGCTTGACAAGGGGAAAGCGCTTTTTTATAATGTTTTCATTCTTTCAAACGGAGGCCCGCTATGACGCTCAAGCAGATTCACTACGTCATCACCATCCTGGAAACAGGCTCCTTCAACAGGGCTGCGGAGGCACTGTATGTGGCCCAGCCCACCCTGACCAACAGCATCCGGGAGCTGGAGGAGGAGATCGGCATTACCATTTTCCACCGCAGCGGCCGGGGCGTGACGCTGACCAACGACGGGGCGGAGTTCATCTCCTATGCCCGGCAGGTATACGCCCAGTATGAGACGCTGATGGAGAAATACGGCAAGGCGGGCAGCGTCAAAAAGAAATTCGGCATCTCCCTGCAGCACTATTCCTTCGCGGTGAAGGCCTTTGTGGAAATGACCCGGGAATTTGACACCGCGGAATACGAATTTGCCGTGCGGGAAACCACCACCCACGACGTGATCGCCGACGTGAGCACGCTGCGCAGCGAGATCGGCATCATCAGCCGCAACGATTTCAACGCAAAGGGCCTTGGCAAGCTGCTGAACGCCAACGGGCTGGAATTCCATCCCCTGATCCGCTGCCGGGCCTACGTATACCTGTGGAAGCATCATCCCCTGGCGGGGCGGGAGGCCATCGCCTTTTCAGAGCTGGATCCCTACCCCTGCATCAGCTTTGAGCAGGGAGAAAGCAACTCCTTTTACCTGGCGGAGGAGATCCTGAGCACCGTCGAATATCCCCGCCTGATCCGCACCACAGACCGGGCCACCGTGCTGAACCTGATGGTGGGCCTGAACGGCTATACCCTGTGCAGCGGCATCATCTGCGAGGAGCTGAACGGCCCGGACTATGTGGCCGTACCCTTCCGCGCCGATGAGGAGCACCCCAACAGCGTGATGGAGATCGGCTACATCGCCAAGAAAAACGTGATCCTGACCCGCATGGGGCAGCGCTATGTGGAAGAGCTGAAAACCTATCTGGCGGAATGTCAGCAGATGGAGGGAGACGTGCAATAATCCCGGTATTCGATCCATACCGCGACAGGCGGAAGGGAATTCCCGCGTCCGGCACAGCCGGCAGCCAATGTCCCCTGTCCGCAGGCTGCGGAACAGTCTTTGATGTGCAATACTTGCAATGAATCAGCAGATCGCATTGATCAAAACAGACTTACTTTGCATTTCCTTTTTCATAGGGACATCAGGAAATGGAGGTTTTGGCATGAGAAAGAAAACGGGTTTTCTTCTTTTCATTGTGTTTATCCTGCTGTTTTCGGCCACAGCATCGGCAGAATATGAACAGTATCGCCTGACAGCGCCTTGTGAACTGTATGCCGGGCCGTATACAACGGTTTATCCGCTCGATCCGCATAATGTAATTGTCCGCATGGCTCCGCCCGAAGCAGCGCCCTGGCGCGTGGAATGGTACCGGGACGGCAAAGTGGTCAGGCGCTTGGAAGCATCCGGAGATGATGACAGCGCTTCGCCCGCCAATCCCGTTTTCGGAATGGACGGTTCCTTTACGATGCTTTGCCGTATTCCCGGAAACGGTCAGGAAGCAGAGAAATTTCCGCCCCTGAACGCGGCTGCTCAATGGACTGACAGCGGACTGTCAAATATCACGCCTTTGACAGAACATCTGAAGGCGATCCGGTGGGGCAATCGGATCGCCTTCTACGAAACAGATCAATATGTCCGTATTTCCTGCAATGGTAAAGATACGTTCGTATCCCGCGAACTTGCGGATACATTCAGAATAAAGGCCACCAAAACATCCTGTATCGCGCTGGCGGATGAAGTATTTCTTATTCCGACGAGAGAAGACGGCTTGATTTGCCTGGATCACGGAACGATCCGGTACAAGCTTGACGAATCTTTTTACGGACAGGAACTGCTGCCGGACGGGCAGGAAGGCTTTTTCTCCTGCGCATGGGACTATATCGACTGGTCATCCGCTCGGGACAGCACGCCCGTAAGGCTTGCGCATATTGACAAAAACGGGCATCATGACAAGACATACCTGCTGCAGGGAGATCATGTGGCTGTCACGCCCCGTCAGGCGTATATCAGTACAAATGAAAAAAGCATGATCCTTTATGGCAGCGCGGCAGATCCTTCCGGCGGCGTTTTTGCGGTATTTGCAATGGCGCTGGATGAAAACATGTTCATAACGGATCTGAATGTTTGGGATATTGATCCGGATTATACCGGATATGAAGCGGCAATCCGCTTGACGCCCAACGGATATCCCTATGTATATCTTTATAGTCCAGATCAGCAGGGATCCGTTCAGCCTGCCGTCGTTCCATTTTCCGTGTTGAAAAAAAGCGATAATGATTATGGTATCATCCTGAAATAAACCGAGCATATGGAAACCCGGAAGTTAATCAAATACATTACGGTTTATCAAATGATAAACGCGCTTACTCACCGCCTGACAGATGGAGAAAAGTGCGCTTATCATTGTTTATCTGAACAAGGCGAAGATTCATCCCGGACAGCACAATATTAAAGAGATTTCAATATAAATCGGCCATAGCAAGCATAGGTCAGGCCCTTTTCTGTCGTTTTGTTTTCAGCTTCCCATCAGCCCGTCATACACGCCGCGGTAATAGCGCTCCCCGCTGTCCTGCAATATGCCCTCCAGCCGCGCTGCCAGCGCCTCGTCATTCAGGCAGGCGGTAACCAGCGGGGAAAAACGCTTGCCCTCCTGCCGGAAAACCGCCTGAATCCGCTCCGCAAAGGGCAGCTCCTCCTCGGCCAGATAGGCCACCATCGCCGCGGCGTCCGTCATCTGCCGGTAGGGCGACGCAATGCGCGCATAGCCAGCGGGATAGCCCTCCGCCCCGTTGTACCAGCTGTGATGCCCCAGCGCCACATCCGCAAAGCATGCGGTGCTGCCGCGCTTGCGCAGGTCTTGATAGCCAGAGAGGGTATGCAGCTGATACATCTGGTATTCTCCCTCAAACAGCTTGCGAGTCTGCAGGATGCGGGTAATGTTCATTTTCAGCATCCCGAAATCGCAGAACAGGCCGCAGCGCCAGGCATATTCCAGCAGGGCCTTTTTCTTTTCACCGTCATCGCCGATCGTCTGCAAAAACGGAATATCGTCAAAGAAGGCCGAATCCTGCGCAAACAGCCACTCGCAGCAGCAGCGCAGCATATCCGCTTTCCGCAGGGAGCTGATATACAGTTCGCCGGACAGGCGCGGCATCAGCCGCGTCATCGTCTCCCGGTAGGAGGGCACGCCCTCCGTTTCATAGTACTCGGTCACTACCCAGCAGATTTGATAGAAATAATACTCATCCAGCCGCTCCGCCGGGCAGGCCAGCAGGGTGCTCAGCGCCCCGCGGTACGCCTCGGCCAGGAATGCCATCCGGCGGCTGTCCCCCTTCAGCTCGGGGTTGCGCCTGATCAGCCGGCCGTAATACATGGGCAGCTGCACCTTGCCATACAGTCCGCTCATATCGTACTGTCCCTCCGGGGTGCGGCGGATCAGCGCCTCCAGCCGATCCATGGTGGTTTTCAGGTCGGCATAGCCGCAATTGTATTCCATTTCATAATAAGGCCACAGCCAGCGAATGCTGGGGTTTTCGACCCCCTCCTCGGGCTTGAACACCTCGTAGCAGGAATCCAGCACGGCGGCGATCTCCTCCCGGGTCAGGTCGTTCCGGGCCATATTGCTGCGGTTGGAGCTCATCTGCTGATGGGTTTTGCGCACAAAAGCATCCCAGGGCAGCGTGGGCGCCAGCTCCCGGTAATGGGGATCCTGGGTGATTTGCAGCACCCGGTTGGCGACGGCGATGCGCCGCTTGTACCCGCGGGCGCACAGGCCGATGTTGGCCAGAGCGCGGATGATATAGCCCCGGGTGGGCTGGTCGTCGATCTCCTCATAATACCGGATGTAGGAGCCCGCCTCGGTAAACACCAGCTCGTTGCGGAAATGAACGGCGTCGACCGCCTCATCCTCGATGCCCGTGAGCATGCGCCCCTGATAATACAGGCCCATGCCCAGCTTGTACAGCTCCCGGATGACCCCTTCCCGATCCTGCCGGATGCGGTACAGGCTCAGCAGGGCGTCATGAATGGCGATATACACGCCGCAGTCCAGATTGTTTTGCCAATCCATCAGCCGGTCGGAAAACGCCTCCAGATCGGCGATCTCCTCCTTCGACGCGGCGGGCAGCGCGTCCAGCGCGGGGAAAAGAAAACCGTTCAGCAGCTCTGAATTCCGCTCCCGCAGGGTGCGCATCTCCCCCTCCGCTTCCCTGCGCTGCTGAAACCAGGGGGCGAAGCCGGCGGCGTCGCTGCCGGTGAAGCCGAACAGCTCCGCGATGCGCTGTACGTTGCGCACATATTCTTCCTGATAGGGCAGCATCCTTCCACCTTCCTTCCCCGTCAGGGCCGCGCCTGGCGCAGCGCCTGCATCAGCAGATTGACATCCACGGGTTTGGCGATGTGCCCATTCATGCCCGCTTCCCGGGCCCGGGCGATATCCTCGGCAAAGGTATTGGCCGTCATGGCGAAGATGGGCACCAAAGCCGCGTCCCCCCTGCCGCTGGCGCGGATGGCCCGGGTGGCGGCATATCCGTCCATCACCGGCATCTGCACGTCCATCAGGATGATGCTGTATGCGCCTTCCTCCGCGGCCAGATACATATCCACCGCCTGGCGTCCGTCCTCCGCGGCGTCGATCTCGGCGCCCGTGACGCTCAGCATCTCCCGGGCGATCTCCCGGTTGATCATGTTATCCTCCGCCAGCAGGATCCGCCTGCCCGCCAGGTCGGGATAAGCGGCGGCGCTCTCAGCGCCCTCCTCCTCCCGCAGCAGGCGATCCAGGCCGCTTAGCAGCGACTTGCGGAAAAAGGGCAGGGGGATAAAGCCCGCGATGCCGCTGCGCATGGCCTGATACTCGATCTGTTCCCAGTTATCGTCGCTGACCAGTACTATCTTGCAGACAGGATATGCCTTGCTGAGATACGCCGCGATATCGAACACGCTGCCGCTGTTCTCCTGTCGGCTTCCGATCAGCACGGCGCTGTAGCCCTGCTGGCGGAAATCGGCCTCCGTCAAGGCGTCCAGCGCCTCTCCCGCGGAACTGACCAACCGGTACTCCAGGCCGAATTCCCCCAAATAGCGGGTATAGCGGGCGCGCAGCTTTTCATCCGCCTCCAGGATCAGCAGCCGCTTATCCGCCAGGGCAGAGGTATCGGCCTGCTCCCGCTCATAGGCCATGGGCACGCTGACGGTGACAAGGGTGCCCTCGCCCACCCGGCTTTCCACGGTGATTTCGCCCCCCATGGCCTCCACCAGCTTTTTGACGATGCTCATACCCAGGCCCGTGCCCTCGATTTTGGACATGGTGGAATTGCTGGCACGTTCAAAGGGCTCGAAGATGCGCTGCACAAATTCCGGGCTCATGCCGATGCCGTTGTCCCGGCAGCGGAAGATCACCCGGCAGCGCTCCCCCTCTATCCGCTCGGATACCAGCAGGTCGACAACGCCGCCCGCCTCGGTATACTTGATGGCGTTGCTGACCACGTTCATATACACCTGCCGCAGCCGCAGGGTGTCGCCGTAAAGGGTTTCGGCCTCGATGTTCTCGGCGGTCAGCTGCCAGGTATGGTTTTTGGCCTCCATCTGGGGGCGGATAATGGTCAGGATATCGTGCAGCAGGTCGCTGATGGAAAAGCGTTCCTCCACGATCTGGATACGGCCCGAATTGATGCGCGACATATCCAGCACATCGTTGATCAGACTGAGCAGATGCGCGCTGGCGGTTTCGATTTTATCCAGCGCGTCCGCCACCCGCTTTTTTTCGTCGATATGCTTTTTGGCCAAGGCAGTCATGCCCACAATGGCGTTCATGGGCGTGCGGATATCGTGGGACATGTTGCTGAGGAAAATCTCTTTGGCGGCGTTGGCCGCCTTCGCCTCCTCCAGCTGCGCTTGAAGCGCGCGCACCTCCTCCGGCGGGCTTTCCGCCCCGGACAGCAGCAGGCTGGCCCCGTCCGACAGGGGTACCGCGCAGTCCGCCCGGGCCGCGTCGAAGCCGGGCGTCTGAAACAGGATTTTTCCCTGCGCGTCTGCCACCGCATATTGTTTTTCCATTCTTTCACGCTCCTTTGCGGGCCGTCGCACCCCTGGCATCCTGCCCTCATTATGACATAAAACCGGGAACAATTCAAGGGGCGGGCCATTTGCGCAAAAAGCTCCTTCGCCCGCCCTGCGCGGATGAAGGAGCCGTTGCCGATTACCGGTTCATTTTTTTATTGCATCTCATGCAGCCGTCGCAGCCGCAGCTGCAGCCCGAACCCTTGCGCTTGCGGATGCTCAGCACCGCCAGAAGGGCCGCCCCGGCGACGGTCAGCAGGATCGCGATATCCCATCCGTTCATAGCATTCTCCTTTCAGCCCAGGCCAAAGGCCAGCCCGATCAGCCGCACGATCAGCGCGGCCAGCCAGGCGATGCCGCACTGCCACAGCACTACGCCCACGGCCCATTTGTGGCCCAGCTCCCGGCGGATGGCAGCCACGGCGGCTACGCACGGGGTATACAGCAGGCTGAATACCAGCATGGAGGCGGCAGCCAGGGAACCGATGGCGTTCACACCGCCGCTGAACAACATCTCCATGACGGAAACCACGCTCTCCTTGGCCATGAAGCCGCTGATCAGCGAGGTGACGATGCGCCAGTCCCCCAGGCCCACGGGCTTCAAAACGGGAGCCAGCACACCGGCCACGGCAGCCAGGATGCTGTCATGGGAATCCGCCACCAAATTAAAGCGGAAGTCGAAGCTCTGCAGGAACCATACCGCGATGGTGGCGATCAGGATGATGGAGAAGGCGCGGTGCAGAAAATCCTTGGATTTTTCCCACAGCAGCTGGGTGACGTTGCGGACGCTGGGGAAGCGGTAATTGGGCAGCTCCATCACAAAGGGCACCGCCTCCCCCTTGAACAGGGTGGATTTGAACAAAAAGGCCACCAGAATGCCCACCAGGATACCCAGCAGGTACAGTCCTGTGATGATCAGCCAGCTTTTCCCCGGGAAAAACGCGCTGACGAAGAAGCCGTAGATGGGCAGCTTGGCCGTGCAGGACATGAAGGGCGTCAGCAGCACGGTCATGCGCCGGTCGCGATCGCTGGGCAGGGTGCGGGTGGACATCACGGCGGGCACCGTGCAGCCGAAGCCAATCAGCATGGGCACGATGCTGCGGCCAGAAAGGCCGATGCGCCGCAGCAGTTTATCCATCACAAAGGCCACCCGGGCGATATAGCCGCTGTCCTCCAGCATGGACAGGAAGAGGAACAGCGTCACGATGATGGGCAGGAAGCTGACCACCGTGCCCACGCCCTCAAAGATGCCGTCCAGCACCAAGCTTTGAATGGCGGTGTTCACGCCCGCCGCCTCCATACCCCGCTCCGTCAGGGCCTTCAGGGCGTCGATGCCCCCCGCCAAAAGATCCTGCAGGAAGGGGCCGATAAGGAAGAATGTAAGGAAAAACACCAGCGCCATGATGGCAATGAAGGTAGGAATGGCGGTATATTTGCCTGTGAGCACCTGATCGATGCGCTGGCTGCGCACGTGCTCCCGGCTTTCATGGGGCTTGATCACGGCGGCCCTGCATACCTTGCGGATGAACTCAAAGCGCATATCCGCCATGGCGGCGCTGCGATCCAGCCCCCGCTCCGCCTCCATCTGCAGCACGATATGCTCCACCATTTCCTTTTCATTTTGATCCAAGGAGAGCTGCTCGGCAATCAGCGGATCGCCCTCGATGAGCTTGCTGGCGGCAAAGCGCAGGGGCAGCCCCGCCCGGGAGGCGTGATCCTCGATCAGGTGGCTGACGGCGTGCAGGGCGCGGTGCACCGCACCGCCGTGATCCTCCGCGCCGCAGAAATCCTGGCGCAAGGGCCGCTCCTGATACTTCGCCACGTGCACCGCATGGCGCACCAGCTCATCCACGCCCTCGTTTTTGGAGGCGGCGATGGGCACCACCGGCACCCCCAGCAAGGCTTCCATGGCGTTTACATCCACCGTGCCGCCGTTGCCTCGCAGCTCATCCATCATGTTCAGCGCCACCACCATGGGCACGTTCATCTCCAGCAGCTGCATGGTCAGATACAAGTTGCGCTCGATGTTGGTGGCGTCCACAATGTTGATGATGGCCCGGGGCTTGTCATCCAGCACAAAATTGCGGGAGACCCGTTCCTCGCTGGAATAGGGGGACATCGAGTAAATGCCCGGCAGGTCGGTGATGCGGGTGTTCGGGTAGCCGCGGATTGCGCCGTCCTTGCGATCCACCGTAACGCCGGGAAAATTGCCCACGTGCTGATTAGCCCCGGTCAGCTGGTTGAACAGGGTGGTTTTTCCGCTGTTCTGGTTGCCCACCAGGGCAAAGGTCAGCACCGCGCCCTCCGGCAGGGGATCACCGCTGCCCTTGGGATGGAATTTGCCCTCTTCGCCCAGGCCGGGGTGATCGGTGCGGCGGCGCTCCTGCGCCTCCGCCCTGCGCTCGGCAGCCTTGCCCAGCAGCAGCACGGTGATCTTCTCCGCGTCCGCCAGGCGCAGCGTCAGCTCGTATCCGTGTACGCGCAGCTCCATCGGGTCGCCCATGGGGGCCAGCTTTACCAGCGATACCTCCGCGCCGGGGATCATGCCCATATCCAGAAAATGCTGGCGCAGCGCGCCCTCTCCGCCCACCTGCACGATACGGGCGGACTGTCCTGCCCTCAATTCATTCAGTTTCATGTCCTTCTGCTCTCCGAACAATTCTATTCATCCCTTGTATATGCGCGCCGAAGCGGATATCTGCCCGCAAGGAGCTTGCCGCTTTGCAGACGCACAAAAGTCAATATTGGACACAAACGGCGTTTTTCCTTTCGCCTTCGGCATGTTTTTCCCGATATAAAGGAAGAAAAAAGCCGCCGCGCGGTTCCCCGATCCTGCCAAACGAAAAACCGCATCCGGAGCGGCCTGCAAAGAGGCTCCTGCGGACGCGGTTTCGAGGGGCGTTTCGCCTTACCCCCGGAACTGGCGCTTCCGCTGCCACTGAAAATACTTGCGCCGGGCAAGCTGATACAGATCCTCGCCAAAGAACAGCGCCACGTTCACCAGGGAGGCGATGGCGGCGATGCGCATGGCGTGACCGCCCGCTACGATGGCCATCAGGAAATAAAGCAGGTCGAGGGCGGCCAGCCAGATGGCCTTGACCGGCAGGAAGAAGAACAGCATGAACTGCGCATCGGGATACAGTGCTGCGAAGGCGATGAAGAGGGAGTAATACAGATAGGTGTTGGTGCCGTAGCCGTAGCCGTACAGCGCGTAGCACAGGAAGGCCCCGGCAATATTCGCCGCCGCGCCGATGACGTAATAGATCAAAAAGCGCCGCGCGCCCCAGCGGCTTTCCAGGGTGGTGCCGATTATATAATAGAAATAGAGGCTCACCAGCGTCCACAGCAGGTTATCCTGATTGGGCACCACCAGCCAGGTAATCAGCCGCCAAACCTGCCCCCGCAGCACGGAGGGGATATCCAGCACCAGGTAGCTGATCAGGCTGACCTGCCGGGTGTAGGCGGTAGTCATGGCCAGCATCAGATCCAGAATGAACACGCCGCCCATGGCAAACACGATGTACTTCATGATGGGCGGAATGTTGTATTTGTACAGCCTGCGCTCCAGCGCGTTCAGCCATTTCCGCATGAAAATCCCTCCTCGCTCATTCTTCCCGCCGGCGGCCGATGCATTCCCCCAGCCGCACGCGGGTTTCCTGCCCCTGGGCGGACGCTTGCAGGAAGCGCTCCTCCATCTCAACGGCGCCGGGCCGCAGCAGCAGTATGACGGTGGATCCGCCATACTGAAAACAGCCCTTCTCCTGTCCCCTGCGGAAGGTGCCCGCGCCCTGATTGTTGCAGATTTTGCCCACCAGCAGCGCGCCCACCTCCACCTGGGCCATCAGGCCGAAGTGTGCGGTATCCAGAAAAGTATATTCCCGGCAGTTCTGCACAAAGACGTCCGTATGCGCCAGGGCCACGGGCCGCACGGTATGCAGCATGCCGGGCAGAAAATGATTTTCGCCCTTCGCGCCATCGTCCGGGTAATGATAGCGGTGATAATCATCCACGCACAGGCGGAACACCAGGCAGGTGCCGCCGGTGAAGGCAGCCGCCCGTTTATCGCCCCCCAGCAGGGCCGATACATCGTAGCGGCTGTTCTTGATGGTGAATACGCTGTCCTCCCCAATGGGATACACGGTCAGCCGCCCGTCGCAGGGAGCAATCAAATGCTCTGGCGTCTCGTCCATGGGCCGGTTCTCGGGCCTTATGCGCCGGGTGAAAAAGGCGTTGAAGCTCGCATATTCCTCCGGCTGATATTCGGATATGTCGACGCCGTTTTTCCGGATGAAGGGTGCGATCAGCCGCCGGGAAGGGCGGCTGTCCAAAAAACGCCCCGCCAGGCGGGAAAGGCCGCGGCCCGTCAGCGAGCGCAGCAGCAGCCGCCCCGGCGCCGTGCCGTACAGAAAGGCCAGCAGCCGCCCGTCAGAAGGCGCGGTGCCCATAGTAACGCACCACCATGATCAGGATGAACTCCACCAGGCCAATGCCCACCATGATCAGCACCCCGCGCAGGCCGGGCTTGCGCACGTTGACGCGGCTGACGAACAGGGCCGCGGTGAGCAGCATGACGGCGTAATAGAAGATGGCGATCTCCCGGCCCAGCAGATGCCGCAGCAGCAGGAAGGCGGGGAAGATCAGCGAGGCGGAGGTGACCGGCAATCCGGTATAATGCACCATGGTCTTGCCCGTGGCCGCGTTTTCCTCCGCCTTCACGTTGAAATAGGCCAGCCGGATCATGGCGGCCAGCACGTAGAGTACGAACACCGCCACGTACACGGCGTAGGGCAGCTGGGCCACCAGGGCAGTATAAGGTATGGACTCATACACCACGGCGGTCTTGAACAGGGCCGCGCCGATGGCGGCGGGCAGCACGCCGAAGGCTACCAGATCCGTCAGGGAATCGATCTGGATACCGTAGCGCTTTTCAACGTCCGTGCGGTTCTTCTTGGTGCGGGCCACCATGCCGTCAAAGGCATCGCACAGCCCGCAAAACAGCAGGAAAATGCTGGCGATGTAGGGATGCCCCCCGCCGGCCTGAGACACGAAGATGCCGATCACCGCGGAGATCAGCGAAAAATAGGTCAGCCAAACCGTATAATCAAAAAATCCAATCATCGGCTTCACTTCCTTGACGCCTTTTGTGTGATGAATGAAAGCAGCAGGATCACCGCGCACAGCAGCACGCAGCAGTAGAAGGACACCGTGCGGCTGAGCAGCTCCAGATTGACGGGGTCGGGCATCAGCGCGCCGTAACCGTCCAGAAACAGGTAATCCGCCACGCCCACGGCCCCGGGCAGGGGCACGGAGTTGGAGCCCATGATCACCCAGGTCTGGGCAGCAAAGGCCCGCCGCAGGCTGCGGGGCGCGGGCACCGAGGCGGCATACAGCACCACCGGCACCAGCACGATGGACAGCCTCTGCAAAATGTTCAGGACGAAGGCCCCGCTGAGGGCCGGCAAATGGCGGCGGATGACCCCCGCGCTGGCCTGGTAATCGGCCTCTACCTGCAAGAGCTTTTCCTTTCGGGCCTCCGCATTCCGCACCAGGCGCAGCTTTTCGCCCAGGCGAAGGAACACATCCACGAGCTTCAAGAAAATGTTTTCCTTGAAGATCAGCAGCAGGATGCCCCCGATCAGCGCCAGCTGCAAGGCCGCGCCCACCGCCATCAGCAGGCGGGCCGGCACGCCGAACATGCCCAGCGCCCCGGGCGAGAGCGCCAGCCCCGCCAGGGTGATCACAAAAATGGAAAGGGTGTACAGCAGCAGGTTCAGCAACAGAGCCACCGTGGTGACCGCAGCGGGGATGCCGTCGCCGATCATCAGCAGCGCGGAGGCCGGCTGCCCGCCCGTGGCGGAAGGGGTGATGGCGGAAAAGTAAATATCCGCCGCGGAATACAGCACCCCGCGCCGCCAGCCGCGGCGATAGCCCAGCGCCCGGCAGGTTTCCAGCAGCGCCAGCCCCTCAAACAGGATGTAGCACAGCATGCAGCCCACCGCCGTGATCAGCCCCCATGGCCGGACGGACTTCACATAGGCGATAAAACCCTCGGCGGTAAAGGTCTTGCTCTGCCCGGCCACCACCAGGATGGTGAGCGCCACCAGCGCGACGAACAGCACGGGCGCAAGCCACTTATGCTTTTTCAACATACGCAAGCCCCCTGCTTTCCGCCCAGCGGGCATAACGCTGCCCCAGCCGCAGGCGGCGGGACAGGAATTGGCCCAGCTCCCCCACCAGGATGCCCGCCGGGATATCCACCAGCACATGCTGCTTGACCAGCAGCGTGGAGGCGAACACCAGCAGCGCCATCCCCAGGAAAACCGCCTTGACGGGGCGGCGCAGGCTCCGACACCCAAACATGCCGCGCCATACCACCCAGCTTTCCAGGCAATGAATGGAGGGAAAAAGGTTATCCGCCGGAATGTCCAACGCATAGATGAGCCGGGTCACCCAGGGGATGAACCCCTGCCCCGTCACCTCCGGCCGCTCCATCATCAGCGTGGGCAGCGCCACGAAGCAGGCCATGCATACCGCCTTTGAAATCATCTCTCCAAAGATCACGCCGCAGTTTTCCGGCCGCTCCCGGCAGATGAGGGCATAGCCCAGATACCAGGAAACGTAGGCGGCCACGTAAACCACGATGAAAGCGGGCACAAAGGGAATTTTCTCATCCAGCGGCAGCGCCAGATTGTGATAGGTCACGCCTCGGGCCACGTTGATCATCCGCGGCAGATAGTAAGCGAACAAATTCAGCGTCAGGCACGCCAGCAGCGGGCCCCATGAATAGCGTGGGAACAGGCGCTTAAGCCACGCGAGCAGCCTCTCTTTCACGCGTTCTCCTCCTGCACCATATGTACTTCGTTATTCTATCACAACTTTTTCCGCAGGGCAATGCTTTTATCCTTTTCTTTCAAAAATGAAAGATCGGAGTAACGAGTTTTGCGTTTTGCGGGAATCATCACGCAATGTACAAATCAAGCCTCACGTGTTTTGCGGGAAATCATCGCGTTTTTCTTGACATTCATCCAAAACATGGTATGATAAGCAGGATGTAAAAACTTGGGAGGAGCAGTTGTTATGAGCAATCTGACCATGGACAAGCTGGTTGCGCTGTGCAAATCGCGCGGCTTTGTTTATCCGGGCTCCGAAATCTACGGCGGCCTGGCCAACGCCTGGGACTACGGCCCGCTGGGCGTGGAATTCAAGAACAACGTGAAAAAGGCCTGGTGGCAAAAATTCGTGCAGGAGAGCAAGTACAACGTGGGCCTGGACGCCGGCATCCTGATGAACCGGGAGGTTTGGGTGGCCAGCGGCCACGTGGGCGGCTTCAACGACCCGCTGATGGACTGCAAGGCCTGCAAGGCCCGCTTCCGCGCCGATCAGCTGATCGAAAAATTCACGAACGGCGCCGAGACCGGCGACGGCTGGAGCAACGAGGAGCTGGAAAAGTACATCGCCGAGCACGACATCGTGTGCCCCGTCTGCGGCAAAAAGGACTTTACCGGCATCCGCCAGTTCAACCTGATGTTCAAAACCTTCCAGGGTGTGAACGAGAGCAGCATGAACGAATTGTACCTGCGCCCCGAAACGGCCCAGGGCATCTTCGTCAACTTCCAGAACGTGATGCGCGCCACCCGCAAGAAGATCCCCGCGGGCATCGGCCAGATCGGCAAATCCTTCCGCAACGAGATTACTCCCGGCAACTTCATTTTCCGTGTGCGCGAGTTTGAACAGATGGAGCTGGAGTTCTTCTGCAAGCCCGGCACCGACCTGGAGTGGTTCAATTACTGGCGCAACTTCTGCAAGGAGTGGCTGCTGGCTCTGGGCATCAAGGAAGAAAACCTGCGGCTGCGGGATCACGAGCCCGAAAAGCTGGCCTTCTACAGCAAAGCCACCACGGACTTTGAATTCCTGTTCCCCTTCGGCTGGGGCGAGCTGTGGGGCGTGGCCGACCGCACCGATTACGACCTGACCCAGCATCAAAACCACAGCGGCAAGAGCATGGAATATCTGGATCCCGTGACGGGCGAAAAGTACGTGCCCTACTGCATCGAGCCCTCCCTGGGCGTGGAGCGCAGCGTGCTGGCCTTCCTGTGCAACGCCTATGACGAGCAGGAGATCGACAACGGCGACGTGCGCACCGTGCTGCACCTGCACCCCGCCCTGGCCCCCTACAAGGCCGCCGTGCTGCCCCTGCAGAAGAACAAGCTGGGCGGCCTGGCCAGCGAGATCCACGCGGAGCTCAGCAAATATTTCATGGTGGAATACGATGAGACCGGCTCCATCGGCAAGCGCTATCGCCGTCAGGATGAGATCGGCACGCCCTTCTGCATCACCGTCGATTTCGACACCGAGGCGGACGGCACCGTGACCGTGCGCGACCGCGACACCATGCAGCAGGAGCGGGTGAAGGTGGCCGATCTGAAGGCCTTTATCGAAGAGAAGCTTCGTTTCTGATCTAAAAATACCGGCAGGGGGCAACCCCCTGCCTTTTGCGTGAGGAGGGATTGCCATGGATCGGCAATTGCTGAAAGCCTGTTTCCATAACGCCTTGTATATCGACGAGCGGCCGGAGGGCCTGGCGCCCTGCCGCTATACCCCCAGCCAGTGCGCCTTTTACGACGCCCTGCCCTATGGGATCATCATGGGGGGCAAAGCCCGCTGCGCCAGCGGCGTGACCCTGGAATTTGACACCGACGCGCCGGAAGCAACCCTGCTGTGGCAGATCACAGACGGCTATCTGCCCCATACCGCGGAACGCACCACCACCATCGACGTGTACATCAACGGCGTGCTGCGGCTGCAGGAGGCCGTGACCTGCGAGTTTCACCAGCCCCAGCGCTCGGTTTTCGCCCTGAGCTCAGGGAAAAAGAACGTGGTCATCTGGCTGCCCCACACGCATGATTTCGTGCTGAAGGATATTCTGCTGCCGGAGGGCTTCTCCCTGACCCCCGTTCCCCAGCGCAAGCGGAAGGTGCTGATGCTGGGCGACTCCATCACCCAAGGCATCGGCTCGGATTTCAGCAGCACCGGCTACGCCATGCAGCTGGGCCGGGCGCTGAACGCGGAAGCGCTGAACCAGAGCGTGGCCGCTGTGCGCTTTGAGCCGGACTGTCTGGAGCCCCTGAAGGACTTTGCGCCCGATCTGATCACCGTGGCGCTGGGCACCAATGACTGGAGCCACAGGACGGACAAGGCGGATTACGACAAGTATGCCGTGCCCTTCTTTGCCAAGCTGAACAGCCTGTTCCCCGGCGTGCCTGTGCTGGTGATCACCCCGGTGAAGCGCTGCCGCCAGGAGCCCGACCTGCCGCCGGACAAGCCCGATACTTACCGGGAAAGCGGGCTGTGCAGCGCCATCGCGGCGATGTGCGCCCCCTATCCCCAGATGCGGTGCGTGGACGGCTGGACGCTGATGCCCCATGTGGCGGGCTTTTTCCGGGATGGGCTGCACCCCAACGATCTGGGCATGACCTGGTATTTTAACGCCCTGCTGCCCTACGCGCAGGAAATGCTGAAATAAAAGGAGGAAAAGAAGAATGGCTGTTATCACCATCGTCGGTTCCGGCATGATGGGCTCCGCCCTGGCCTTCCCCGCCCAGGAGAACGGGCATGAGGTGCGCCTGGTGGGCACCCATCTGGACCGGGATATCATTGACAACTGCCGCAAGCACAACCGGCACACCAAATTCACCCGGGATTTTCCCGCGGGCGTGAAATTCTATCAGATCGAAGAGCTGGAGGGCGCGCTGGAGGGCGCTGATCTGGTGATCGGCGGCGTGAGCAGCTTCGGCGTGGATTGGTTTGGCGACCATGTGCTGCCCCGGGTGAAGGACGGCACCCCCGTGCTGACCGTGACCAAGGGCCTGATGGACACCGCCGATGGCAAGCTGCTGCCCTATCCCTTCCTCTGGCAAAAGAAGCTGGACGAGCTGGGCAAAAAGCTGCCCCTGTGCGCGGTGGGCGGCCCCTGCACCAGCTATGAGCTGGTGGCCCACGACCAGACCGAAGTGGCCTTCTGCGGCGCGGACGCAGACGCCCTGCGCCTGGCCAAGCGGCTGATGCAGACGGAATACTATCACATCAGCCTGACCCACGACGTGGTGGGCATCGAGAGCGCCGTGGCCCTGAAAAACGGCTACGCCCTGGGCGTGGCGCTGACCATCGGCGTAAATCAAAAGCAGTTTGGCATTGACAGCGAGCTGCACTTCAACAGCCAGGCCGGCGTATTCGGCCAGGCGCTGCGGGAAATGAAAAAGCTGCTGGCTCTGCAGGGGGCGGATACCCTGGATAACCTGGCCGTGGGCATCGGTGACCTGTACGTGACCGTGTACGGCGGCCGCACCCGCCTGGTGGGCATCCTGCTGGGCCGGGGTCTGACCATCGAGGCGGCCAAGGCGGAGCTGAACGGCGTGACGCTGGAGAGCCTGGTGGTGGCGGAGCGCGTGGCCCGCGCCCTGCGCATCCGCGCCAATAAGGGCGAGATCGACCTCAAGGACTTCCCCCTGCTGATGCACGTGGACGGCATCCTGACCCGGCATCAGGCGGTCAACATCCCCTGGGAGGATTTTACCTATACCAATCTGTAAAAAAATGTTGACATTTGATCCCGGAAGTGATAAACTGTTCACGGCTCAAAAAGAGCCTGTGCCACAGACAGCAGGTACGCGCAAGCGTTCAAAGGCATTCGCCGCCGGCCGAGGCGCAAGCGCATGAACGATTTTATGCCCTTGTGCCCATGCACAGGGGCTTCTTTTTATCCACAGCCGGAAAGAAGGTGCGAACGAGTAACATGAGCAAGAACCTGGAAGCGAAAAAGGTAGTCGTGGGTGAGATCAGCGAAAAGCTGAAGGCCTGCAAGAGCATGGTGGTGGTTTCCTTCACCGGCATCACCGTGGAGGAAGTGACCGAGCTGCGCAATCAGTTCCGTGCCAACGGCGTGGAATACTGCGTGCTGAAGAACACCCTGGTGCGCCGTGCCCTGGATGACATGGGCATCACCGGTCTGGATCACACCCTGGAAGGCCCCAGCGCCTATGCCTTTGGCATGACCGACGCCGTGGCCCCCGCCAAGATCGTGTACGACTTCATCAACAAGACCAAGAACGACGGCCGCCTGACCGTCAAGGCTGGTCTGATGGATGGCGAAGTGCTGTCCGTGGATCAGGTCAAGGCCCTGAGCGAGCTGCCTCCCCGCGAGGTGCTGCTGGCCCGCGTGGTCGGTTCCCTGCAGGCTCCCGTGGCCAAGCTGGTCTTTTTCCTGGAAGCCCTGCGCAAGAAGCAGGCCGG
>Ga0079305_1002186_pt1 | contig 18767 bp, 14 predicted proteins | sample LMS_cellobiose_e_FD_79183 | JGI IMG/M metagenome (GOLD analysis project Ga0079305, IMG submission 79183) | Rumen-fistulated moose microbial communities from Alaska, USA - LMS_cellobiose_enrichment | ecosystem: Host-associated > Mammals > Digestive system > Stomach > Rumen fluid ... | reverse complement strand
GTTACGCTGATGAATGCACAGACATTCAGTCCAAGAGCCTGGGGTTTTACGAGAAGGCGGGAACCGGTGATGACCCCGTTGGCTTCCAAACGCTTGACCCTCTGATGGATAGCCGCTCCGGAGACACCGCATTCGCGGGCGATCTCAAGGAATGGCATCCTGGCGTTGTTCACAAGAAAAGACAAGATTTTCTGATCGATCTGGTCGATGTGATAAGTTGCCATTACTTTCAGTTTATAACTTTGTAACGGCAAATTTAGATAAATAATTCAAAAAATCAAGATTTCTTGAAGCGCCTGCGGCCTTTTTCTGTAGGTTTTGAATTATTAATAATATCCAGACAGGCCTCTTCGGTCAGGACAGAAGCGTCGGTACCCTTGGGAATTTTATAATTGGACCCGGCATGCTTGATGTACGGGCCATAGCGTCCGTTGATGACTTGGATGTCTGAATCCTGGTACTCTGCGATTACCGGGGAGGCGGAAGATTTGTCCATACCCTTTTCGATGATCTCGGTGCATTCTTCAAGGGTGACCTTGAGTGGATCCTTGCCGCGGGGAATGGAGAAATTCTTGTCTCCGTATTTCAGGTACGGGCCGAAACGTCCCTTCATTGCAACCACTTCAACATCCTTGTAAGTGCCGACCGTCCTGGGAAGTTGGAAAAGCTTGAGGGCTTCAGCGAGGGTGATGCTTTCAATCAGCTGGCCTCTTCCCAGGGAGGCGAACTGAGCATTTTCCCCTTCACCTTTCTGGATGAAAGGGCCGAACTTTCCGAACTTTGCTATCAGCTTGTTGCCCTCCTCGTCGGTTCCGATCTCACGCGAAACATGGCTGTAATTTCCGTCGTGAAGGACCTCGTCCACCTTCTTGTGGAAAGGTGTGTAGAATCGGCTGATCACTTCATTCCAGACCATCTTGCCACTTGCTATCTCGTCGAAATCCTCCTCGACATTGGCCGTAAAGTCATAGTCCATGATCTCGGTGAAATTCTTCTCGAGGTAGTCCGTGACTATCATTCCGATCTCCTGGGGCAGAAGTTTGCCTCTTTCTGCGCCGATGGTCTCGGTCTTGGAAGTCTCGGTGACAGTGTTGTCCTTCAGGGCAAGGTCCCTTACTGAGACTTTCCGCCCTTCCTTGTCTCCCTTCACGATGTATCCGCGACCGGAAGTGAGGGTGCTGATGGTCGTCGCATAAGTGGAAGGCCTGCCGATTTCGAGTTCTTCCAACTTCTTGACCAAAGTCGCTTCTGAATATCTCGGGGGCGGGGTGGTGAACTTGCAGTCGGCCTTCATCCCCTTGCGCTCCATCACTGTACCTTCCTGGATGTCGGGAAGTATCATTTCGCCGTCCTCGGCGTCTTCCTGGTCATCGGAACTCTCCATGTAGAGCTTGAGGAAACCATCGAACATGACCTGTGTGGCCTGTACGGAGAACTTTTCGTCCCTCTTGTCCGAAGAAACCTTCATTGTGGTCAGAAGCACCTTGGCGTCGGACATCTGGGATGCGACAGTCCGCTTCCAGATCAGGTTGTACAACTTTTTCTCCTGAGCGGTACCTTCAATGTCCGTGTTCTCAATGTAGGTAGGGCGGATGGCCTCATGGGCTTCCTGGGCTCCCCTGGCCTTCGTCTTGAACTGGCGTGTCTTCTGGTACTCGGCTCCGAAGGTTTCGGTGATATATTTCTTTGCCGTTCCGAGGGCGAGTGTGGAAAGGTTGGTGGAGTCTGTCCTCATGTAGGTAATGAGACCCCTTTCGTAGAGGGACTGGGCCACCCTCATCGTCACTCCGACAGGGAAATGAAGTTTCCTGGCAGCTTCCTGCTGGAGGGTTGAGGTAGTGAAAGGAGGCGCCGGGTACCTTGCCGACTCTTTCTTTTCAACTCCGGACACCTTGAACTGTGCTCCGATGCAGTCTTCCAGGAATGCCCTTGCATCTTCAAGGTTTCCGAACCTTGTGTCCAGGTTGGCCTTGACTTTCACGGATGCCGGGTGTCCTTCGGGATGGAACAGGGCTTCCACCTTGTAGTACGGATCACTCTGGAAAGCCATTATCTCTTTTTCCCTCTCCACGACCAGTCTCAGGGCCACGGACTGTACGCGTCCTGCACTGAGCTTCGGCTGGATCTTTCTCCAAAGGATAGGTGAGAGCTCGAAGCCTACCAGCCTGTCCAGGACCCTTCGAGCCTGCTGGGCATTTACCAGGTCCATGTCGATGTCCCTGGGATTCTTGACGGCCTCGGTTATTGCATTCTTCGTGATTTCAGGGAAAACAATCCTGCGGGTATTCTCTTTCTTGAGCCCGAGGGTTTCGAAAAGATGCCAAGAGATGGCCTCTCCCTCGCGGTCGGCATCGGATGCAAGCCACACAGTAGATGCCTTCTCGGCTGCCTTCTTCAGATCCGAGACCACCTTCTTCTTGTCCGCGGGGATTACATATTCAGGAGTGAAATTCTCTTCGACGTTGACGCTCAGTTTTTTTTCCTGAAGGTCCCTGATGTGTCCGAAACTGGACTTCACCATGTAGTCGTTGCCGAGGAACTTCTGTATAGTCTTGGCTTTTGCCGGAGACTCGACGATAACTAGATTGTCTGCCATGTTCTTTCGTTTTGCAAGTTGTTCATAGATAGTTTGAAGATTCAGACTGCAAAGTAAACCACAAACCGGGCAATTTTCCAAATTTTGTTTTAAATTTGTCTTTATTATGACCCAAGAGACAAGAAAGAAAATTACGAAGTGGTTCTGGATCCTTATCACGTTTCCGGGACTGCTCCTGTTGTTCATGGTCCTGCTCGTCTGGGTGTTTGCTGACATCCCTTCCTTCAAGGAACTGGAGAATCCTGACAGCAAGCTCGCTACGCAAGTCATCGCAGAAGGAGGGGAGGTTCTGACGACCTTCCATATAGAAAACAGGACGTTCGTTACCTACGAGGAGCTTTCCCCGAACATTGTCCATGCTGCTATCGCTACGGAGGATGCCCGGTTCTACAAGCATTCCGGAATAGATTTCAAGGGCCTCGGCCGAGTACTGTTCAAGACCATCCTGATGCGTAATTCCAGCCAGGGAGGCGGCAGTACCATTACCCAGCAGCTTGCCAAGACGCTTTACCCCAGAAAAGACATAGGCAAGAAGATTCCCGGAATCTACCATGTCCACATGGTCTGGACAAAACTCAAGGAGTGGATTACTGCGGTCAAACTTGAACGTGACTACACCAAGGACGAAATCATGACCATGTATCTCAACTCCATCTTCTTCGGGAGCAGCGCCTATGGAGTCCGTTCAGCGGCTGAGACCTTCTTCGGAAAGCTGCCTTCCGAACTGACCGTGGAGGAGAGTGCGATGTTGGTAGGGATGGTCAACAAACCTACCCGCTACAATCCTACGATCAATCCCGAGAAGGCCCTGTCCAGAAGGAATTTCGTGATCGGACAGATGGAGAAGGCCGGTTACATCGACGAGCATCAGAGGGATTCGATCCGTGAGATCCCGATCACCCTAAACTATGAGGTTCAGGACCATAACGCCGGACGCGCTCCTTATTTCAGGGACATGATCCGCCGTGTCATGACAGCCAAGAAGCCTCATCGCTCAGATTACAAGATCCGCGAGGACTATTCTGCCGATTCGCTGGCCTGGGAGACCGACCAGCTTTACGGCTGGCTTGAGAAGAACCGCAAGACCGACGGATCTCAGTACGATCTGGACAAGGACGGCCTGAGGATCTACACTACCATCAACTACAAGATGCAGAAATACGCTGAGGAGGCTGTTGCCGAAAGGATCAAGTCTCTCCAGGCTGATTTCATGAAAGACCTGAAATACAAGACCAATGCACCGTTCTCGAACGATATTGACGAGGCCACAAGGAACCGGGTCATGAACCAGGCCAGGCGGTGGAGCGACCGCTGGCGCATCTTGAAGAATGCGGGAAAGACGGATGCCCAGATCCTGAAAACTTTCTCAGAGCCTGCCAAGATGCGCATCTTTGCCTATAACAGCAAGGGTTACGTCGACACCACCATGACTCCTGACGATTCGATCCGTTACTACAAGTCGATGCTCAGGACTTCATTCGTGGCGATGGAACCCGGCACAGGTCACGTCAAGGCCTATGTCGGAGGACCTAATTACAGGTACTTCAAGTACGACAATGTCCGTCAGGGCAAGCGTCAGGTAGGATCGACCATCAAGCCTTTCCTCTACACTCTTGCAATGCAGGAGGGAATGACCCCTTGCGACAAGGTGGTGGACCTGCCACAGACCTTCGAGGTCCCCGGTGGCGAAACCTGGACTCCCCGCAGTACGGATGCAGAAAAATGGATCGGAAAGACCGTGACACTCAAATGGGGACTTACCAACAGTTCCAACAACATATCGGCCTACCTCATGAAACAGTTCGGCCCGGCTGCCATGGCTGACATGATGCGCAGGATGGGTATCCAAAGCCACATTGACGAAGTCCCTGCCCTTTGTGTCGGTCCGGCTGACATAACCCTCTGGGAGATGGTTGCAGCATACAACACCTTCCCTTCCAAGGGAGTGTACATTACGCCTCTGTTCGTGACACGTATCGAGGACAGCCAGGGCAATGTCATCAGTGAATTCACCACCCGCAGGCGCGAAGCCATCGGCGAGAACACTGCCTACCTGATGGTCAACCTGATGGAAGGTGTAGTCCAGGGCGGAACCGCCAGCAGGCTTCGTTACCGCTATAACCTGATGGGCGAGATCGCCGGCAAGACCGGCACCACCAACGACAACTCCGACGGATGGTTTATCGGCTACACCCCAACCCTTGTGGCTGGAGTCTGGACCGGTGCAGAAGACAGGCAGGTCCATTTCCAGTCCGGGACCCTCGGACAGGGAGCCAACATGTCGTTGCCGACCTGGGGAATATTCATGCAGAAAGTACTCGCTGACGGGACTTTGGGTGTCCATGCTACCGACAAGTTCGCCGCTCCCGCCGGGGTCGTGGACGGCCTCGGCTGTACAGGCAGTGACGACGAAGTCACCGAGGAGCAGTCTAAGATCGAAGACTATTATTTTGAATGATTTCTGAATATGGGCAAGTACAAGAAGATTGCAGTCATCTACGGAAGCGACTCTTCCGAATGGGAGATCTCATGCCGCAGCGGAGAGTTCACGGCATCCAGGATAGACGGAACGCAGTACGATGTCTATGAGATTTTCGCACGTTTCGGGAAATGGCAGCTTGTGGCCATGAGAAAGAAGGATTCCATCAGGGTCCCATTCCCAGAGGGCTCCAGACCTGAGATAGACAAGACCGACTTTTCGGTCAAGGTGTATGGCGAGAAAGTCAAGTTTGACTATGTCTACATAATGCAGCACGGTACTCCCGGCGAGAACGGCCTGCTGCAGGGCTATCTGGAGATGTTGGACATACCTTTCAGCAGTTGCAGTGCCTTTGTCTCGGCGGTTTCCTTCGACAAGTTCGTCTGCAAGAGCTATCTTCGTGATGTGGATTTCGTGAAATGCGCACCTGATGTGTTTGTCCGCAGCGGGATGGACATAGAAGAAGCGGCTCGGAAAGCTGCAGACAGATTCACATTCCCTGTGTTCGTGAAACCCACTGACGGAGGTTCCAGTTTCGGAATCACCAAGGTCAAGGAAGCCTCGAAGCTTGCAGAGGCGATCCGTTTCGCCTTCTCTGAAAGCCGGACCGTGATCATCGAACAGGGAGTCAATGGCAGGGAACTGACCTGTGCTGCGTATGCAGATTCTGAAGGAGTCAAGGCCCTCCCGGTCATCGAGATAGTGACGGATAATGACTATTTCGACTACGATGCCAAGTACAATGGCAGCAGCCAGGAAATCTGCCCTGCTCCGATCGACGACGAGCTGACAGCCCACGTCCAGGAAGTGACCAGGAAGATTTATTCACTGCTTGGTTGCAAGGGTGTCGTGAGAATCGACTACATCTGTGGCGAAGACGGCCTTTACTTCCTCGAAGTCAACAACATTCCTGGAATGACCAGCGCCTCCCTGGTGCCTAAAATGGTCAGGACTGCAGGAATTGACATCACGGATTTCCTTACTGGAATTATTGAGAATTCCTGATGTTCCTGAGAGACTTCCTCAAGGAAGGTTCGGCCAGGCTTGAATCCCTTTATCCGGCCCCTGAGGCCATGAACATCCTGCTGATGCTTTGTCAGGAACGCATCGGCACGAGTCGTTATACCCACATTGTCGAACCGGGATATTCAGTTGCAGAGGAGGCACTAGGACAACTGACGGCTGATCTGGAGAGGCTTTCTTCTGGTGAGCCTGTTCAATATGTGCTGGGTTATTCAGAATTCTGCGGACTCAGATTCAAGGTCGGTCCAGGCGTACTTATTCCCAGACCTGAGACCGAAATCCTCTGCCAGGAAGCGATCAAGGCGTGCGGTGGTGCGAGGGATATCAGGATCCTCGATCTCTGCACAGGTTCCGGGTGCATAGCCTGGACAATGGCGCTTAAGGTGCCCGGTGCGACCGTCGTAGGCGTAGACCTCTCCGATGAAGCACTTTCAATTGCTACAAGCCAGGACTTTTCTAAAGAACTGGAAGAATCCAGAGCCAAGGCCCCGGTTTTTGTAAAAGCGGATGTGCTGGATGATCCTTCGTCATTCGGCGATTCTTTATTCGACCTTATCCTCAGCAATCCTCCTTACATAAAAGAATCAGAGAAAGCATTCATGAGGACCAATGTCCTGGATCATGAACCCTCTCTCGCTCTCTTCGTTCCTGATGAGGATCCCCTTCTTTTCTATCGCGCCATAGCAAGGTGGTCAGGAATGCTGCTTGCTCCCGGAGGTACAGGAATCACTGAGATCAACGAACTTCTCGGGGTTGAGACTCGCGACCTTTTTTCAAAGCAAGGATTCGCGGAGGTCTCCATAATCAAGGATTTCTACGACAAAGACCGTTTCGTCCGTTACTCCGGAATAGCCTTGTAAATGCCCAGGTTGCCGTTCTTGAGAATTAGCCGTTGAATATTTTGTTCAACGGCTGTTTTTTTGTCACTTTGCTTTCGTAGAAATTAAAACTTATTCATCATGAAAAACTTCATTATTCCAAGGTTGCCGTTAACTCACTTGACGCTTTCACTTGCAGCCTGCTTTTTTGTCTTCCCGTCTTGCGATGACATCTCCAGGGAAGAAGTCCTTTCCCAGACAGGAACATCAGATTCCGAAGTGATTCTCCAGGTCAGCCCTGAATCCGTTGCTAGGATGTTGTCCGCTTTGCCTCTGACCCTCGACCAGGTCCGTGAAGTCAAGACAGCCGTAGATGCCTCATCGGCCAACGGCTACGACGAAGAATATCCTTTCTCTTTGATCTTCTCCTCACCTGGCACGGGAGTAGGTGATGGAATAACCTCGACCAAGGCGGACCTGGAGGATCCTCTCTCCATCAGGGGGCTTATCCGTGAATATGCTTCCAAGACCCAGACCCGATCCGGCGATTTTGTCTCTGAGCTTGCCGCTTCAAGTCTACAGATTTATTGGCCATATTCAGATTCATGGGATCACCAGTCTTTTCCTGTAGTTACCTTCGTTCCCTCCGATGGGAGGGAGAGAAATGTCGGCTTCATCAGTGAAACCTTACCTGACGGTTCGCGGATAGTCAAGGAAATGATGGTCGATGAAACCTATGCCATGTCCCATCCGGTCTGGGTTGTCAATTTCAACCATGATGCAGGAGCTCTGACCCCTCAGATGCTTTCGAAGAAGCTTCCACAAGTTCTCCAGACAAAGTCCTCCAATAGTTTCAAGACCCTAAAGCTGAAAGAATTCAAGGCCCACAGGCAGTATGATCCATGGCTGTCCGGTGGGAGTGAGTTCTTCATTAAGATGGGTTCCCTGAAGGCTTTTACGGCAGATGTCGTTGCTGACCTTAAACTTTACAACCCGGAGATCACCGACCTGATGATAAAGGTGAAGAGGGGCCAGGTCGGCAGGGCCATGCGGTACAACACGATCCTGGTTTCGGACTGGTCTGACCAGCTGGACGAATGTGCTTTCATGCTGACAGAGGATGACGGAGGCAAGATGACTTCATGGAAGGCGAACGGTACAGTCAAGATCAAATCCAAGTCCTATGGCTTCGAAGTGGAGATTCCATATCACCGCAACGACGACATCGTCTGGCGCGGCAAGCTCTCGTCCGGCTATTTCCAACGCTACAACGGCACCCCCAACCGTTTCGGCGACGTCTCGCTTACCTTCACTTTTGACTAGGCTTTGGAGACGGTCATCTCACAGGCGGAGCAGTCGAAGCCGAGGCGGTAGCGTTTGCCGTTGTTGACGAGGTACAGCGGTCCTGCCTGTGTCATTGCTGCCGTTGTCGTTCCGTGGCCGGAGGCCGAAGGATCTTTCAGGCAGAGGCCGAGCTCGTGGCGGATGCAGTACTTGCTCCTCATGAGTTCGGCTTCATTCTGATGCGACAGTTCGAATGCCTTTTCAATGCTTGCTGCTCCGAACTTGCGGTAGATGCTTTCGGAGACCTTGTTGGAAACATTTGACTTGTAGGTAATCTTCCCAGGGAGGGTGAAGGGTTTCTCCTCTTTGGCAGGACCGCCAAGCGGAACGGCCTTGCAAGTCATGGAATCAAGCTTTGCAGCGATTTCCCTGCGGATGCCGTTGATGGCGGATGCAGGGAGGAACGGCAGTTTCCCGCCAGGAATCTCAAGGCTCTCCAGGGTGAATGAATATCTTCCCGTTGCTTTTTCGATCTGGGTCTTGAACATAGCCTTCATCCTATCGACATTCGTCGCCTCCTGTTCTCCGGCCTCCATCTCGAACTCCACTATCCTTCCGTCCTGGCTTTGTGATTTTACGAAGATGCTGAAACCAGCCGGTGTGCCTTCCGAACTTAGGCGATACTCAGCCGCAGCGGAGCGAGGATGGACTTCGCCGGGTTCGGAGAGGCACCCGGCTATGGGACGTATGATTCTGAATGAAACTCTGACAGGAATCAGGCGTTTCGGAAGGTTCGCTTCCATGTCCTTTTCAAATGCAGTATCCAGATTGCGGAAGATCCTTGCACCCACATAGAGTTCCGGAACAGCCCTGGTGCTGATCACGGCACCACGGCAGGTGTCCCCTCGGAAGCCCACTATCGAATTGTGATCCTTGGAGACAAAAGAAAACCCGTCTCCATTGTGAAGCAGAGTGGAGGAATTGTCCAGCTTCAGACTGATTTCAAAGGACTTGCCCGTGCGGATACTTTCCACGGTTCCGACAGGTTCTCCGACTGATTTGGGAGTGTCCATCGAGGACCACTGTCCCTTCTCTCCGTCCAGGAACAACTCTGTGTAGCCCCTGTTGAAGGTCTTGCCCAGATCTGGTTTGAAACCTCCCTCGACCTTCCCGAAAGATGCCCTGCGATAAGTCCCAGGATGCTTGGCGACCAGGTCGTCCAGAGCCTCAGAATAGGCTCTTACTACGTTTCTCACATAGGAAATGCCCTTTAGGCGCCCTTCTATCTTGAAGGAACAAATTCCAGCTCCGGCCAGGTCGCCGAGTCTTTCGATCAGGTTGTAGTCTTTCAGTGAAAGCAAGGCCTTATCCTTGACGAGGGTCTTTCCGTTACCGTCCGCGAGGTCGTAAAGCGAACGGCAGGCCTGTATGCATGCTCCCCGGTTGGCGCTCCTGCCTTCTATAGCCTCGGACATATAGCATTGTCCGCTGTAGCAGACGCAAAGGGCACCGTGGATGAAGAATTCCAGCTCGCAACTGACAGCTTCGCGGATGGCTTTGATCTGTTCGAGCGAAAGCTGTCTTTCCAGGACAAGCCGGGATGCCCCAAGACTCTCGTAGAACTTTGCCTGTTCAGGTGTCCTGATAGCACACTGGGTCGAGGCATGCACCTTGATGTCATTCTGAGCGTAGCGAAGAATCTCAAACACCGCCAAATCCTGGGCGATGATAGCATCGACCCCCGCCTCGGCCGCTTCAGCAAGCAACCTTTCAGCGTCCGGAAGCTCGTCATCATAAAGGATGGTGTTGAGTGTCAGGAATATCCTCGCTCCAAAGAGGTGGGCATATTCACAAAGCCTTCTGACATCCTCCATGGAGTTGCCTGCGTTCTGGCGGGCACCGAACGACGGTCCGGCGATATACACGGCATCGGCACCGCAGTCGATTGCTGCGATGCCGATGTCAGCGTTTCTTGCCGGAGCAAGAAGTTCGAGGTCCGTCATTATTTGCTCAGGGCAGCGATCATCTGCTTTGCCTGGGCGCCGAACTTGGCGTCGTTCTGGATCTTCTTGTAGAACTCAAGAGCCTTGGCGTTGTTCTTGGCACCCTGATAGAGAGCTGCTACGGTGTAGGTGATGGCACCGGCGTTGGATGCGGTGGGCTTGAGCTCGAGATACTTCTCGAAGTTCTTGATGGCGTCAGCGTTCTTGCTGAGCTTCTGGGAAGCCTGTCCTGCGATCAGGTAAGCGGTAGCGTTCTCAGCGAAGTCATTTGCCTTGCCTGCAGCCTTCACGGCGTCTGCCCACTTCTGGGCCTTGAAAGCTGTGTTAGCCTCCTTGACATAGAGATTGGAGATCTGTCCGAGGGCAGTTTCCTGCTCACCGTTCCATGCAGCGTGCTGGAAAGCTTCAACGGCCTCTTCGGTCTTGCCGAGCTGTCCGAGAGCCTGTCCGAGGTAGAGAGCGGTCTTGCCAGCGGTGGTGTCGATGGCATAAGACTTGGCAAATCCGTCGGCGGCAGATGCGAAATCTTTCAGCTTGAGGGCATCAGCTCCCTTCTGCAGCCACATCTTCGGGACCAGTTCCTTGGCCTCTTCGGCTACTTCAGCGTTCTCGTACTCTTGAGCTATCTTGGCTGCAGCATCAAGTTTGGCAGCAGCTTCATCGTATTTCTCTGCCTTGATGAGATCCTTTGCAATCTGGAGGGAAACTCCGGGGATGGCCTTCTTGCAGTTGGCGACAAGCTCCTGGGCCTCTTCGCCGATTGTATTGCCCATCTCAAGAGCCTTCTGGAAGCAATCCAGAGCCTCTGTCCAGTTTTCCATAGAAATTGCAGTGGCTCCATTGTTGTAGAGTTCAGTGGCCTGGGCCATATCCTGAGCCGATACAAAGCCAGCGGTCATGACCATTGCCGCAATTGCGATAATAATCTTTTTCATCTTTTATGGATTTAAGTTAAACTGTTTCTTAAGGTGCAACGAAGACAAAAGTAATAAAAAATTGTGTCAAAATGCACTTTATTCGTTAATTTTGCCTTAGAGGAGGTTGCTGTCCATGCGTCGTAGTCTAATAATATCGTTTTTCTGTTCTGTACTGCTTGGCTTTTCAATAAGTATGCCAGCACAGAATCTACCTGCCTTGCAGAAAGATGCATCAGTCACCCATGGGGAGCTTGCCAACGGTATTTCGTATTACCTCGTAACCAATCCCTCGATGAAAGGAGTCGCTGATTTCGCCCTCGTCCGCAAGGGCCTTTGCGACACTCTTGCAGCTCGGGAAGAACTCACCGCACTTCCCCACTTCAACAAGACCGTACCTTATAAATTCCTCTCCCGCAAGGGAATAGGTTGCCGCCCGGAAGGTTATGTCTCCTACCGTGACGACGTGACCATATTCAGGTTCGACGACGTGCCGATGTTCGATGCCGCGGCAGCGGACACAACCCTTTTGATGCTGTTCGACATCATCGCAGCCCAGCCCTGCAAACATGCCGTTATAGTCTCCGGGGACATCAAGGCTTCCGACATCATGGAAAAGATGAACGTCTTCTCCCTGATGGTTCCGTCCCGCAACCCTTCCTACACCGCTCCTGAATATTCATGGACACCTTCGGATAACACCTCCTGGTCGTTCGAGTCTTCCAGGCAACCATCCGTGGAAGTTGATTTCCGGTCCCAGAGGACTCCGGCTGCCCAGATGAATACCATCCAGCCTTTCATCTCTGAGCTATTCTCCAAGGAGCTTGGGGAAGTGGTCAAGAATCGTCTTCGCGAAGCCCTGCTGTCAAGGAAGATCCGCATCAACGGAATGGAAGTGAACTACGAAGGCAGTGCGGACGTCCCTGGCGACGAACATTTCAGGGTCAGGATGGAGATGCCCGAATCACAGTTGATCCCTGCTTCGATGGCACTTGCCTCTACCTTGGCTGGAATAGGGACGGGAGGCGTCGGAATCGATGAGTACAGGACAGTCCGCGAGTCTGTCCTTCAGGCTTTTTCTAAGGCACAGACCAACGATGAGATCGTCAAGCGCTGCATTTCCGCCTATCTTTTCGGGGCCGACCTGGCCACTCCTGCCACGAAGGCCAAGTTCTTCTCATCCAGGAATATGACCCTTGATTCCGAGCTCAAGCTCTTCAACGGTTACATCTCTGCCCTTCTTGCAGACACCCAGAACGCGTCGGTCAGGTGGACCGGAAGTCTTGAGGAATATGACGAATGGATATACCAGATGATGTTTAAATCCACCTGGAATGGCATTTCCATGCTGGAGAAGCCGTCATATTCATGGAAAGTCGCGGCAAGGGACACATCTGATTTCTGGAGCGACAGGAACAAGTCGAAGTTGAAGACCACGGCCACGGAGCCTGTCTCCGGAGGAGAAATGTGGACTTTCTCGAATGGCATGAGGGTCATCTACAAAAAGATGGCGACGGGTGACCGGTTCAGCTTTTCGATGATGATCAAGGGTGGTTTCTCCACTATCAGGGATTTGAAGAAGGGCGAGGGCGCTTTCTTCTCCGACATGCTTAGGCTTCACAACATCGCAGGAATGTCCGGTGAGGATTTCCTCAAGGTGCTGCAAGCCAACGGAGTCGACATGGAATTCAACGTAGGTGCAACCGACATCAGGCTCTTCGGGACGGCTCCGAAGGGCAGATACCCGCTCGTGATGAAGGCCCTGCTTTCAGTGGCCAACGATCGCAAGGGTGATGCTGCTGCTTTTGACGCCTACCGCAACCTGGAACTGTCGATGATCCAGCCTGCAGTCCTTGACAGCCTCATGTACCAGGATTACAATTATTCCGAGATAAAGACCCCTTCAGGTCTCACCCCCACCGCACTTTCAGATGCCGAATCCTTCTTCTCCAAGGAGTTCCTGAGGTGCAACGACGGAGTTATCGTGATCGTGGGCGACCTTCCGTCTGAGGATCTTCAGAAGTATCTTGCCAAATCCATAGGAGGATTCCGGGTTAGCCGTACGGTGGCAGTCCGTCAGCCTGTGTCTTACAGGATGCGCAAGGGAGTGTCGACTTACACTGCCGAAGGCCCGGAGGCTGGCATTACCATCGGCATGGCCGCTGCCCATCCGTTCACTACGGAGAGTTACATGGCTTTCAGGATAGCCTCCCTGGCCCTCAAACGCAGGCTCAGTGGTACAATGGCCGAACAAGGATTCAGCGTCTCCATGTCCAAGAGGTTCGAGACGATACCCCAGGAAGCCGTTGAGATAGTTTTCAAGTTCGACCCGGTGCCGGACGAGGGTCTGCCCAAAGGGCTGGAGGGTGGCTCAGACCGTACATCAGAGGCACTCCTGGCTGCCAGGAAAGCTATTGACGAGGTATTCACCAATCCTGTCAATCCGGCCGAACTCGCTTCCTGCAAGTCCTTGCTGGCCAATGAATATACTACTGCGATGGCCGATCCTGGCAATTACGCCGATGCCATCCTGATGCGCTATTCGGCAGGCAAGGATGTCCTGACCGGCTATGCTGACAAGATAAAGGCTGTCTCAGCTGACAAGGTGAAGGAGATCTTCCGCTCCCTGTCCGAAGGAATGAGGATTGAATATGTCGTCAAACCACAGGAATAATTTCGGAACCATCATCCAGATCGGAGACATCCTGGTTTCGGAAGATGTCGTCACTGAATATTTTGCCTGTGACTATCCGGTCTGCAAAGGTTGCTGCTGTATCATCGGAGACTCTGGTGCCCCGCTTGAGGAATCTGAATTGGATGATCTCGAGAAGAACTACCACGTCTATTCTGAACTCATGCGTCCTCAGGGCCGTGCCCAGGTGGGCAAGGACGGTTTCTTCATCATAGACCGCGAAGGTGACATAGTGACTCCGGTCGTGGACGAAACCGGAGAATGTGCTTTCACTACATTCGATGAATCAGGCAATTGTTTCTGTTCCATTGAGAAATGTTATTTCTCAGGGACTTGCTCCTTCCGTAAGCCTCAGTCATGCTGGCTGTATCCTATCCGTGTTACAAAGCTTTCAGACGGGGGACAGGCCTTGAATATCCATCGCTGGCATCTTTGCAAGGATGCTTACGAGAAAGGAAAACGCGAAGGAATCCGTGTCTACGAATTCCTCCGCGAGCCATTGACGGCCGTCTACGGCAAAGAGTTCTATGAAGCTCTCTGCGCGGCAGCTACACACATCCTGGGTTAAATCTCTTCTTCTCCTTCGGTCTCAGCCTCAGCCTCGTCAACATCCTCTCCTGGAGAGTTGATGAGTTCCATGGCGGCGTCATAATCAACCGCATTGACCTTGACCTCGATCTTTCCCACCACATTCAGCAGTGCCGTAGAATCTGCGCCGAACACAGCGGCAGGGATGCCGTTCTCGTTCAGCATGCCGGCAACCATCTGTGCGCTGATTGCATCATTGACCGTAAGAACGGTCTTGAATTCTTCTTCTTTCATGGTTTTCAAGATTTAGAATACTCGTCTTCACTGTTGTCCTTGAACTTGTATTCCAGGAAACTTATGATTCTGACCAAGTCCTTCCTGAGGCCTTCCATCTGGAATCCTCCGGGTTCGTGGATCATCGTGATCCTGTCCTCGTACATTTTCATGGCTCTCCTGAAGCTGGTCCGGAGGCGGAAAGTCATGTTCTCGCCTTCTTCTGACTCAAGCTCATATTCCCTTTGCTTCATCAAGCTTATGACCTTGTCGCGTATTTCCGGGTATTCACCAGGGATTATGGCTTCCCTTTTCGCAAAGCCAGACAGGGGATAGACGGCAGCCAGGACGACGAACAAAGCTGCAATCTGCCAGATTGATTTTGTACCTTCCCTGAACATCACCCTTGGATCGGCTTCGACCAGATCAAAGGCTACCATTATGGCTAAAGTGATGCAGAGTACAAAGGCGAACCAGATGAAATACTTTACCGCTCTTCTGAGATAAGTCATGATTAGTGCGATTTTTGCTATATTCACAAATATACGAAAAAGAAATAGTTTTGCTATTTTTGTAAGTTGATTAAATAAAATCGATATTATGGCAGAAATTGACCCTATCATGGAGCGCCGTGAGCGCGAAGCTCAGGAACAGAAGAACAAGAGCCTGAAGAACATCATGTGGGCCCTCGTGGCTGTGGCTGCCCTCATGGCTGCCGGTCTTGCTTACGTCTGGGCCACCAAGTCTTCGCTCGTCAAGGACTTGAACGCTGAGAAGGAAGACCTCACCCAGCAGATGATCGCCCTTCGTGGCGACTATGAGAGCCTTTCTTCGGACTATGAGTCCGTGAACAGCCAGCTGGATTCCTCCAGGGAGGAAGTCAACCAGCTCATCGAAAGGATCCAGAAAACCGAAGCTACCAACCGTGCCAAGATGCGTCAGTACGAGAAGGAACTCGGTACCCTTAGAAGCATAATGAGGAATTACATCGTCCAGATCGATTCCCTTAACACCTTGAACCACAAACTTACGGCCGATGCTGCTGCTGCCCGTAAGGAGGCTGCTTCAAGCAGGGCTGAGAACGCCGAACTCAAGGGTCAGGTCGAGAACCTTTCCGGCCAGGTGGCCGCTGGTTCAGTGATCAAGTCAAGGGGCCTGAGCGTGGCTGCTTACAACAGTTCCGACAAGGTTACTGACAGGAGCAGCAGAGTCGTAAGGCTTCTCGCTTCCCTGAGTCTCGTAGAGAATGAACTTGCCCCGAAGGGTCCCGTCAGGGTTTACCTCAGGGTAAAGGATCCGGAGGGAATCCTCCTGACCAACAGCAACCAGACTTCTTTCAGCTACAATGGACAGACCATGGTTGCTTCCGCTTCACGTGAAGTTGACTATCAGGGCAAAGAGGTCGACCTCAGCATCTATCTCAACGACATCCCTTCCTACCAGGCAGGAATCTACACCGTTGAGGCTTACACCGCGCAGGCCTTCCTCGGCAAGACCGAGCTCCTGCTCCGCTAAGGTTTGATGACAGTCGGCCGCGACCAGTGATCTACGTCCACGTCCCGTTCTGCGAGAGTTTCTGCACCTATTGCGGATTCTACTCCGTTCTGGTGTCCGGCACAACAAGTTGTTTCGGTTCCTATGCTGATGCGATTTGTAACGAGATTGTCTCACGGCGGGACGAGATAGCTTCTACCTCTTCGGTAAATACCCTCTACATAGGCGGAGGCACCCCTTCGGTGCTTCCGCTTGTTGTTCTCTCCCGGATCGTTCATTCCATTCAGAACGAGGTGAGGAATCTTTCAGATTGCGACGAGTTCACCATCGAAGTGAACCCGGAGGACATCGTCAAAAAGGGTGAGGAATATGTCAGGGGCCTTCTGGAGCTGGGAGTCAACCGGGTAAGCATGGGCGTGCAGTCCTTCGACGACGGTATCCTGCGATGGATGAACCGAAGACATGATGCCGCAACTGCCAAGGAAGCTTTCAGACAGCTTCGGAGGTGCGGTGTCGACAACATCAGCATCGACCTTATCTTCGGTCTCCCGCAGCTTGATGAATATTCCTTGAATTCCACCATAGACCAGGCTTTGGTCCTTTCTCCGGAACACATCTCTGCCTACCAGCTTTCAATCGAAGAAGGCAGCACACTTGAAAAACTGATCGCTGGGGGAAAGTTTACCGAAGCTTCAGATGAACAGTGCCGCAGACAGTACGACATCCTCTGCGAACGGCTTGGGCGTGCCGGCTACCACCATTACGAAGTCTCAAATTTCGCCCTTCCCGGACGGGAGGCCTTGCACAACAGCGCCTATTGGAGAAGGGTTCCCTATGTAGGGCTTGGTCCCGGGGCGCACTCACTGTCTGCAGATGGAGTCCGTTCCTGGAACAGTGAAGATATTCCTAAAAGGCTTGATGACGGAAGTTTACGGGCATATTCGCAGGAAGAAGAAATCCTCTCGCCGGAAGACATCCGGATCGAAAGGATCATGCTGTCGCTCCGCACCGACTCCGGCCTTCCCGAAGCCGAATTACGTTCGCTTGCAGGCGACGAACCCGTTGACCGTCTTCTCTCGGAAGGAGCTCTTGTCTTCTGTCATCCTGAGCGAAGCGAAGGGTCTCTCCGTATCCCCGAGGACCATTTCTTCGTCTCCGACGAAATCATCCGCGAACTGATCTAATCTACGATCGCCCCTGCGACTATGTTCGCAACCTGGGCACGCAGGCGGGCCAGGCTGCCCTTGTCTTCGGGATGTACCCTGTTGGCGAGGATGATAACTGCGGTCTTATTCTCCATGTCTATCAGTACCGAAGGACCGGTGTACCCGGTGTGCCAGATGCAGTCTTCGGGATTGAATATGTCTCCGCGGGTACCTGGGTTCATGCCATCCTTGTCCCATCCCAGGGCTCGGCCGACCTTCGGGTCGTTCTGCATGGGTGCCCTGCACATCAGGTCGACTGTCAGGGGGCCCAGGATGCGTTTCCCGGGCTTGTCCTCATCCGAAGGCAGGATTCCGTGATTCATTATGGCGGCGCAGATAACGCTCAGATCCCTTGCGTCTGAAAACACTCCGGCATTGCCTGAGTTACCTCCCATGATTCTTCTGGCAATGGGATCGTGGACGGCTCCGATGAGCGGAAGTCCGTCAGACTGGACCTCAGTGGGGGCGCAGAGTTTCTTCAGTCCTTTATCAAAGGATTCTCCGACAGGGAAATAGCAGGTGTGAGAAAGACCGAGAGGTTTGAATACATGTTCACTGGCATAATCGCATAGCCTCTGGCCTGTGACCCTTTCAAGGATTCTCTGGAGGGTGATGAAATTAAGGCAGCTGTAGAGGCAGTCAGTTCCTGGGCGGAAATGCCTGCCGGCACGGGTCGCAATGTACTGCTCGAATTGCTCGGGTGTCTTCTCTCCGAACTCGGCGACATAGGCATCCACTCCTGCGTAGGCATCGAGTCCTGAGGAATGCGTCATGAGATCCCTGATGATGATGTCCACCTTTTCACCGGTGTCCGGATCTTCCCAAGGTTTGAATCCGGGGATGTACATGTCCACCCTGTCAGTCAGCCGTACCTTGCCACTCTCGATCAGTTGCATGAAAGAAAGGGTGGTGCTCACACATTTGCTCACCGAGGCCAGGTCGAACATGGTCTCGGTGGTCATAGGCTCCGCTTTCGGAACGATAGATTTGTTGCCGAAGGCCTTAAGGTAGACGATCCTGTCCCCCCGTACTACGGAAATCACAGCTCCTGGAATAGCCTTTTCAGCAATGGCCTCTTCAAAGACCCTGTCCACTTGCGACAGCCTTGCCGCGTCCATTCCATTGTCCTCCGGCCTGGCAGTCCTCAAGGCATTTTGCCCATTGGCCGAAATCCCAATGAGTAAGATAATGACTGCAGTAATAAACGATTTCCTCATTGCTTTGCTTTTTTTAATAATATACGTCGCTTCGGCTGAAGCGACGTATATTATTAATGACTAGAAAACCAGCGTTGCCGTAATGGGATAGTGGTCGGAGATGTACTTACGACCCATGTAAGGCTTGGTGATGGTTTCGTACTCGGGGCAGGAAGAGAAGCCTTTGTACCAGACATAGTCGATGATGGAATCAGGACCTGACTTTCCCCAGCCGTTGGCGGTCTGGTGGTGGTCTGTCTTG
>Ga0079305_1002184_pt1 | contig 18769 bp, 20 predicted proteins | sample LMS_cellobiose_e_FD_79183 | JGI IMG/M metagenome (GOLD analysis project Ga0079305, IMG submission 79183) | Rumen-fistulated moose microbial communities from Alaska, USA - LMS_cellobiose_enrichment | ecosystem: Host-associated > Mammals > Digestive system > Stomach > Rumen fluid ... | reverse complement strand
TTTGGTCTTCCCATATCATTCACCTCCTAAATCATTTTACCGAAAGAAAAAGCAGACACTCTTTCGAATGTCTGCTTTGAGACAGCCTTTTTTGAAGTGTCTACTTTTGTTTTACCACTTCACTCCCGGCGGGAGCCCGCTTTTTTTATTCTATGTCTATGGTCCTGTTTTCGTACTGTTCTTTCAGCTTGCGCTCCTTCTGCACCTGCAGCTCCTCGACCCTGGGCTTCGACAGCGGATACCAGACGAAGAGGATCAGCGCCATCAGCGCGAACATCACCGCCGGTATCAGGGTCGCGAGATCGTACATCGACTTCAGGTTCTCGAGGGTCTGGACAGCGCCCTTCTCGTACTTGTAGTTCATGCCGAGCAGCGCTCCGTTGACGCAGACCGCCGCAAGCACCTGCCCGAGCTTGCGGAAGAAATTGAAGAACGAATACGCGGTGCCGTCGTCGCGGCTCCCGGTGCTCACCTCGATATCGTCTATCGCGTCGGTGACCATGGCCCAGAGCTGCATCACGACCGTCGTAAGGCCCAGCCCGCTCACGAAGCAAAGCGCAAGGAACATCCACATCAGCAGCGACGGATCGAGGCCTCGCATCAGGAAGAGCGCGAAGTTCGCGGCAGCGGCCAGAGCCACGCCCACGGCGCAGACCTCCCTCTTGCCCAGCTTTTTGGCAAGCTTAGGCAGGAAGAACATGAAGATGAGCATGGGCGAATAGGTGCAGGCCTGCGAGGCGAGGTTCATCCAGTTCGCGTGGAAGTAATCGTTGAACAGATAAGTGTAAAAGCTCTGAGTAAACATCTGCCCTGCAAGCAGCAGCATGCTGGTGATGCTTATCGAAACGAACGCGCGGTTCGCGAACAGCGCCTTTACCGCCTTTACCGCTGCGCCCTTAGCCTTGGGCTGGGGCTTGGTCTTTACCCTTTCGGTGTTGAGCCTGTAGCTGATCAGCAGCATCACCATGGCGCAGGCAGACATTATGATGACGCCCGTGATCACGGGTCCGTACTGCATGTCGGTTATGGCCTTGCCGTTCTCGCCAAGCACGGGGTTCCCCGCGGAGTCGAGCCTTTTGGCGTACGCGAAGCTCGCGATCAGCATCACGGGGATGGAGCCGACCGCGGCGCCTATCGAGCGCCAGACAGACAGCTTGCTGCGCTCCCCGGCGTCGGTGGTGACGACCGAAGCGAGGGAACCGTACGGGATCTGCAGCACGGTATACGCCATTCCGAAAAAGATGTAGGTCACAGTTGCGTAAACGCAGGTAGCGGTGTAGCTGCCTCCCTCGCCTATGCCGGGCCATTTGACGAACATCAGGACCGTCGCGACCGCGAGCGGCGCGGCGATATAGAGGAACCACTGTTTATAGCGGCCGGACTTTGCCGGCTTCACGGTGTCGCAGATGCGTCCCATTATCGGGTCGTTTATCGCGTCCCACACCCTCGCGGCCACGAACATCAGCATGATGAACAGCGGGCTCAGGTGGAAGACGTCGGTATAAAACTTCTGCAGCAGAGTCGTAACGAGGCTGAACATAAGGCATCCCGCCGCGTCGACCATGGCGTAGCCGAGATAATCCTTTGCCTTCAGTCCGCTCGTGCGGGCGATGTAACTTGTGTTCTGATCAGTCATTTTTGTGCCTTCCGGTTGAGTAACGGGTAATTATATATCAATGCGGCCTTATTATCCGGTGCGGACATCACTTGGCCTGGCCCAGAGCAGCCTGCACGGCGTCCCTGATCTTTTCGTAACCGTCGCCCGGGTGCGCCTCGAAGAGCTTCTTCGTCCCGTCGAATATCGAGGGAACGTAGTAATAATCCAGATCTTTGATCTTCGCCGGCTCCGCATTCTCGTCGACCCAGGTCACCGAGCTCTCAGCCCCGAGCTCCTCCACTGCCTTCCTTGCCATTCTGCAGTACGGGCAGCCCTGCATATAAACGATAGTGATCATCTTCTTACCTCTTTCCTGTAAACTCTTCGCGGCCGCCGCGATCGCGGCTTCCGCCGCCTTGATGTCATCTTCCGGATCGCTTCCTCCGGGAATATGTATGAACCCGGCCTTCGTATCTGGCATATACTTTTCCGCGAAGTACAGAGCACTGTACATGACGCTGTTGCAGACGAACAGGCCCGCGGTATTCGAAAGCGAGACCTTCACGCCTGCGTCATTGATCGCGCCGCAGATCTCTTTAACAGGAAGCGTCGCGAAATAAGCCGCCGGTCCGTCTTCGAACAAAGGCTCGTCGACAGGCTGCGCACCGCTGTTGTCAGGTATGCGCGCGTCGGCAAGGTTGACGGCTATCCGTTCGACCGTTATTTCGCTCCTTATCCCCGCAAGCCCGAATCCAAGCACCGCGTCAGGCCTGTGCTTCAGCATCAGTGCCATAAGCATCTCGCTAGACGCCTTATACACCGTCGGGAGCAGGGCCCGCTTCAGCTCAACGCCTTCAGGGACCTTAGTCACTCCGTTCACGGCTTCCCACGACGGGTTTTTCTCCGCCCCGTCGAAGGGTTCAAACCCTGTGATAAGTATCTTCATATCGCCCTTCCGTTTCTTTCGATAAGTCTCTATCCTATGTCAATTGTACCATGCGCTTTTTTTATGTGCTATACTCAACGTAGTTTATATCAGGTGACAAGGGGAAAGAAGAAATGAAAACTGTTCTTTGCTACGGAGATTCGAACACATACGGATACGACCCGCGAAACGGCATGAGATACCCTGCCGACGTAAGATGGCCGGGGGTGCTGCGGCAGCTGCTGGGCGCGGAATACAGCGTTATCGAGGAAGGCTGCAACGGCAGGACCACCGTTTTTGACGACCCGATAGAAGGCTGGAAGAACGGACTCGATTACCTGAAGCCTTGCCTTAATTCGCACAAGCCTATCGACATCGTGATCATGATGCTAGGCAGCAACGACATGAAGAGCTGTTTCAGGGCAAGCGCAAAGGACAGCGCGGAAGGCGCCGGGGTGCTGATCGACACGATAAAGGAATTTCTGGCTGAGAAACAGGGATATGTGCCACAGATAATACTGGTATCGCCGCCGCTGATAGGGCCGGATATCGACCTTTCACCGTTCAGATTCTCCTTTGACATGGATGCGCCGGCCAAGACGAAAGAGTTTGCGGGGGAGTTTCTGAAGATCGCGCAGGAGAAGGGCTGCGTTTTCTTTGACGCCGCGAAGGTTGCCCGCGCGAGCGAACTTGACTCGCTCCATCTGGATCCGGAGTCGCACAGGCAGCTCGCGGAAGCCCTTGCCGAAACGGTCAGATCTTTATAAAAAAGCGAAACAGACAAAATAAAAACCTTGAAAGCGTTGGCTTCCAAGGTTTTTTACTGGTGGCCCATATTGGACTTGAACCAATGGCCTTCTGGTTGTCACGAGATATACAATATCTGTAATTCCAAAGGCTACAGCCAACGGTACCACCGCACCCTAAAACTACACTAATAATAACACAAGAGCAGAGATCCGCAAAGAAGCCCGCCGTTTTACCGGCGGACTTTTGTTTATTCTTCTTTTCCGAGCCCCTGCAGGTCGCTGTAGAGGCTTTCGGGAAGCCCTGCTTTTTTCAATGCAGCCTGTTTTTCCTTTTTGGTATACGTTCCGAGGTTTCCGCTCGCGTTCGGTTCATCCACCATAGCCAGCGCCAGGGTATAAAGCGCATACTCGCCGTCGGTGATCCCGATGGACGTAAGCTCACTGCCGAGCAGGTCGGCATTTTTGCTGAGCTCAAGCTCGGCAGCCGCGCGCTGATCAGAAGATGCCTGTTTATAAAGCGAAGTCTTCGACAGGCGAGCCCAAGCTTCGGAATAAAGGTTCTCCTCTTCCGGTGTCATGTATCTGGTCGGAAGGTCACTTACATGCTCGACGTCCTGTTCCTCCTTCATGCGCTTTTCCATATTGGTCTTGATCTTCTCCGGTGTGAAGTACCCGCTTTCGATCATCTCGTCATAAATATGCTGATACTCTTCTCCTCCGGCTTTAGATGCGCGGTAGAGCAGGTCATAGTAATCGCCGACGCTTGCGGTGCTGCCCGGGTCTTCGGTCAGACGCAGATATGCATACTGGCCTTCGAAATCGCCGGAGACAGCCTTCGCTGCATGCATGAACGTCAGGTTAAAGATGTTTTTCACGTTATCATACGGAACGCCAAGCATCTTACTTACAGCAGAGATCACGCTATCAAGCTTCAGCCTCTGAGAGTTCCAGTCAATGTCATCGCCGCTTTCAAGACTGTCTACGATAGATTTGACCTGGTTGCCCGCCTTCAGGAAGGCGTTCGCTACGTCGTCGATAGAGGATGCAGTCACATTATCGAAGCCGTAATACTTATCGCCGAAGACCAGGCTGCTGACAAGCTCCCAGGCTTCAGAGCCGCCGGGCACCCCGGAGAAGGCAGAGCCGATCATATCCTTACCGATCTTCTTCAGAACGCTTTCGGGGATCATCTCGCCGTCTTTGTCTTCATAGTCCTTCGTCCGGCCGCGCAGAGCTGCCCAAGCAAAGGTCATTCCGGCGAATGTCGCAAGCTGCAGCAGCTGAGAGAAAGTCGCGTTTGCGGCGGTCTTCTGAGCTGCCTGATATTCCGTCTTTGCCGCATCTGTGCCGGTGCTCACATATGCCTTGCGTTTCGCGGCAAGGTCGCCGAAGGCATCATACTTTCATGCGTCCTCCTATAATTCCATGCGCAGCTGCGCACGCTCTTCGTCCAGACGCGCCTGGGCAAGGCCGCAGTATTCAGGGTTGATCTCATAGCCCCAGGCCTCAAAGTCCATGCGGTAACAAGCTATAAGGCTGCTCGCGCTTCCGGCATGAGTATCAAGGATGCGGTCGCCTGGCTTAGCATAACGGGCCAAACACCACTCATACAGAGCCACGGGCTTTTGGGTCGGATGGATACGCTTTTCATTAAGCCTCTTATTGCCCTGCATAGTGCAGCCGTCTTCAGCAGAACGCCCCTGACACATTCCGTTCCACATGAAGCGGAATATCTTTACGGTGTCCTGAAGCGAACAGTACGCGAGCTCGCAGTCAGAGAAAGACGAATAGTCGTTGCGCTTGTCCCAGACTATGCGGCCCGGGCCGAACTGCCAGTCAAAGTAGTTGCAGCCCCAGACGATCTGATTCCTGCTTACCCGAAAGAGCTCTTCAAAGTATTCCTTTCCGGGAACCTGCCAGGGTACTAAAGACGGGTTATACGTTCTGAGCACTCCGTATTTGCTTATACCCGAGCCGTAGTAATGTCGTTTTTCCGGCCCGGAATAATACGGAGGATCTACGATAGCCAGGTCGAAGTAATCGTCCGGAAACTCCACCATTGCCTCCATACAGTCCCGGTTGAAAAGAAGCTGCTGCTTCATTTGTTATCGGGGGGGGGGGGTAACAAATGAATACCCTATGCCGGCTGAGCGCGTATTCGTCCAGACAGGCGAACTCGGATCAGACACCACATGGATGATCATATCTTTGAAATTTTCTGCGAGCCCCGAGTCCGAGGCCAATATACAATTCCGGATACTATTCAGCGCAAAACATACATCCGCGACGATGCTTAAAACATCTCCGTTCGCGTCTATAGTGCCGCGTCCTTTATCTATCTCTATCTTGATCATGTCAGCACCTCCTAAGTCGTGAGTTCTGTGACCGGACAATTACCGCAGATGTGATTCAGTGCTTCTTCACTGATCTCGCAGCGGTCATATACAGCTTTATATATGCAGCAGAAGTCGCAGACCCTGTACCCGATATTCTCTATCGATCGCTGAAGATCTGATATCAGGCGCACCTTCTTTGAAGGGCTTTTCTGCTCTTCCGTCTTTTTCTCGCTCATATAGCTACCCCCCCCGCCACTGCAAAACACGGCGGGATCTCTATCTTCGGGATCATTGACAGTGTTTCGGCCTTCTGAGCGTCGGCGAAGGTCTCGCCGCGGCTGTGAAGGTCTCTGAGCTTTGCGTCGAGCTCAGCGTTCGGAGAGGCGTATATCGGAACACCGTCGACCTTGCCTATAGGCTGCGGCCTTCTGTATTTCGGGTCCTTCTTCGGACGGACGGCCCCGGAGTCCATGCCTTTTTCGGCATCGCTCATGTTTTCCCAGACAGCGGCAAGGTCTTCAGGCAGCTCGGTGAGCTTTCTCGCCTTCAGATATGCCCTTCTGCCGTACCGGCGCAGGTAACACTCATCAGAGCAGACATTTCTGTGCGTCTGATCACTCATGAACTCGCGGCCACAGGCGCTGCATTTCTTGAGCTTCCCCATATCAGCGCCTCCTGAAGTCATCCGCAGCCTCGCAGGTCGCAAAATGGCTCACGAGCCCGCGGTGGCTCCCGTCTTCACAGATACGGCCTTTCATTACGGAGCCGTCGGCCATGACGACGGAGTCGCTGCCTTTCCTGTCCGGAATGAAGCTGACCTCGAACGGATCGCATGGGATCTTCTTGCCCTTGCGGCTCTCGATGAATATGATCTTCCGGCCGCAGCTTTTGCACCTGCATGCCCTTTTCATGCGCTTCTCCTCCCGATCTACCCTGATCTCGGCAGGCCTTCCCGCGCCGGCCGCAGCCTTCCTCGCGTCTGATTCCTTCTGAGGAGCGATCTTGCGCCGCCCTTCGCAGAATATGATCTTATTTTGGACGCGCGCATATGACCACTCGGCCATCGCGCCTTTACTTTCTTTCCAGCCGGTAAGCATGCAGACCGCGTCTGATGCCTCTATCATGGCTATACATATGGGCATATACCGGTCTTCAGGAAGATCGCCCGGTAGCCTTGCGGGGTTCAAGACCTTATACCCCTGAGCAGACAGCTCCCGCTCCGCCTCATAAAAGGCCTTACAGTTCCGCTGCTCATACCCCCTCATAGGGCCTGAGATGTAAACTATCATTCAGTTGTCCTTTCTTGAAAATGTTGATGCTGCGTAGGGGAGTGCCTATCCCCACCAGCAGAAAGTCATAAAAAACGCGATCACGAGGATGCCCAGAAGCAGCGGGCCGGCGAAATCGTCGACGAAGTTCCACAGGCGTTTCAGTTGATCCAGCCGGTTTATATCGACCTTGTAATACTTACGTCCGAGCTTTACTACTCTGTACTGCATCCTTAACCACCCTTACTTTCGTGTTATGCGAGCCGCACCATTTACAGAACGGAACGTTCTCGCCTTCTTCCGCGCCGCACCTGCTGCACGTGCGCGGAGCTGTCACGAAAAAACCGTCTTTCTTAGTGATGAGCCATTCGCCTTCAAGTCCGGCGTTCGTATCTTCGCCTATCGCGGAGATCTTCAATGCCGGCATATTGATCATGCCCCTGAGCGCCAGCGGGGCATCAGTCTCGACGATGTATCTCATACGGGGCCTCCGGTCATCTTTACGACATGTTCCATGAGGCTTTTTGCCACGTCTGATACGAGATAGAGCTTGCTGCGGCCCTGGATGCGGTAGTCGAGCCCTTCGACGATCTTGTCGCGGTACGCGTCTCCGCAGCTGAGGTATTCACGCAGCTTCCGCTTTCCTATGTAGTCTCCGCCGGCGTATTCACGGAGATCTCTGGCCAAACCTGCCTTTGTCATGCTGTTCCTCCTTATACGCGCCCCAGATAGCCCAGGCCTGGGTTAAATGCGGACGGAGCCTGCTCGGCATATGGCCGTATCATGAACTCCTCCAGAACTTTTGACGAGATGACCGAAGGAAGGCTGGCAAACTCTTCTCCGCCGACGCCCGCGAAGATGATGGGGCCGACGAAGCTGTGGCCGAACACGTTGCAGTTAGGCTCAAGGTCTTTGAGCCTGCCTTCTTCGTTACAGATGATCACGACCTTATCATTGATGGTCACGGTCTCGATGAAGCCGCCGACGGCTTTCTGAAGGGCCTCGAGCGTGTTGTCGAGCTCGATGCGCTCAGGATCCCTGCCCGGCTGCTTGACGATCACACTGATTTTTTCTTCCATTGCTTTTCTCCTTCCTGAAATGTTGTTTGTGTTTTTTAGCGTGTATTTTCCCGGGAAAATCCGGTAGTTTTTGTGATATTCTGCGCTTTAACACCCTTTCATGAGCTCTTCGGGCTTCACGCTCAGCGCCCAGGCGACCGCCAGAACGGATGATCTGTGAGGCTTGCACCCGGACTGCCAGCGGCTCAGGGTCACTTCATGTACTCCGGAGAGCTCGGCAACATCCGCCAGGGACAGGCCTGCAGCCTTCGCTATACGCCGCATGTTTTCAGATATGACTTTTCCGTCCATCTTTCAGATTCCTTTCTGTGGAAGGTTCTTTGTTATTAACTATGTCAATAGGTAATAACTTATGCTATCCGTAGGATAGCATAATGTCGCATTTACGCGACTGTTTCGTCAAAAAAAATTGCCGTCACGTCTTCGGATGAGAGATTTAATGCTCGCGAGATAGCTGTCGCTTCTGCGATTGTAAACCCTTCCCCGGAAGACCCAAGACGGCGATATAACGTGCTTCTGTCCATATTTGCAACGGCTGCGATGTGTGAGATAGAGACTCCGGATCTATCTATCGTTTCACGAAGCCTTTCAATATTAACCATCGTATTCCTCCTTGTTCATTGTCGCATATATGCGACTTCCATTATTAAAATACCACCCTGCTTTCAAGCTGTCAATACCTTTTTCGCATTTTTGCAACATTTTTGTTGCATGTCTGCAAAAGCAATGATATCCTAATGATACACAAACAATGGAGGTATCATCATGACCACTGGAGAACGCATAAAAAAGCGCAGAATTGAGCTGCAAATCAGCGTTGATAATCTCGCTGAAAAAATCGGAGTCAACCGCGCGACAATATATAGATGGGAAAACGGCGGAATTGAGAGCATGAGCACAGACGTCCTCGAGCCACTTGCAAAAGCCTTATTTACTTCCCCCGCAGCCCTCATGGGCTGGGACGAAGATCCTGCCGGCTCAGGATCCGGCGCAAATTACCGGCAAATTGACCAGGCTTCAAATACCAACGATCCGGGCTCCTCGAGCTCAGGCACTGCAAGTGAGTCCCTACCTGGCATTAACCTTGCATCAACCTTGCATCAACCTGGCATCAACCTTTCTAAGGCCGAGCAGCAGCTCCTGGGCGACTTCCGCGAGCTCAACAGCGAAGGCCAGGAGAAGGTCTGCGAATACGCATCCGATCTCGCCGCCTCCGGGCGATATATAAAAGCCCGTTCTGAGACTGCTTGATTAAAGTATAGTTTAACGATATGACCCCGAACATGAAGATTCCGGCGTCATTTCACAATAAAAAAGCGGCCGTCCATGGTTGGCGCCCGGCGACCGCTCATCACTAAGGCAGGATCCCGCTCAGAGGCTGAGCCGGAAGGCTGCAAGCTCATTATAGCGTGGATCTCTGCCATTGTCAAAGACAAGGAGGCTTAAGGCAATGGCATACAAAGCAAAAGTAAAGTTCATGTTCGACGGGAAAGCCTACTTCTGCTACGGCAGCACGAAGGCAGAAGCGGAAGAGAAGGCTGTGAAGAAAAGAGCAGAGCTCGTGGCCGGCCTGATCAGCGAGAGCCGCAAGACCGTCAATGAGTGGTTCGAGGAGTATGTCGACGCGTACAAAGTCAATGCCGGCAGGAAGACGCTTCAGGACTTCAGAAGTATGTACCGGTGCGCGGTGGCTCCGTATCTGGGAGCGAAGCAGCTGCGGCAGGTCAAAGCGATCGACTGCCAGCGCGTAATGAACAGCATGGCCGGAAAGTCGCTGTCTTACATAAAGCAGGTGCGCGGCATGATGCGCAGTCTGTTCCAGGCCGCGGTCGACAACGAGCTTCTGAATAAGAACCCTGTCGTCAACCTGCGGCTTCCGGACGCGGAGTCCGGAGAACGAAGAGCTCTGACCGAGCTTGAGCGCAGCGCGTTCCTTGACGCCGCGGCAAAATGCGGAGATCAGGGACTGTTCTTCCTGGTGATGTATCACTGCGGGCTGAGGCCGTCTGAAGTCGCAAGGATCCGGGGCGAGCACATCGACTACGAACACCGGCTGCTGCGCGTCCAGGGCACGAAGACTAAGGCCGCGGTGAGGACTGTGCCTATCCCGGACGACCTCGAGCTTCCCAGGCGTGAAGGATATCTGTTCCTTACGCGCTGGAAGGATAAGCCCGGCGAGACCGCCCGCCGGCAGTGGTGGGCAAAGGTAAAAGCCGAGATGGAGAAGCAGCTCGACGAGCCGGTCGACGAAGAGCTCACGCCGTACTGCTTAAGGCACGACTACTGCACCAGGCTGCAGGAAGCCGGAGTACCCATCGACGTCGCCCGCAGGCTCATGGGACACAGCAATATTTCCGTCACGTCGAAGATCTACACACACGAAAGTTCGGACGTCATCGAGCTCGCGAGAGGGCTCATAAACGACAAAGACGCAAAAAGGTACCACCAAAAGTACCACCGCGAGAGTGTCAAACCGTGTCAATATGTGTCAATACAGGTGGTTAAATGACAGCTCGCAAGAAAAGCAAAAACCCTTGAAAAATCAAGGATTTTCAAGGGTTTAAGATGGTGGCCCATATTGGACTTGAACCAATGGCCTTCTGGTTGTCACCCAGACGCTCTCCCAGCTGAGCTAATGGACCTTGCCCGAATATAATAGCAGATTGAAGTATTATATGCAAGCGCTTTTTTCAGATTATGTCCTTTACCCATGCGAGCAGCGAGGGGTCGATCTCAGCGCGGAACGGGCCCATCTGCTTTACCGGGCGGACGCCGAGACCGTGGTCGTCGGAACCGCGCGATACGAGCAGTCCGTTCGCCTTCGCGAGGTCGAGGGCGAAATCGCGCTGGCCGGAATTGTGAGTAGGATAGCAGGCCTCTATGCCCCTCATCCCGAGGCGGGCAAGGTCCTTGACTACGAGCGCGAGCTTGTCGCGGTAAACGTCTTCGGAGTCCTGCATTCCGTGAGTTACATATGAGAGCTGGTACGGATGCGCAAAGAACGCCATGCCTCCGGCTCCCCTGATCAGCTTCAGCGCAAGCTCCGCGCTTATCTTATCCTTTCTTATCGCCCTGATCTCGGGATCCCCGAGGTAGCGGGGATCCTTGAATGCCTCTGCAAGATCGCTCACCAGCCCGCGGGCTTTCAGCACTCTCGCGAACGAAGGCTTCCCCACGAATCCCTGCGGCGTATATGACTGCAGTTCCTCGAGACTTATCTCTATGCCCTTCCGCTTAAAAGCCTCCCTTATCTGCTCGTTGCGCACGAAACGGCGCTCGATGATGTGTTCAAGGGCGTCGTTCAGTTCGCGGTCTTCGACGTCTATCCCGTAACCGAGTATGTGCATGAAATAGCGGTTTTCGGGGTATCCGGGCAGCTCCGCGACGTGCTCCGAAGAAAGCTCTATGCCACGCAGGACTTTTATGCCAAGGCGGCGGCCTTCGGCCAGTGCCCGCTTGACCCCTCCGGTCCCGTCGTGGTCTGTGAGCGCGCAGAACTCATAGCCGAACGCGTGGGCGCGCGCGACCATCTCCTCCGGAGACTGCGCGCCGTCGCTGTAAAAACTGTGCAGGTGCAGATCCGCTGTTGCCTTGATCATCAGCTGAGGCTGACCTCCTTTCCGATAGAAAACAGATAGAGCACGGCTTCCTTGACTTCTTTGCCGCATATCTTCTCCAGAGCCTCGCGGTAGAGCGAGAGCTGGGGCAGATAGGTCGCCCTGAGCCGCTCGACGGCCTCCTCAGGGCTCTCCCTGTCGACGTAGTTCGATTTATAGTCTATGAGGACGAAAGCTCCGCCCTCCTCGAAATAGCAGTCTATGGTTCCCTGGACCATCACCTCGCGGCCGGCGTGCATGTGCTTCATCACGAAGGGAGCCTCGCGGTGTAGCTCCTTTGTCGCAAGAGCCCGTTTACCGATATCAGATCTGAAGAAGCCGGCGATCCTTGACGCTTCGACTGTGGCAGCCTCGGCTTCGCCGAGTATCCTCCGCGCGGCGAGATCTTCTATGAAGCGCTTCACTTCGGCGGCATCGGCGTACTTTGCCTCAAATGGGATGTGTTCCATGACGCAGTGATACGCAGTGCCGCGCTCCGCCGCGGTAAGGCGCTTTTCACCCTGCAGAAATTCCGGGACTATGCTGCGGCTGATATATCCGCGTTCCAGGGCAGCCTCTTCTTCGCCATCTGCGGCAAGCACGTGCGGCCCCTCCGCAAGACCTGCTACCTCGAGCCCTGCGAGCTGCGAAACGCTGTACTTGCGCTTTTCAAAGCTCTCCGCAAGGCCCGAATACTCAAAGCTGAGGCGTTCCTCCACCGTCTTCTTTTCTTCTTCCGAAAGCGCGGAACCGAAGCCATTTTCCAGACGTTCAAAGAAGTCCGACTTTTTCTGTTCCTGCCCGCCTGCCGCAAAGGACGCGCGCTTCAGCACCGTGACCTCTCCGCTCTTCATGACTGGAAGGACCATCTTGAGATACGACGGGGACGAAGCGTCCGCGCCGGGCGGGATGAGGGCCGAAACGGCTGAAGTCTTTGAGGCGTTCCTGACGCAGGCGCTCATGACGAGTATGTCTTTGGGACGGGTCATGGCGACGTAGAGCAGGCGTATCGACTCGGCTGCTTCCTCGGCCGCCTTGCTCTGCCTTATCAGCTTGCTGATGAACGGCGTGTTGCAGAGTCTCAGCTTAGGCGCGACTATGTCCATGCCGACTCCGAGGCTGCGGCTGAAGACCGCGGGGTCGCTGCCGCGGGAACCGGAAAGCGACTTGCCCATACCCGTTAGCAGCACAAAGGGGAACTCGAGCCCCTTGCTCTTATGTATGGTCATGATGCGCACCGAATCAGAGCCCTCGGAGAAAATCTTGACCTGTCCGGTGTCGATCTTAGTGCCGCGGCTGCGCAGCATATCGACGTAATTTATGAAACCGAAGAGCCCACCGGAATCTGAAGCCTCGTAAGCGGAGGCCTTGTCTATGAGAGCGCGCAGGTTAGCTATGCGCTGCTCGCCGCCGGTGAGCGCGGATGCGTAGGAAGCGAAGCCGGTCTCGTTAAGCAGCTTCCAGAGCATATCGGCCAGAGGCGTAAAGCGCGCCTCGAGCCTCCATTTTTCAAGCCTTTCGGCAAACGCACAGCATCTTGCCCTCAGATTCTCACGGGGTCCCTTTTCGCAGTAGAGCCTGAAGGCCCCGTTGTAGGGCATGCGCCGGTCGCCGGTGCTGTTTGCGTATATCCTGATCTCCGCGAGATCCGAAGCGGAAAAGCCGAAGACGGGCGAGTTCAGCACGCTGAGCAGGGGAACGTCGAGCTTCGAATTGTCGACCAGCTTGAGTAGGCTCATGAAGACCTGTATCTCTACTGTATCGAAATAGCCCTCCCCGCGTTCGAGAAATACCCCGAGCCCCGCGTCGGAGAGCGTCTTGTAGAAGATCTCCCCTTTACCGCGCAGAGCCCTCATCAGTATGACCATATCCGCGTAGCGCAGCGGCCTTTCGCAGCGCTGCTTGCTGTCATACACGGGCTTTCCGTGATACTGGCGGATGATATCGACGGCCATGCGGGCCTCGAGCTCGTCGCTCTTCATCTCCTCGATCTCGGGGTCCAGCTCTTCGTCCTCTTCGCCCTCTGTTTTGCTGCTGTCGGCGATAAAGAGCTTGACCGGATATTCGAGCTCTCCGCGGTATGAGTCGCCCTGCACCAAGGCGGCGTCCGCGTCGTAAACTATTCCGCTGCTCTCTTCGGTCATGAGCTGCGAGAAGAGCCTGTTGACGAACTCGATCACCCCTCCCTTGCTGCGGTAATTGCTGTTAAGGTCGATGACCCTGGCCTTCGGGACCTTGCCGGCCTTGATATCGCGGTACTTTCCGAGGAAGATCTCGGGCTCTGCGAGGCGGAACTTGTAGATGCTCTGCTTGACGTCGCCTACCATGAAGACGTTGTCTTCGCGGCAGATGCGCGAGATGAGCTCCTCCTGCACGAGGTTGCTGTCCTGATACTCGTCGACGAAGATGTATGCGATGCTTTCGCGGTATTCGCGGCAGACCTCGCTGTTTTTGAGGATGTCAAGCGAAAAGTGCTCAATGTCGGAGAAATCGAGAACGCCCTTCTTGTCTTTCTTCGCCGCGTAACGCTCCGCGAAGTCGCGCGTGAGGCCGCAGAGCAGGGAAACAGGCTTTTTCAGAGCCTCGTGCTCCTTTGCGAGGAGCTCAGGGCTGACGCCCCGCCATTCTGCGCAGTAGTCCTTTATCAGCTTCTTGGCGTTGTCGCGCAGTATCTTTATTTCATCTTTTATCAGCTCGTAAGCGGGCTTTTCATCCTTGGTGGAACGCATTTCCGCCCACTTCAGTTCTGACAGAAGCTCAAGACTCTCCGGGGAAGGATCGTTCCTGAGACAGGCTGCGGCAGCTTCGAGCATGTCGCCGTCAGCTTTAGCCTTTTCGGCCAGCTTTACGCAGGAACTGCCCTCGAGCATGGATATTGCCCTGCCGTTGCACGCGATGGCGCCGCGCAGCGCTTTCAGGGCTCCCGCCGCGACAGGGGCGTAGAACTCCCCGGCGTCAAATAAGGCTCCGCTCTCAAGCTTCTCCATCCATTCCTGCGGGTAAGGAAGGCTCTGCAGGAAGGTGTAGAACGACTGTATCATTTCCCTTGCGCGCTCGTCGCTTTTGGACGTGCCATAGCGGTCGAGGAAGTAGATGAGATCCGGGTCATCAGCCTCATAGCGGGCCTCGAAGAGCTCGTCCATGGCGTCCTTCATCATTATCGCCGCGCTCGTATCGTCGCAGACAGAAAGGCCGGGCCTTATCCCCGCGACGTGGTAGTAGTTCCTGATCATGTCCAGGGCGAAGCTGTGGAAGGTGCTGATGTGCGCCCTTCCTATGCCTGCGAGCTCGCTGCGCAGCCTGCGCTGTTCGGAGCGGCTCCTTGAAGGGTCCGCTGCGGCGTCAGTCAGAGCCTTGTATATCTTCTCCTTCATCTCCGAGGCTGCTGCCTGGGTGAAGGTGACTATGAGCATCTCAGAAAGGCTCCTGCCTTCTTCGCAGAGGAGCCTGATGATGCGTTCCACGAGCACCGCCGTCTTGCCCGAACCGGCAGCGGCGGCGACCAGCAGGGTCTCGCCCGAAGAGCTTATCGCGTCGGATTGTCTTTCGTTCCATTCCATACGCATATTATAATACACTACCGGGCACATTTATGGTACAATTACGTGGTCATATAGAGGAGACAAACTATGAAACACACTGTTATGTTACTTATTATGGACGGCTTCGGCATAGCGCCGGACGGCCCGGGCAACGCTATAGCGGCTGCAAGGACCCCGAATCTCGACAGGCTGTGGGCGGAATGGCCGCACGATCAGCTGCAGGCGAGCGGGCGCTTCGTAGGACTGCCCGACGGGCAGATGGGCAACTCCGAGGTCGGCCACACAAATATGGGAGCCGGCCGCATCGTGTGGCAGGAGCTCAGCAAGATAAGCAATGAGATCGAAGACGGCAGCTTTTTTGAAAACGTGGCGCTGGTCAACGCGATGGAACACGTTAAGGAGCGCGGCAGCGCGCTGCACGTGTTCGGACTCATGAGCGACGGCGGCGTGCACTCGCACATCAGCCACATCAAAGCGGTCTGCGAAATGGCAAAGCGCCGCGGTGTTGGAGAGCTCTTTGTGCATTGCTTTATGGACGGGCGCGATACTCCCCCGACTTCCGGAGCAGGCTACGTCAAGGAGATGGAAGACTTCCTTGAAGAGCTCGGGCTCGGCAGGGTCGGCAGCGTAACCGGAAGATATTACGCCATGGACCGCGACAAGCGCTGGGACCGCGTGCAGCTCGCATATGACGCGCTTACGGAACCTGTGCTGCCCGGCCGCGGTAGCGGCGAAGAAATGATGCTCGCGGCCTATGACTGCGGCGAAACGGACGAGTTCGTACAGCCCCGAGTCTGCAACGGGTTTGACGCCATAAAGGACGGCGACGCCGTCATCTTCGCGAACTTCAGGCCGGACAGGGCAAGAGAGATAACAAGGGCCTTCGTGGACCCGGAGTTTGAGAGCTACGGCTTTGAGCGCACAAAGGTGATCAAAGACCTGTATTACGTGTGCTTCACACAGTACGACGCGACCATCCCGAACGTCGAGGTGGCCTTCAAGCCCCAGTCGCTTAAGAACACCCTCGGCGAGTATGTCTCGTCGCTCGGAAAGACCCAGCTGCGCATAGCGGAGACCGAAAAGTACGCCCACGTGACTTTCTTCTTCAACGGAGGCATCGAGGAGCCCTACGCAGGCGAAAAGCGCATACTCGTGCCCTCGCCCAAGGTCGCGACCTACGACCTCAAGCCCGAGATGAGCGCCTACGAGGTCACTGAAAAGGTCCTCGAAGAGATAAAGTCCGGGGAGCACGACCTGATAATCATGAACCTCGCGAACTGCGACATGGTCGGCCACACCGGAGTGTTCAGCGCGGCCGTCGCGGCAGTGGAAGCCGTCGATACCTGCGTCGGAAAGGTCGCGGAAGCCATCAGGGCAGCGGGCGGAGACCTCATCATCACCGCTGACCACGGCAACGCGGACGAGATGCTCGACGCCGAAGGAAAGGTAGTGACCGCGCATTCGACCAACCCCGTGCCCGTGATACTCGTGTCCGACAAGGCGCAAAAAATAAGCGGGGGCGCATTGTGCGACCTCGCTCCGAGCCTCCTTCACCTGATGGGCCTTGAAGTGCCCTCAGAGATGGAGGGAAAGGATCTGCTCGGCTAAACGGACCCCGTCCTGCGCGGCGGACATTATGCCCCCGGCGTAGCCGGCGCCCTCCCCGCCGGGGTATAGCCCCTCTATAACTGAACCGTCAGCTGCCAGCGCTTCGAGCGAGGCAGCTCTTTTTATGCGCACGGGCGACGAGCTGCGGCTCTCTATGGCCGTGAGCAGAGCGCCGGGCGCGTCGAAGCCCCTCAGCTTTCTGCCGAGCAAAGGCAGGGCTTCGCGCAGGGAGCCTGAGACGAACGGCGGAAGGCATGCGCTGATATCCGCGCTGCGCACGCCCGGACGGTAACTTGGCTCCGGATCGTCCGAACCGCAGCGTAAAGCAGCCGCGCGCGAAGCCGTTCCGAGGAAGTCGCAGACGCGCTGCGCGGGAGCAAAGTTATCGCATCCGCCTAGTTCGAAGGCAAGCCTTTCATAGCGTTCCTGCATCGCAAGGCCAGCGAGCGGGTCGGAAGACGGCAGATCTTCGGGCCTCACGTCGACGAGCACCGCGCTGTTTGCGTTCTCACCGTCACGGGCCCTGAGGCTCATGCCGTTGGTGACGAGAAGGCCGGGCTCTGAAGCGCTTGCCACGACGAAACCGCCGGGACACATGCAGAAAGTATATACTCCCCTGCCCGATCCGAGCTTTACGGAGAGCTTGTATTCCGCGGGCCAGAGGCCGAGCTCCCCGTGGGGAGCCCCGTACTGGGCCGCGTCTATGTCGCGCTGCAGGTGCTCTATGCGCACGCCCATTGAAAAGGGCTTCTGTTCCATCATGAGGCCGAGGTCCGCGAAGTACCTAAGGCTGTCGCGGGAGCTGTGTCCGGGAGCGAAGATGAGGGCTCCTGTCTTTACGTATTCGCTGCCGTTCAGCCATACGCCCCTGAGCTTTCCGCCCTGAACATCTACAGCCGTCAGCTGCGTGCGGAAGCGTATCTCACCGCCCAGTCTGATGATCTCGTTCCTGATGTTCACCACCGCGCGCCTGAGCACGTCAGTGCCTATGTGGGCGCGCTGCCTGTAGAGTATATCGGGATCCGCGCCTGCACGCACGAAGCTTCTGAGTATGTATTCTGACCAGGGAGACTTTGTCCCTGTGGTGAGCTTGCCGTCTGAAAAGGTCCCGGCTCCGCCCTCTCCGAACTGCGCGTTCGCCATGACGTCAAGGGCTCCGCCTCCCCAGAATGCTTCGACAGCCTTCACGCGCTCGTCCATACTCGCTCCGCGCTCCGCCACTATCGGGCAGGCTCCCGCCTGGGCAAGCCTGAGCGCGGCGAACATTCCGCATGGCCCGAAGCCAGCGATCACCGGCCTTTCGTCAAAGCTTCCCGCGGCCGCCCTGCGGGGAAGAAAGTCTTCGTAGGCTTTTTCCGGAGCGTCGCCTTCTTCGGGCACGGCAACGTTGAAGACCCTGTAGATCTCCGGCTTATTGCGCGCGTCCACGGATTCCGAGAGCACACGGAAAGACCCGAGACTGCCTGAGGGCATCCCGAGCCTTTTTTCTATCTTTGCGCGGAGAGCTTCGTCCGGCTCTCCCGCCCTGAGTTTTATCTGATCAAGTCTTATCATCCGGTCTTTCAGCCCTGGGCTGCGCTCCTGCCCGCAAGTATTCCCGAGCAGAACGCCCAGCTGAGGTTGTATCCCCCGCACGGTCCGTCGATGTCGAGTATCTCTCCCGCAAGGTAGAGCCCCGGCACCTTGAGCGATTCGAGAGTATCTTTGCACTCGCTGAGCAGAAGGCCGCCGGCAGTGACCTGGCAGTCCTTCCACATACCAGTGCCTATGATATTGAATTCAAGGGCTTTTCCGAGCCTGGCAAGCCTTTGCAGGCAGGCATCGTCGAGGCTGCCGCAGAGAGTGCGCGCGTCGGTGACTCCCGCGAGGTTCAGAAGATAGGCTCCCAGCTTTTCGGGAAGCATTCCGAGCAGCATGACATCTGCGCGTTCCTCCGCGAAGCGCTGCCGCCTTGCAAAGAATTCCGCCTCGAGCGAGGCCTCGTCAAACTCCTCGAAGAGGTCGAGAAGCACTCTGTGGCTGCGTCCTTCAGCTATGCGGTAGAACCTGCTGACGTTGAAGGTGCAGAT
>Ga0079305_1002183_pt1 | contig 18772 bp, 16 predicted proteins | sample LMS_cellobiose_e_FD_79183 | JGI IMG/M metagenome (GOLD analysis project Ga0079305, IMG submission 79183) | Rumen-fistulated moose microbial communities from Alaska, USA - LMS_cellobiose_enrichment | ecosystem: Host-associated > Mammals > Digestive system > Stomach > Rumen fluid ... | reverse complement strand
TCAAAGAACATATCACAAGTACGCTGATCGGCATGATGAAAAAACAAAACCTCGCCGATATTTCGGTGAGAGATCTGTGCAGCGAAGCCGGAGTCGGAAGGGCGTCCTTTTACAGGAATTACGTAACGAAGGATGACGCTCTGACCGCATATATCACGGCTGAGTGGAGAAAGTACGAAAAAGCTCACGATCTGAAGAAGCACAGGATCAATGACGTCTACCGTGTGCAGCGGTATTTTGAATTTTGTCTGTCTATGAGAGAATTGAACGATATCCTGCTTCGGCAGGAGCAGACGGCGCCGATCCTGAAAGCGTATGAAACCATTTTGTCCGACCTTGACCAGGGCGTTCCCCGCGAATCATTTGAAAGCTTCTATATGGCGTACGGACTGTTCGGTATTTTTTTGAAATGGGCGAAGGGAGGATATTCCGAAACTCCTGCTGAAATGACAAAGATCGTTACCGATCGGATATTCAAAGACTATCGGGTAGATACGTTCTGATTCTCACAAAGGTAAAAAAGTGCGTGCAGTTATCAAAATGCTCCATCTTGTTTTTTTTTCGATTTTTGCGTATATCTTTCCGCGAATCATCGGAGGCGCGTACGGCAAAGCCGAAACACGTTATCATAAATATCGGCTAAATATCGGCACTCGGCATCCTTTCGCCGCTTACGGGACCGAATCAAACGTTTCAGATCAGTTACCGGTGGAAAAACTTGACTCGATATGTTATAATTATTCCGACAAAGCGGGATCTGACGTCATGAACCGGCTATGAGCAGCCGTCACGGGATCTGTTACGCTTTGAAAGCTGCGCTGAGTTACAAACAATTTTATCTGTTTGATCCCGAAAACAGGGATGACAAAGGAGGAAACATGTTTACAGCCGATTATAAAAGTCTCATACTGTCGTTCAATGAGTTTCACGACGTTTCAGGCAAAGAAGAAATGCCGCAGTACGGAGAATTCTGTCTGCTCGAGCTGAAAACAGGAGATTATACCGCCGGCGAATGGCATCCCGAAGATTACCGCAGAAAAAAATCAACGTCGGGAAAATTCATCCGCGGCACCGCCGACACGATAGGCTCGGAGGAAGTGGAGAGATGGCATTCTCTTGAGCGTTACGATCTGACCGAGTGCCTTGAAGATGAAGAGATGGGCTTGATAAATCTCGGACCGGAAAAAGAAGGCTGCCGCAGCGTTCAGTTTGACGGTTTCAGATCGTTTGCCGACAGAAAGAACCCGAAGGAGGAACAGTACTGCCTTCTGATAATGAAGGACGGGACTCTTGCGGCGGGCAGATGGAACAAGTGGCGGCATGAAGCGGGAGGAGCCTTTGTTTACGCGCCTGCTCTCGGAAGCCACGGCTCGGACAAGGTGTGGGCGTGGACGCCGCTCAGCACCGACCGGTTCTTCGCGGCGGAGCTGGAATGTGAGAATGAGAAAAAACGTGAAAAGAAGCTGAACAAAAACCCCTCAGCCGACCCGGAGCTGTTCAGATACGGCATGGATATAAACGCGTATTACGAAAAAGCGCTGGAAAAGCTGCGCGAGGAGTTTTACTGGGCGACCGTTACGATGATGAAGAAACAAACGCCGGTATGGCAGATCGCGCCTCTTCACGGCAAATACGTTTTCGGTCAAATCGAAAAAAACTATCATGACGATTCCGATATCGTGATCCCCTGGGAGCAGGGCAAGACCGCGGACGAGTTCGTTGATTTTCTTTGTGAATACACGCACGACGCCGTCAAAAACTCGAATCCGGAAGAAAAATTCAAGTTCGGCACGGATATAAACGTATATCTCGAAAAGGCTTTCAATAACGTCAAAAAGGAGTATCACTGGCTCGATAAAAAGATGCTCAAAAACGGCTGGCGGTATGATATACGCAAAGTCGACGGAGACCTTGAATTCGTCAGGAAGTACCGGAATGAAAGAAAGTATTCCGTGTACGACGTTGAAAGCGCCGAACGGTTTATAGAATGCGTGGAATACGATTATCAGAGTGCGGCGCTTCAGGCAAATGAAATCGTAGCAAGTTATGCCCCCAAGTTCGGACACATAAGTATTCACGGCTGGAATCTCGAGAGCTACGTTTTCTATAAGCTGAAGTCCGGCGATTACAAAGTGAGTGTGACCGCGGGAGACCGTACGACCGGCGGCAGCAGGGAGTTTTTCATCACGCCGGATTGCTTCGAAGCAAAGTCTTATGAGGAATTCCTTGACCGTTATCTGGAGATCGTTCCGGAACACTCTTTCGGTCTCGGTAAAAAAGAGCTTCTGCCTGACAACGATCTGAAAAAATTCCTCGGATATTGAGAAAACGGATACGGGACGTGCCGACACGTTACAAGGTAATGATATCGCCGCGATCCTGTGCCGCCGCCGCGGATCCGGTACGGTCCGGCGGAAAACGCCTTGACCGGCAGTGAAAAAACGACTATAATAAAAGCGCGGTATAAACTGTTTTATATGTTTTTACGACCGATCCCGCCGCGCAGACGGCGCGGCTTGACGAATATATCCGTAACGAAACGGAACAAAGGAGAAACGGAAATGAAACTGATACAGAGCTTTTCGGTGGACCACACGCGCATCATCCCGGGCATTTTCACGAGCCGCAAGGATCATCTGGGCGACTATACGGTCACGACGTATGACGTAAGGCTCAAAAGACCCAACAGGGAGCCGGCGATCGACGTCGCTGCCATGCATTCGCTCGAGCATATCATAGCAACGTTCCTTCGCAGCGATCCTGACTGGAAAGACGAGGTGGTTTACTGGGGACCCATGGGGTGTCTTACGGGATTCTATCTCATACTCAAAGGAGACCGCGCCTCGCGGGATCTTCACGGGCTTATGCTCAGGGCGTTCAGATCCGTAAGCGACTCGCGGGAAGTACCGGGCGCCGCTCCGGTAAACTGCGGACACTACCTGATGCACGATCTTGAAATGGCGAAATGGTATGCAAAGGAATTCGCCGATTATCTTGAAGCGAACGCCGAAAACGCCGATATCTTCGAATATCCCAGGGCAGAACGGCTCGTGACCGACGACGGCAGGCATTTTTACGACTCGTGACCGCTTGCGGACAAGACAGGGCCGAACAGGATTGACGACTATACAGGAAAGACGGCCCAAATAGGCTTTGACAAAGAAAGAGACGAATGGGTCGTATTGATCCCCGGAGCAAAAAAAGCAAAATTACGGAGGAAAGAAAGCCATGACGGTCACGAAAGCGGATATCAAGGCGGCTCTTGATGCCGCGGGAATAAAAAAAGGCGACGTTCTCATCGTCCACTCATCCCTGAAAAGCATGGGATACGTAGACGGCGGCGCGGACGCCGTTATAGACGCGCTGACAGAAACGCTCGGAGATGACGGAACGCTCGTTATGCCGACGCTCGTTCAGAAGGATTTTCAAAACGCGTATGAGACGTGGTATCTCGACAAGCCCTCCGACGTGGGCTATATCACCGAGGTGTTCCGTAAAAGGAAAGGCGTTGTCCGAAGCGATCAGGCGACTCATTCCGTCGCGGCGCTCGGACCGCTCGCGGATTATCTTGTGCGCGACCACGGAAAATACGGGAAGCGCGCAGGACCTTTCGGCGACACGCCGTTCGCAGTCTGCTCTCCGTGGCAGAAGATGTATGATCTGAACGCGAAAGCGCTTATGCTCGGTGTTTCGATCGTCTACAACACATCGAAGCATCTTACCGAATACAGGATGATGAACGATCTGCTCGATCACGTCCGCGGCGAGAGCGAGCGCGAAAGGCTCGCTTCGATGGTGAAATACTTTGCCTGCCCGCCTGAGATCGACGCCGGCAAGGTCTGGCCGTACGCCTCCGGCGACAAGATATGCGAGGCGGCGGACAGGGAAGGACTGCTGACGCGATCGAAATGCGGGAACGCGGTCTTTACCGTGTTCAGGATCCGCGATCTGAGCGACCGTACGGAAGCGTGGTTTTTAGAGGACCCGTCCGCGTGGTTCGGCGAAGCGATGCAAAAATGGATCGCCGAGGCTCAAAACGCCGCGAAATGACGTAAAAAGCGCCTTTACGCGCAGAGCAAAACGAATTTGACCGATAATGAATGATCCTTATAAAATCCTTATAAAAAGAGAGGAAAAGCCATGTTTATCGACCTGCACGCGCACGTATACCGCAAAAAATCGCCGCTTTTCGGATTCTGTCTTCCCGAGGAGCTGATAAAATGCTATGACGAGCTGGATATCGAGAGGGGCATCCTGCTTCCCATCGTCAGCCCGGAAATATACATGCCCCAGTCCAACGAGGACATACTCGAGATATGTCAGACGTATCCCGACCGTTTCATACCGTTCTGCAATATCGATCCGAGAACGGGGACGAACTCGCCGAATACTGATTTTTCCGCGCTTCTTTCCCATTACAAAAGCGCGGGCTGCAAGGGCGTCGGAGAGATCATGCCGAACATGAATCTGATGGATCCTCTCGTGCAGAATCTTCTCAGATACTGCGAAAAGGCGGGAATGCCCGTTATATACGACGGCTCGGATCAGCTCACCGGCGATTTCGGTCTTTATGACGATCCCGGACTGCCTCAGCTCGAGCATACGCTTCAGCGTTTCCCGGATCTGATCGTTTTCGGACACGGTCCGGTGTTCTGGGCTGAGATAGGAAAGCTCGAAACGCCCGGCGAACGCTCTTACATTTTCGGGCTTGACGGACGTCAGGTGGGCAGAGTGCCGACGCACAGGATCACCGAAGAGGGCGTCGTTCCGAAGCTCTTCCGGCGTTATCCGAATCTGCGCGGCGACCTTTCCGATTTTACCGCCTGCAACGCCCTTACCCGCGATCCCGATTACGCCGCAAAGTTTATCGACGAGTTTCAGGACCGACTTCATTTCGGAACCGATTTCTGCTTTCCCGGCATGAGAGTCGATCTGATCCCGACGCTTAAGGAATGGCGAAAGACGGGCCGTATCAGCGAGACGGCGTTTTGGAAGATCGCGCGTCTCAATACGGTAAAGCTCTTCGATCTCGACGACTGAGCTGACTTTTGTGTGTAACGCCGAAAACGCGGGGAGAAAAGCATGAACGGAAAACGGATCTGTATAGACGATAAATGCGAAAAAACGGCGCTGTATGAATTTCGCAAGACCTTCCGCGCCCGGAAAGGCGACGGACTTGTGATGAAAATATGCGCCGAGGGCAGATACCGCCTTTTTATAAACGGCGTTTTTGTATCAGCCGGACCGTGCCAGGGCTCGTCCTTCGTGCGGTATTACGACGAGATCGACGCGGGAAAGCTTTTGAAGACCGGGGAAAACCTCATAACGGTAAGGATCGTTTACCCGGCGAAAAACGAATGGATCACTTTTTACCGCGATGAGCGTCCCGAGCTTTGGGTCGAGGCTGAGCTTACGGACGGCGGGAAGACCGTGCGGTTCGGCACGGATAAGGATTGGAAATGCTTCCGGGACGATTCCGTCGGCTTTTTCCGTGATCCGGGATATCAGAATACGATCCCGGAATTTGAGATCCTGCGCGGCTCGGGAGAGCTCGTGCCGGTGAACGTCTTCGAAAACGGAGAAGCCGATATTGAAAGAGGAGGGGTCTCCGTTTGGGGAGTTTGTTATCGCGCTCCGATGATGCCGCGTCTCATTCCGCAGATGGAGAACGGAGAGGAAACGCCGCTGCGCGCGGTGAAAAGCGGCCCCGGCTTTATTGAACTCGACGCCGGGAAATACGTGACCGCAAGGGTGAGATTTTCCCTGACGGGCGAAAAAGGAAAGAGCGTAAGGATCGTTTACGCCGAGTGTTATCTTACGCCGTGCGAAGGCGGCGGATATGAAAAACGTATGCGCGACTGTTTTGACGCGGGCGAGCTTCGCGGACCGTGCGATATCGTGGAAACAAGCGGCGAAAAGCAGACCTTCGAGCCGTTTTGGTATCGGGCTTTCCGCTTTGTCAGGATCGAATTTTCGGGAGAATTTTCGCTTTCGGAAGCCGTTTTTGCGGAAGAACACTATCCGCTCGGCTCCGCGGCTTCTTTTTCATCGAGCGATAAGGAGCTTGACCGTATATGGGACGTCAGCGTGAACACGCTGAAATGCTGTATGCACGAAACGTATATCGACTGTCCGCATTACGAGCAGCTCCAGTACTGCATGGACAGCGCGCTCGAGGCTTTATATACTTATTATCTGACGCCCGATCTGCGTCTGCCGAAAAAGAGCCTTATCGACCTGGCTCATTCGCAGAGACCTGACGGTATGCTGCAATCAAGTTATCCGTCGCAGCTCGTACAGGTGATACCCTCATTTTCTCTGTTTTGGATATTCATGCTGAAGGATTACCTCGTCTTTTCCGGAGACAGGGAGCTTGCTCTTTCGATGACCGGCACGGCGGACAGGATACTCGAGGGATTCCGCTCTTTTCTTGATGAGCGCGGACTTGTCGGCAAAACGCCGTACTGGCATTTCGTTGACTGGGTGCCCGGATGGGACAGGGGAGTGCCCCCGGGAGGCGAAAAAGAGCCTCTTACCGTGTACAGCCTTATGTACGCCTCCGCGCTTCTCGAAGGGGCTGAGATCTGCGAGGCTTGCGGAAGGAGTCTTCTTGCGAAGGAATACCGTGCGCGGAGCAAAGAAACGTGCGACGCCGTCAGACGTTACTGCTTCGACGGGGAAAAAGGACTATTCGGCGACACGCCTTCCAAAAACAGCTTCAGCGAGCTCGTTTCCTCATGGGCGGTGATCTCCGGAGCCGTGACCGGACAGGAAGCCGTGCGTCTGATGAAACGGACATTAAGCGGCGGCGCGGCGAAATGTTCGTTTGCCGCGAGCTTTTACCTGTTCCGCGCTCTTGAAATGACGGGGCTTTACGATGCCGCCTTCGAAAGGCTCGCACTCTGGCGCGATATGCTGAAAATGCACTGCACGACGTGGTGCGAGAATCCGGACGCTCCGAGAAGCGAATGCCACGGCTGGAGCTCCGTCCCCGTGTTCGAGCTGTCGGCGGTGATCCTCGGCGTGAAGCCCGGCGGCATAGGCTATGAAAGCGTGACGATAAGCCCGTATACCTGCGCGCTCGACAGCGCGGAAGGGAAGGTGCCCACGCCGCACGGACCGGTCTCGGTCTCATGGAAGAAAAAAGAAGGGAAGCTTATTTTCGACGCCGTCCTTCCGAAAGCGCTTTTGTGCGTCGTGACGCTCGAAGGCGACAGATACGAGTCGAGAGATACGCATATACATATCGAGCGCGAATTAAAATAAAACGGTGCTTTGCCCGTGCGAAAAGTAAAAAACATCCCGTTTGCCTACCGGCAGACGGGATATTTTTGCGCTTTTTCGGTCGGTTATCCGATGATGCTTTTGTCAAGAGAAAGGATCGCGTCCTTTACGATGCCGTCGGCGTCAAAGCCCTGCACGTCCAGCATTTCCGCTTTTATCAATGACGTTTTGCGTATACCGAAGCAGTGCGCAGCAAGCCCCTTGACGTAATCGTAGCTGAAATCCGGCATATAAGGTCCGCCGGACGTCGTGACGTAATAAAGAGATCCCGCCCTGCAAAGCCCGTGCGGGATACCGTCCGGTCCGTATTCCGAAACGATCCCCGTGACGTATATATTCTCGAGGTACGTTTTCAAAACCGCCGGGAAGGAAAGGTCCCAGTACGGCGCGGCAATGACTATCACGTCTGCAAGAGCAAACTTCTTCGCCGCGGAAAACATGGGGTCGGAATAATCTCTTTTTGCGATAAGATCCGTCCGCTTTTTGAGCATATCGTCCGATAACGGACAAAAGCCTTCGCCCGCGAGACGTACCTCTTCATACTTTCCGCCGAGCTTTTCAAGAAGCGCGGACGCTATTTTTTGCGTCCGGGATCCCTCCCGGACGCACGCGTTGACGTAAAGTATCATTACTCGATGGTCAGAATGTCGGAAAATCCGGTGACTTCAAATATCTCCATGATCGTCTCGCCGACGTGTACGACCTTCATGTCGCCCTGCGCGTTCATTTTCTTCTGTGCGGAAAGGAGCACGCGGAGTCCGGCGGAAGATATGTATTCCAGCTTCTCCATATCGAGCGTGAGAGAGGAAACGCCGTCGAGGGATTCCTTCAGCTCGTTTTCGAGCTGCGGCGCGGTGGTGGTGTCGAGTCTTCCCGAAAGGAAAACCACAAGGTTGTTGTTTTCGTTGTTCTTTTTGATGTTAAGCATGATATTTCCTCCAGATCATTTTTCAAAATTTTTTATATACGGTCATTTCGACTTTGCTTCCGGTAATTGATATCCTGACCTCGTCCGCGATGCTGGCTACGATGGATTTTTCCAGCTCGTCCCATTCTTCCTTCGCGGCGGCGTCCTGAGCCTCCTCGATGGAAGCCTTGTATTTCTGCATGGACCACGTGACCATGTTGGACGACACGGCGTACGTCACCGGATCCGCGATCTCGCCCGGCATGACGATACCGTGAGCGTAATAGTCGGACAGTCCTCCCATATCGTCGGAAACAAGCGCTCTGTCGAATATGTCGCGCAGCTTGCCCATAAAGCCCTTGGCGGCTTCGTTCTTTCCGCTCGACGAAACCTTCAGAAGCTCTTTTCTCATGCTGCCGGTCACTATCGGGTATGCCACAAGATGGAGCTCATAGCTCGTACCTTTTGATTCCACCCAGAATTCCGCCTCTGTTTCTCCGGTGATCTGCCGCACCATGCCGAGCATTTCTTCTGCAAGGAGCCTCAGATGGAGAGCTTTCTTTTTATCGAGTCCGCGGTATGACGCGGAATCGTACGCCGCGCGGAGCGCTTCCTCGGTCCCGTCGCCCGAGCTTGTCACGTTCACAATGTCTGATCTCATATATGTCCTCCTTTTTCGGTTTGTTTTTATAAAAACGGCGTCAGCGCCTCAGAATTTCCGAAGATACCGGAAAATCAAAATACGTATCGGGGTACGGCTCGCCGGCGAGCGAGAAGTGCCACCATTCGCAGTCGATAGGCAAAAATCCGTTTTTCATCATTGTTTTTTGCAGGAACATCCGGTTTTCATACTGTTCGTCCGTGACTGAGCGGGAATCCGGATGGGATATCTCGCCGAAAAGATCGAACGGACCGCCCATATCCATCTCCCTGCCGGTGCGCATATCGAGCAGCGTCAGATCCACCGCGCTTCCGCGGCTGTGGGACGAGCGCTTTGCGATATAGCCCTTTTTGAAAATATCCTGCTTTTCGATCTCCGGGTAAAAGTACGGTTTCATTCTCTGATCGAGGTCCTCGACTCCCCACAGAATGAAGTGCTTCACAGCGGTCGCGGGACGGTAGGCGTCAAACACTTTTATCCTGTATCCCTGAGCGTTAAACTGATTTGCCGCCGATCTCAGAGCGCGTGCCGCCTCTTTCGTCAGAAGCGCGACCGGCTCCTCGTAACCGTCGATGCGGTCTCCAATGAAATTGAATGTCGAAAAATAGCGGATCTCCTGGATTATGCCGGGCACAGCGTCCGACAAAAGGACAAAACCCGAAGGATCCGAGGTCACGTTGGTGCTGTCCATAAGTCAAAGCCTTTCATATAGTTTTTGTCAGTTCACAGCGCGGAAGACGCTTATGCTTATTCACCGCCGGGTCCGGGAAAGTCCTCTCTTTATGCCCTGTATCCGAAAAGCATACGAGAACGGCCGCTCCGGAACACAACGCGTCATTGCCGCAAGCGCGCTTTTACGCTTTTTCGCCCTATGCGGTAAAACCCGCCCGTTCGAGAAATCTGAGAAGACCTTCCGGATATTCGTCGCCCTCCGAAAGATTCGTATCGCCGAGCCGCACGAGTTTGTTACTGCCGTGATAATCGCTGCCCGCGGTGACGAAAAGGGAATACTTTTTTGCAAAGCCGAGTATCTCCGCCTGAAGCTTTTCGGTAAACCCCGAATAAAACGCCTCTACTCCCTCGAGTCCGAGGGAGATCAGACGGCGAAGACGAGCGTCCATGTCGCTTCCGAGGATCAGATCGTCTCCGCGTCCGTAGGACGGATGCGCCAAAACCGGAACGCCGCCGGAGTCGAGTATCGCGCTTATCGCGCGCTCCGGGGTGATATAAGCGTTTCCCGCGCGAAAACGGTCGAGATATTTGCTTATCGCTTCCTCCTTGGAGACGGCGTAGCCGTAACGCACCATCATATTCCCGATGTGCGGTTTTCCGGGATTGTCGAGAGCAAAAAGCGCCGCTTCGTCTTCCTCCGAAAAGACGAAGCCGAATTCGTCTTTGAGAAAGCCAAGCCTTTTTTTCAGTTTTTCCATGCGAATGGCGTGACCTTCGCCGACGGCTTCGCGTATCGGTGAAGAAGCCGGATCATACCCGTAGCCGAGGATGTGATACTGCCCCTCGCCGTCTTTGCATGAGAACTCGACGCCGGTCATAAAGCGCGGGTCGCCTTCTTCAAGAAGCCCGGTTATCGTTTCACACCCTTTTATCGCGTCGTGATCCGTTACGGAAAAAAGCTCTATCCCGGCGCATTTCACATGGCTTATTATCTCTTCCGGAGAATCGCTGCCGTCGGATACCGACGTGTGCATGTGCAGATCTATCTTTTTCGGAAGACTCATTATTTTATGTCTTTTTTCAGAGTAAGGATGTTTTTTCCGTCCGAGTATTCGTACCGGATGTCGTCCATGATCTTCTTCGTCATAAAGATGCCGAGACCGCCGATATTCCGTTCCTCCGCGGAAAGGGTAACGTCCGGATCGGCTTTCTTCGTGGGATCGAAGGGCTTTCCGCTGTCAATGAACGTGATGGTCACGGTGACCGGCTCGTCGGCGACCTCAACGCGCACGGTGGCTTTACCCGCGCCGGGGTTATATGCGTAATTTGCTATGTTTACGAATATCTCCTCGGCGGCGACGGATATCTGCATCTTTATCTTCGGAGAGCATCCGATCTCGTCAAGGTGCTGTTCTATAAAGTCGGTCACAAGCGGCAGGTTGTCGTTTGAAGCCTCGATCTCAAGCTCGTTTCTCGTGAAAAGAAGCGTGTCGGTCTTTTCAAGAAGTTCGATGAGCTCGCCTTTCCAGAGATCTATCTCGGCTCTGCCGGACGCTGTGTCGAGACCTCCTCTGCGTATCGAGCGGCGTATCATGCGCGCGTAACCTATTATGCGAGCCTTGTCTTCCACTTCGCGCACCTTCTTTTCGCTGGTCGTTCCGAGGTACGCCGCGAGGGAGGCGCGCCAGAAAGCGCCGCCGGTTTCAAAATCAAAGCCCTGGAACTTCTTTATCGTCTCGTGATCCGCCTCGGAATAGCCGACGAAGGAATTGTACATGGATGCCAGCTCGAAGATCGGATGACCGACGGCGAGGGTATCCATGTCTATCAGAAGCACCTCGTCGTTTTGCAGCTCGAGGTTCTTGGTGTGGTAATCTCCGTGGATCATGTGATCGTCGTGGGGGACGGCTTCAACGAGGGACAAAAGCTTTTTGCCGGACTCCTCGGGCAGATAATCCTGCATGAAGCGAGCCCACGAGAGAGCCGTTTCCTTCATATCGGGGAGCTTTCCTTCGGGAACGACGGTCGAATGTATTTTTTTGAGCATTTCGACGTATTCCTTGACGCACCAGTCGAACTTTTCGGGCTCCGTTGAAAGGATCTTCGAAAATGAGCTCGCGTTGAGAAGCTCGAAAACCGATCCGTAGCTATTGCCGACTCTGACGATGTCGTACGATATTGCGGTGGGGATGCCGAGGATGAGAGCGAGCTTTGCGACCTCGCGCTCGTGCTGTATATCCGCAAGCGCGTCCGCGTTGTTGTAGACCTTGACAACGTTGTCCCGGTCGATGCGGTATATGGTGCCGTTCGCTCCGCGCCCTATCTCCTCGCAGCCATCCACGGAAACGACGCGGTACGCTTTTTCGACGGTCATCATTTCCGTAAAGCCCGTCATGTCGAGGATATCGTATACGTCGGTGCAGACGTTTATGATACGAAGATCGGGAAAAATCTTTTTGATGCGCAGTATGACGCGAAGCCCGGCGCTCGAGATGTATTCGAGCGCTTCGGCGTCGATGACCACGGGAAGGGAAGACTTACCCGATACCGCCGACATGATCTCGCTTTCGACGTCGTGCGCGTTGTTTGAATCGATCCTGCCGGACAGGATGATGGATATTTCGTTGCCTGCTGTTTTTACGCTTACTTCTTTCATTTCTTGCCTCCGTTATATTCAAGTCCGAGCATTGTCAGATCGTCGAACTGCTCGGCGTCCTTTACGAATCCGTCGACTGCGCGCCTGACGTTATTCAAAAGCTCCTCGGGCGACGCGCCGGAATTTTCATTGAGAGCCGCGAGCATACGTTCCGTACCGAAAAGCTCGTTTTCCCCGTTTGTCGCCTCGGGAACGCCGTCCGTGTATAAGAACAGCTTCGACCCGGGATCCAGGGACAGCTCGTACTGCTTGTATTTCGCTCCGTCAAGACCGCCGATGACGAACCCATGCTTATCCTTGACAAGCTCGAATTTGCCCGATTTGCTCATAAGTACGGGATATTCGTGTCCCGCGTTGGCGGCGGTCAGCTTTCCGGTGGATATCTCGAGTATACCGAGCCAGACGGTCACGAACATTTCCTCGCGGTTGTTCTGGCATATGGCTTCGTTTGTTTTCATAAGGATCTCCGCCGGCGTCATGCCCTGCTTTGCGTTGCTTGCAAGTATGATCCTTGACGCCATCATGAACAGCGCGGCGGGGACTCCCTTGCCGGAAACGTCGGCTATGAGCATACACAGATGATCGTCGTCAACAAGGAAGAAATCGTAAAAATCTCCGCCGACCTCGCGGGCGGGATCCATGGACGCGTATATATCGAATTCCGGCCTTTCCGGGAAAGCCGGGTAAATGTTCGGGAGCATATCCGCCTGGATGCGCGTTGCGAGGGCGAGCTCCGTGCCGATGCGTTCTTTTTCGGCCGTGATCTCGGTTATCTGCTTTATGTAATCCCTTGTTTTTGACGAGAGCGCCGCGAAGGATTCCGCGAGTATCTCTATCTCGTCGCCGGTCTTGTACGTGTCCTCCATCTCGAAAGCGATGTCTTCGCCGCCGAGAGAATTGATGCGGCGGGTCATGTGTTCCAGCGGCTTTACGACTCTTGACGCCACGAATAGAGCTCCCGCGGCAGCGAGAATAACGATGACTATCGTGGAGATAATGACCGTGCGCGCGGAATTCGACGCGCCTGATCGGTACGCTTCGAGCGAGGCTCCGTTTATTTCTTCATATTGTTGAAGCATCTGCGCCGTTGGCTGATAAGTGACGGCTTTGTCTATCGCCGATATGACCGTCCATCCCACCGTCGCCATCGGGGCGCCGACCATATAGTATTCCGTATCGTCCACCGTGAGGGTGCGAAAACCGGTGCTGCCGGCGAGAGCCTCCGTGACGAAGGAAGCGAGAGCGGCGTTGTCGCTCTTCCTCAGATCCGCCGCGTCGGCGGAAAGCTCCGGCTTGAAGGTCCCTTCCGTATTCGGTGAAAACAGGACCTGCCCGTTTTCATTCACAACGCACACGAATCCGCCGTATTCGGCGGTGCCTTTTACGTAATCGCTCACAGCCGTAAGAAAGATATCGGCGCCTACCACCGCGACGAGCTCTCCGTCACGGTACACGGGAGCCGCGCAGACGAGCCCGGAGATATCTGTGAAAGCGTCGGACTCCACGCCGGTGAATATAAGCTCTCCGGCGCTTACCGCCTGTTTGTACCAGGGACGGTCGCGTACCTCGAAATCGTACACGTTCCCTTCCTCGTCGAAATACGCTCCGGCTCTGTCGTCCACAAAAAGGATGCATCCGTCGGGAGTCGCCACGAAGCACGAGCTGAGCTTATCCGAGCTTTCGAACATTGAAAGCATGATCTCGCTCATGTTTGCGGCGAGTCCGAGCGCCGTTGACGAGGATGGATCGACGCCCTTTTCATGCTGCATCTGCACCGAAGGAACACCGTCGTTCGATTTGTCCGGCGGATAGAACGCGTGGGCGGAGAACATCTCCGAATGGGCGAAAAGCTGCGCCGCGAATGATTGAAGCGTAAGAACGTCGCTTTTTACGTCGCTGAAAAGATCGTCGGCTATATACGCCTGAAGGGCGGTCGTTTTCGTCATGGACGCCGCTGCCGTCATTTCCATCGTATGCTCGGAGACCGCCGTGATCGATTCCTGCTGTTTTTTGCTTGCGTCCTCGACGACGGAAGTGAGACTGTTCTGCTGGAACATGCTTACCGACACGTAGACTGCTATCAGAGCGGCTATGAAGATCAGCATCAGATTGAATATTTTCTGCTGAAGGCCGCCGATTTTTATTCCGAAAAAGTTTTTCATTAATTTCTTCTTGTCTCCATTCGTGACTTTTGTTTTCCCGGAAGCTTTATTCCAAAGGCGTCATTGGGAGGATCTTTTCATAAAGATACTTTGCGAACTCGCAGCTCGAATAAGCCGCAAAGCGTTGATAATCGTCTGATTTTTTGCTGTCTGCGAAATCGCACACGCTTTTTACGATGATCGGTATGGGCTTCGGGTCATTGGAGTGATTAGCGGCGTAGACGACCGCGTAGGATTCCATGTCAAGCCCGGCGGTGTGCCGGTACTGGGAATATACCTGCTTTTCCAAAAGCTCGCGGCTCGCCACGACGGTACTGCCGCACGCCATCGGACCGATGAAAACGTGGCACGGGTTTTCGTCCGATTCTATCGCCTGCCGTATGTAAGGCATTATTTCCTCGGGGATGGATTCGGAGGTGGATCTGGGCAAAAATCCGAGATCCCCGTACACTATCTTCGCCTTGTCCGGGCTCACGAATTTACCGGCGGAATAGTTCCATACGATATCCGGAACGATGACGTCGCCGTACATCTGTTCTTCGATATCCGTTTTTGCCACGCCGGCTGCTATCCCCACCATGATAAGATATCTCGGACGGAACGTGAATATCACTTTCATCGCCGTGGCGGCTGCCGCCGTCATACCCATTTCGGGGATCTTTGCATGAACGACGGAACACTTTTTTCCTTTGTTTTCAAATTCCGCGGCGTCGTAGATCTGATCGTCGTTCGGAAACGTTTTCGCTTTCCAGTCGTGAAAATGCATGACTGCACGGAACTCGGTGGATGTTACCGAAAGCAAAGCCACGTCGGTCCTGTAGGATTCTTTCATCGCTGACCTCAAAAAAACAATGTGTACACGCTGTATGACCGTATATGACAGTATACATCAAAACGCAAAAAATATCAATCCATTTTATCCGGCTTCGTCCAACAAATGTCCAACGCGAAGATGAAAAAGCCGTGAAAAGCCTTGTTTTTTTTGCGTTTTTCTGCTATACTCACACTCGGACGTGCCGAAAAAACGATTTGAGACAAAAGCGGAAAGGGGAAAAATATGACGGATTTTATCACTCAGCAGGACGTGATGTCGCTTCTGCCGCTTTTCCTCGAGCTTTTCGTTCTGCTCGCAGTCGTCCTTATAGACCCTTATATAAAGCGCTCTCACCGGCGCATCATGATAATAAACATAATACTTATCGGGCTGTCGATCGTTCAGAACGTGCTGAACGACTGGTTTTCCTTTTACGGCGACACTCCGCCGCTCAGGACGATAAATTCCATAGTCGGATATTCCGTCGCGCCTGTGATACTTCTCTTGTTTTGCCGTCTCGTCGCTGATAAGGCAAAGCTCACGCCGCTCTGGATCCTCGTCGGCGTAAACGCCCTCGTTCATTCGACCGCTCTTTACAGTCACGTGTGCTTCTGGATAGAGGACAATCATTTCAAGCGCGGACCGCTGACTTATTTCAGCCATATAAGCTGCGCGCTGATAATCCTGTTTCTGCTTTGGCTCACTTTACGGAGAAAGACGGACAGAAAGAGCACGCGGCTTTTCATCCCCGTGTTCAACGTGGCGATCGTCATCATCGCCGTCGTGCTGGACACGTTCGTCACACATACCGACAGGGGCGTTACGTTCACTTCCGTTGCCACCGTCAACAGCTGTCTGTTCTATTACATCTGGCTTCACCTGCAATTCGTGCATGAGCACGAAAAAGCGCTGATGGCTGAACAGAGGATAAAAATAATGATGTCTCAGATCCAGCCTCATTTTTTGTATAACACGCTGTCGTCCATTCAGGCTCTCTGCCTTTCCGATCCGGAAAAGGCCTTCGACGTGACGGAGAAGTTCGGAACGTATCTGAGACAGAACATAGACGCGCTCGACCAGCCTCAGCTCATCGCTTTCGAAAAAGAGATCGAGCATACGCGCATATATTCCGAGATAGAGATGATCCGGTTTCCGCATATCCGCATAGAATATGATACGCCGGACAAGGATTTCCGGCTGCCGGCGCTCACTGTCCAGCCGCTCGTGGAAAACGCCATACGACACGGCGTCCGCGGCGTTGAAAACGGTCTCGTGACCGTTACCGCGAAGAGGTCCGGCGATTTTCATGTGATCGTTATCCGTGATAACGGAAAAGGCTTCGACCCGTCCGTTCACGCAAGCGCGGAAGGTACTCATATCGGTCTCGGAAACGTGAGGGAAAGGATAGAGGATATGTGCGGAGGAGAACTCACCGTCGAAAGCGCCGTGGGGTCGGGGACCTCCGTGACGATCCGCATCCCGGCCGCACCGGACGACGGAATAAGCGTCCGCGAAGGGTAAAACAGCGGAAAAACATAAAAAGGGAGAGCCGGAAGCGCGGTGCGTTGGACATTTGTTGGACAGCCGCCTTTATAATACTTCCGAATAAAACAAAAAACATAAGGAGACAATCATGTCATTCCAGGGAATCAGATTAAGATATTTAGCAATGGCTATCGCCGTGATAGCGATCATCGCCGGAGTCTATTTGACTTTCTTCAGTGCAAACGGATTTGAAAAGACGACGGCTGTCATCGTTTCCGTTACCGAGCTTCCCAAAGAGTTCGAAAACGAAGACACTCAGTACGACGTTGTCGTCGAGTACACGGTAGAAGGAAAGAAATATACGCAAAAGCTCGATTATTACAGCCCGTCCTTCAAGGAAGGCGGCACGGTCGAGATAAAGTACGATCCGAAAGATCCCTCCGTCATACGCGGCGGCGGAAACTTCGGAATAATAATCCTCATAATCGGCGTCGTTATACTGGGTGTAGTCATATTCTCCATCGTCAGAGGAAGACAGTCGCTCAAAAAGCTTAAAGAGACCGAAAGCATCGGCAAAAGCGCAGTTTATCCTCCGTCCGAGCTCGGCGAGGAGAGAGAACTCTACTTCATCACGGACATCGGAACTCCGAAATACGGTCATCGAGTAGAGGATGCGTCGAGAAAAGTGCTGTATGAGGCAAAAATGACGAAGTTCACCCTTACGTCGCCGTTCGGATTTGATTTCATCGATCATGAGCACGGCAAGACTACTTCGCACCTCATAGGCCACGAGGAGAGCTCCGAATGGGATACCCTCCTGCTTGACAATCACTATACCTTCAAGTTTGACGGTGAGGATATCTGGAAGCATCTCAAGAGAAACGGCATACGCGTGGATTCGAGCCTCGCGGGCGGAAGCGGCAGACTTGTCGGAACGAATTACGTGATCTACCGAAGCGATGTTGAGATAGCCCGCGTCGAAAGCACGAGTCAGTATGTTCATGAAGAGGACGCCGCGGCGCACAAGGTCGCCGGTGCAATCCCGGTGCAGGGATTCTACCGCATCTGGACGCGCGAGAGCAATCTCGATCTGCTCTTCGTGACGATGCTCGCTTTCGCAAGATCGGGAGCGACCTCGGACAACGGCGGAAACTACAAGACTCTCTTCAATACTCTTACGAAAAACTGACGGCGGCGGGCGGTGGCGGATATGAAGATCATCTGTATAGACGATGAGCCGCTTATACTCAACATGACTGTCGAGTTATGCAAAAAACTGCCGCAGTGCCCGGAAGTCGAGGGCTTTTCAAAATCGGCGGAAGCGCTCGTGTGGCTCGAAAAGAATTCGGCTGACGTCGCGCTCCTCGATATAAACATGCCGGACATGTTCGGACTCGAGCTTGCCGGGAAGATACGCGCTCTCGATCCTCAAACTGCGATAATCTTTCTCACGGGTTATTCCGAATACGCGGTGGACGCTTTCGCTTTCCACGCTTCCGGATATCTGATGAAGCCCCTTAACAAGAAGCGCCTCGCCGAGGAGATCGAACACGCGTCGATGCTGAGAGAAAGCCGCGGCGAAAAAAGCACAGCGCCGCATATTTCGGCACGTACGTTCGGAGAATTCGATCTGTTCGTAGACGGTAAGGCGGTCGCGTTCCCGAGATCCAAGTCGAAGGAGCTTCTCGCTTATCTCATAGACCGTCATGGCGGCGGGATCACAAGACCGACCGCGGCGGCGGTGCTGTGGGAGAACGCGGGATACGACCGCTCCATGCAGAAGCAGCTCGACGTTATAATACGCTCGCTTCGTTCGGCTCTGGAAAACGCCGGCGCGCAGGACATTTTTGAGATAAAAAACGGCACGATGCGCGTTTTGCCCGAAAAAATGGATTGCGACCTTTACAGGTTCATGGCAGGCGACGCCGCGGCAGTGAACGGTTATCGCGGCGAATACATGAGCGCCTATTCCTGGGCGAACGTTACGGAAGCGTTCCTTACGCGAATGCGTGAACGTGCGTGACCCCGGTATAAGCGGCGCACCAAAACAGCTTTGTACGGCGGATAATATCCGGCGTTCAATAAATCATAAGGAGAAAAATCAAAATGAAAAATTTTAAAGTTTTTTTTG
>Ga0079305_1002182_pt1 | contig 18773 bp, 17 predicted proteins | sample LMS_cellobiose_e_FD_79183 | JGI IMG/M metagenome (GOLD analysis project Ga0079305, IMG submission 79183) | Rumen-fistulated moose microbial communities from Alaska, USA - LMS_cellobiose_enrichment | ecosystem: Host-associated > Mammals > Digestive system > Stomach > Rumen fluid ... | reverse complement strand
CGATAAAATCGATCAGCTGATCCTGTGCGAGCCAGCCGTGGGAGAGGATGTCCTGCTGGATCATCGGGATCATGGCATAGCCGCCACCGATGGTAAAGAGGCCAATTTTAAAAAAGGTCAGAAAGAGGGCGGGGAAAATGCTCATTGTTCACCCTCCTTTGCGGCGCCTTTTTTAGAGAGGAGGACCTCACGGACGATGCCCGCGATCGCGGCCAGAATGAGCATACCGATGACCGGCAGATTAAACACCGCCGCACCGATAAAGGCAAGCATTATAACCACGCCCACAAAGACATTTTTCGGGCACTGTTTACCAAGTTTGATGGCAGCGTTGAAGATGAGCACCACCACGCCGGCCCGGATGCCATCGAACACCCAGTTGAGCCATTGGATTTTTTTATACTCCATGATGAAGAGGGAAAGGATCGAGATGACAATAAACGATGGGAGCGCCACGCCGAAGGTGGCGATCAGAGCACCCCAGAAACCCGCGACCCGGTAGCCGACGAAAGTGGCTGAGTTGACTGCGACAACGCCGGGGGTGGATTCCGCGATGGCGAGCATATCAAGGATATCGTCGTCGGTGATCCAGTGATGGTTTTCCACAGTTTCTCTCTGGATGAGTGGGATCATGGCGTAGCCGCCGCCGAAGGTAAACGCGCCGATCTTGAAAAACGACACGAACAGCTTGGGTAATTGTGAAAGGTCTTTCATAGCTGGGGATGGATGCTCCTTCCGAACCAGCGCGTCCACGCCGGCTTCTGATTGTCTTTTTAACATATACGGCGATTCTGTTACAAGCACATGGTGATGGAATTGGCCATCGGGCAGGGAACCGGCCGCGCCGACGAATCTGCCTGTCCATAAAGAGGGTATAATAGCCGTACTGGGGCTATTATACCACAAGCGCGAAGCGCGCGGTGGGATAATTGCGCATCGGGACGAAAACGCCAAGGGCGCGGATCGTCCTGCGCATAAAAAGGTATAATAGCCGTACTGGGGCTATTATACCACAAGCGCGAAGCGCGCGGTGGGATAATTGCGCATCGGGGCGGAAGCGCCAAGGGCGCGGATCGTCCTGCGCATAAAAAGGTATAATAGCCGTACTGGGGCTATTATACCGCGAAGGATCTGCCTGCGTCAATAAATTCACGCATAGCGCAGGGCTTTTTTTCATAAGCTAAACAAGATCCGTTCAGAATGAAAGGGTGGCCAATATGAATGCAACAATCCGTTTAAAACCATTGATGGTTTCGATTGCAATTCCGTTGTTGGGCGGCTTTCTCAGCAGCCTGCTTTCCAAAGACATGAAAAGCGTCTACCAGTCTCTGACGCTGCCGTCCTTTGCGCCGCCGTCCTGGGTATTCGGCGTAGCCTGGCCGGTGCTTTACCTGCTCATTGGGATCGCCGCTTACCTGATATGGACATCGGACGCCCCAGAAGCGAACCGCATACAGGCGCTCACCTTTTATGGTGTGCAGCTGGCGCTCAATTTCCTGTGGAGTCCGCTGTTTTTCCGATTTGGGCTTTTTCAGATTGCGTTTTGGGAGCTTTGCGCCATATTGGTGTTGACGGTCATTACAACAGCCTGTTTCGGCATGATCCGGAAAAGCGCCGCATGGCTGATGGCGCCCTATCTCTTATGGCTGGCCTATGCGGCGGCGCTGAACCGTGCGGTTGTCGCACTCAACTGACATGTTTTCTATGACGGAACTGTGAACAGGTGTAAAGCTTTTATTAATTTCTGCCAAAACTTTCTCCATGTGAGAAATCTGTGATATAATAACCGCAGGGCGGTTATTATATCGATTTATGGCCAGGCAGATGCGCCGGCGCTGCCGGCTCGATGCGCAATGATACCACAGTGCGTTTTTTATCATTTTAAGATCGGTTTAGGAGTGTGGCAAAGTGAATCTCAAAAAGTACAAGCTGTTTACCTTCCTGGGGATCATCCTGCTGATTGGCGTGTATATCTTTGTGGAGGCGCCGAACCTGAACCCGTTCTTTTATTCGGAGGGCGCGTTTTTCTGGGCGGTCGTCATCACGATCTTTATCGGAGTCTGGGCGCTGTTCCGTTTTGGAGAGATCACCATTCAGTTTTCCGGCAACGGGGAAGAAGCACGTCCGTTCAACTATGTGCCGAACCGCAAATTTCCCAAATGGACCAAGGTCCTGCTGGCGCTGCCGTGGATATTCTTTGTGGTGATGCTCATCGCATCCTCTTTCATTTTCAACTGGAAAGCCTATCGCGACCAGCTCGGCACCGAGCGGCCAGTCGAATTTTCCAGCGAAATGCAGGCGGTGGATATGTCGCAAGTGCCGATCGTCGATCAGGAACTTGCAAATATCCTCGCGGACAAAAAACTGGGCGAACGAGCGGGACTTGGCAGCCAGGTGGTCATCGGCGCGAATGACGCGACCATCCAGAAGATCAACGGCAAGCTTGTCTGGGCGGTGCCGCTCTATCATTCGGGTGTTTTCAAGTGGCTGACCAATCTTTCCGGTACGCCGGGTTATATCCTCGTATCCGCGACCGATGTCAACGATGTGCAGTATATCGAAACCCATAAGCTCAAATATCAGCCGAACAACTACCTGCTGCATGACCTCAAACGGCATACCCGATTTGGCGGCGCATGGTTTGACGGCATCACCGACCCTTCCTTTGAAGTGGATGATGAAGGACAGCCCTATTGGGTCTATACCACTTACCGGAATAAACGGTTCTTCAACCTTCCGGAAGCGACCGGCGCGTGGATCGTCAATGCAACCACCGGTGAGATGAACAAATACAGCATCGCGGACATCCCGGAATGGGTCGACCGGGTGCAGCCGGAAAACTTTATCCTGCAGCAGATCAACAATAAGGGTGAATTTGTACGCGGCTGGCTCAATTTCGCGGATAAAGACAAATTCCGCGCTTCGCAGGGGCATATGATCGTATATAACAACGATCGATGCTATCTGTTTACCGGTTTCACCAGCGTGGGCGGGGACAACAGCGCTATCGGTTTCTTTATGGTGGATATGGTCACCAAGGATACGCTGGTCTACCAGATGCCCGGCGCCACCGAGCTGGCCGCGCAGGGTTCCGCCGAAGGCAAGGTGCAGCATCTCGGATACCGGGCGGATTTCCCGCTGATCCTCAATATTGACGGGCAGCCGACCTATTTTATGCCGCTCAAGGACGCGAGCCGTCTCATCAAACAATACGCGTTTGTTTCGGTCGAAAACTATTCGATCGTCGGTACCGGCGAAACGATGGAACTTGCGATGCGCGACTACCGGCAGGGGCTTAAGAACGCGGGCGTCGGGACGGCTGTCGTTCCAGCCGACGGGGAAGAGGAGCTGACCGGGACGGTTCTGCGGTTTGCATCGGAGCTTACCGAAGGACAGACGCTCTATAAGCTGATCCTTTCCGAAGCGCCTGACCGTATTTTCCTGCTGCCTGCGGTGCTCAGCGATGAACTTGCCCTGACCCAGGAAGGGGATCGCGTATGGATCGAATATGCCGATGTGAGCGGGCAGATCGTGACTGCCGCAGCCTTCGACAACCTGATGTTCCCGGCGGGCGGTGCGCCTGAGACTGAAAAGCCTGTATCGGGACCGGTTTATGCCACCGCGCAGCAGGCTTGCGACGCGTTTGTGTCCGCGATGCGCGCGGGCGACGCGGAAGGGATGAATGCGCTCTGGCTGCATCCAAACGCCACGGACTTTGCCGCATGGAATGGGATGCGGATGGAAGTTGTGGTCGACGGCTTGATCTCTTCAGGCGAAAACGACGCGGTCTACGAGCTGACCCTTTCACCCGTCGCCAGCAGCGAGGCGGCGTTCGCGCAGATCTTTGAAAACGAGGGGCGCGTCACGCGCTTTCTCGGCGTGCGCAGGACGGAAAGCGAAGGCTGGAAGGCCGACACGCTCGCCGCAATTGGATGATCAACAGCTGGATGCTGGCATCCGCCCGGAAGTTTACCGAATTTCCGGGCGGATTTTCTGTCTGTCCACGGTTGACGTGTCGTAGCGGGCAGTCTATAATAGGGATTAATTTCTGACGGAACGTATTCCAAGGGTTCCCGGGGCGGGAAAAGGAGGAACGACATGCGGATTTTAAAAGGCGTCGGTGCGTCGCGCGGAATCGCGATCGGCCGAATCTTCTTTTTTGACAATGCGAATCATCGGGTACAGCGCCGCACCGTGACCGATGCGGAGGAACAGCTCGCCCGGTTTGAATCCGCGCGCCGCGAAGCGGTGCGGATGCTCGCGCTACTGGAAAAAAAGGCGCTCGGGCAGGTGGGCCCGGAGGAATCCGCGATTTTTGGAATCCATCAGATGCTGATAGAGGACTGTGACTATACCGAACGGGTGACCAGCCTGATTCGTACAGAAGGTTATACGGCGGAATATGCCGTACAGGTGGCCGGCGAACAGCTGGAAGAGCTGTTCAAAGGCCTTGACGATCCGTATATGCAGGCCCGCGGCGCGGATATGGAGGATGTCACTGTTCGGATTGTGCGTACCCTGACTGGGGAGAGTGACTGCGCGCTCCCGGACAGCGCGCACCCGGCGGTTGTGGCCGCGCGAGACCTTCTGCCGAGTGAAACCATCCGCCTTGGTCACACCGGGACGCTGGCCTATCTGACAAGCGGCGGATCGGGAATTTCGCATTCCGCGATCCTTGCGCGCACGATGGAAATCCCAGCGGTGGTGGGCCTTGGGGAACAGATCGCCGATGTGCGTGAACAGGAGCTTGCCATTGTGGACGGTTTCACCGGGACGGTGGTGCTTTCGCCGGATGATACGACCCTTGCGGAATACACGAAGAAACAGGCGGAATACCGGGCGCGGCGTGAACGTTTGAAGCTTTATAAGGGCACACCCAACCGGACTGCGGATGGGATCACCATCCAAGTCGACGCGAACCTCGGCCACACCGCCGATCTCGGCGCCGCGCTCGAAAACGACGCGGACGGCGTTGGCCTTCTGCGCACCGAATTCCTGTTTCGGGAGGAAACCGGATACGCGGACGAGCAGACGCAGTTTGCGGCCTACCGCGCTGTCGCGGAAGGGATGGACGGCGGCCGGGTGGTGGTACGCACCTTTGACCCGGACCCTGGAAAAATGGGGGAGATGCTCGGTCTGCCAAAGGAGGAAAACCCCGCGCTTGGATGCAGGGGAATCCGTTTCCTGCTGCGGAGGACCGACCTGCTGTATCCACAGCTGCGGGCGCTGCTGCGCGCCTCGGCCTATGGGAACCTTGCGGTTCTGCTGCCGATGGTTTCGTCGGTGGCGCAGGTGCGGCAGGTGAAGGAAATGCTCGCTGCGTGCAGGCGGGAACTTGCCGGAAAGCAGATTCCTTTTTCGGACAAGCTGGAAGTCGGTGTGCTGATCGAAACGCCGGCCGCGGCGCTTTTGAGCGGGCAGCTGGCCAGAGAAGCGGATTTCTTTTCCATTGGGACGAACGATCTCATCCAGTATACACTGGCTGTGGGCCGGCAGGACAACAGCCTGCGGGAGCTTTATGATCCAAGTCATCCGGCGGTATTGCATCTGGTTGAAATGGCAGCCGCAGCTGCGGCCGAAAATGGGATCTGGTGTGGGATTTGCGGCGAAGCAGCCGCGGACCCGGGGATGACTGAGACCTTTTTGGCCCTTGGCGTCACCGAGCTTTCGGTCACCCCGCAGGCGATCCTGGAGATCCGCGAAAAGCTTCAGTCGGTCGACCTTTCCGAAGCGCGAAGGCGGGTCCACGCTGCGCATTGAACCGCTGGTCTGTGAATTTTACTGGCGGGGGTTGCATTTTGAAAAAAATATGATATTATGGTTGCATACCCAAAGCAGAGTAGAAGCCAGTGCGTTAAGTGCCGCCCGGACGGGGAGTTGCCGGGTGGACGAAAAGGGTTCCTTGCGGTATTGGCTTCGCATCCCGCTGCTGCATCCAAAGAGATCTCCCTCTTTTCATGTAGCAAACGATGTTACATGAAAGGAGGTTTTTTTATGCTGGAAAAATCCAAATACCTTGCCGCGGAATTCATTGGCCTGCCGCGGCTGGTGAGTGATTCCGCGGCGGAGCTCAAAAATCTGCGGTCGCTCACTGGCTCCGGGCTGCTGTCCGCCCTGAGCGTGATCTTGAACCAGTTCACCATCTTTTTCAGCCAGGTCCTGCGGGTGAGTTTCACCTTCCTGCCGATTGCGCTTTCCGGGATGCTTTACGGCCCGGTGTTGACCGGCTCGCTCGGCGCGGTGGTTGACATCCTCAAATATTTCACCCGAAATGACGGCGGAGCCTTTTTCCCTGGCTTTACGATCAGCGAATTCATCGTTGGATTTCTGTATGGGCTGTTCCTTTACCGCAAACGGGTCACCCTTCCCCGGGTATTTATGGCCAGGCTGACGGTCACGGTGGTCAACAATCTGTTTTTGACCCCGCTGTGGCTTTCGATGCTGTATGGCGACGCGTTTGTGGCGCTGGTTGCGGCGCGTATTGTGAAAAATATCATCATGCTCCCCATCGAGACGGCGCTGCTCTACGTGATTCTCAAACAGGTCAGCGCCCTGCGGCTGCCCAGCCGCAATTATTCCGCCTGAGGACGCTCTGGGTATGCGTTCCTGCCGGGCACAGAGGAAAAACAAAAAAACCGGCGGCTTTTTTGCCGCCGGTTTTTTTCCATTTTCAGAGCTTTTTTCGCATGACGCGCATGGTGGGGGAAAATCCATAGGATTCGTACAGGCTGGCAGCCCGAATATTTTCTTCCAGGACGTTGAGTTCGAGATAGTCGAGCCCGCGCTGCCGCGCCCAGCTTTCCGACGCGGCGATGAGCGCGGAGCCGATCCCTTCGCCGCGCCGCGCGGTATGGACGGCCAGGTCCATGAGGTAGGCGTACCGATGCGGAACCAGGCAGCCGTAAGACGGGGTGGACTGTTCCTGCAGGAGCGCGAAGCCGACGGCCATTTTGCCGTCGCGCGCGACCAATAGGTCGGAAAGGCTCCCGGTGATCACTGCCCGCAGGAAGGCCGGATCCTGCTGCGCGTGCCGGAAACTGTCAGGCTGCAGGTCAGCCATGGCCGAAAAAAGTTCCTTATAAAGCCCGCAGACTGTATCAATATCGGTTTCCGACGCGGGGATAATTTGGATGGGAGGCATAATAAAACCGCTTCCTTTTGCGCCGGGGATTCTTGAATGGACCGGCAGATACCTATACTCTAGCAAATTGGCAGGATAAATGCAACAGAAAAGTTTTCGTAAACTTTGTGACCAAAATGTTAATATTAAAAAAAGGGCTTGATTTTTGAAAATAATGTATTACAATAGTCTTAGCACTCAAAGATAAAGAGTGCTAAGAATTCTTCATTTGTCAATATTAATTATTATAACACGGGAGGAATTGAATCATGACGATTAAACCATTGGCAGACAGAGTTGTCACAAAGATGGTGGAAGCGGAAGAAACCACCAAGAGCGGCATCATCCTGGCCGGCTCCGCGAAAGAGAAACCTGAAATCGCGGAAGTGCTCGCGGTTGGCCCGGGCGGGCTGGTTGACGGAAAAGAGGTCAAGATGACCGTAAAGGTTGGCGACAAGGTCCTGATGAGCAAGTATAGCGGAACTCAGGTCAAGGTGGACGGCACCGAATATACCATCCTGCGCCAGGGCGATATCCTTGCAATCGTTGAATAAGTTCCAAACCCATTGATCCAGAAAGAAAATTGATAGGAGAGATACATCATGGCAAAGGTAATTTGTTACGGCGAGGAAGCCAGAAAATCGCTTCAGACCGGTATCGATAAACTTGCGGATACCGTTAAGATCACCCTCGGCCCGAAGGGCCGCAACGTCGTGCTCGACAAGAAGTTCGGCGCTCCGCTCATCACTAACGACGGCGTGACCATCGCCAAGGAGATCGAGCTTTCCGACGCTTACGAGAACATGGGCGCGCAGCTCGTCAAAGAGGTCGCTACCAAGACCAACGACGCTGCGGGCGACGGCACCACCACCGCGACCCTGCTGGCGCAGGCGCTGGTGCGCGAGGGCATGAAGAACGTCACCTCCGGCGCAAACCCGATGGCGATCAAAAAGGGCATCCAGAAGGCTGTCGACACCGCCGTTGACGCGATCAAGGACAATTCCAAGAAGATCAAGGGCAGCGAGGACATCGCCCGCGTCGCTTCGGTTTCTTCCGGCGACGAGTTTATCGGCAGCCTGATTTCCGAAGCCATGGAAAAGGTCACCGCTGACGGCGTCATCACCATTGAAGAATCCAAAACCGCCGAGACCTATATCGATGTCGTGGAAGGCATGCAGTTCGACCGCGGCTACATCACCCCGTATATGGTCACAGACACCGAGAAGATGGAAGCGATCCTCGACGATCCTTACATCCTCATCACCGATAAGAAGATCTCCTCCATCCAGGAAATTCTCCCGCTGCTCGAGCAGATTGTCCAGTCCGGCAAAAAGCTGCTGATCATCGCGGAGGATGTCGAAGGCGAAGCGCTTTCGACCCTGATTGTCAACCGCCTGCGCGGTACCTTCACCTGCGTCGCGGTCAAAGCACCGGGCTTCGGCGACCGCCGCAAAGAGATGCTGCGTGACATCGCGACCCTGACCGGCGGCGAAGTCATCAGTGAAGAGATCGGCCTCGAGCTGAAAGAAACCCAGGTTCCGCAGCTTGGCCGTGCGCGCCAGGTTGTTGTCCAGAAGGAAAACACCATCATCGTCGACGGTGCGGGTGAGAGCAAAGCGATCAAGGATCGTATCGCCCAGATCCGCGCCCAGATTGAAACCACCACCAGCGAATATGACAAAGAGAAACTCCAGGAACGCCTGGCGAAACTTTCCGGCGGCGTAGCGGTCATCAAGGTTGGCGCTGCGACCGAAGTCGAAATGAAAGAAAAGAAACTGCGCATTGAAGACGCGCTCTCCGCGACCAAAGCCGCGGTCGAGGAAGGCATCGTCGCCGGCGGCGGCGTGGCTCCTCTCAATGCGATTCCGGCTGTTGAGAAGCTGCTTCCGTCGCTCGAAGGCGACGAGCGCACCGGTGCGAAGATTGTCCTGCGCGCACTGGAGGAGCCGATCCGCCAGATTGCGACCAATGCCGGACTGGAAGGTTCGGTCATCATTGACAAGATCAAACGTTCCCGCAAGGTCGGCTACGGCTTTGATTTCCGCAAGGAGGCCTATGGCGATATGATCGAGCTCGGCATTGTCGACCCGACCAAGGTCACCAGAAGCGCTATCCAGAACGCGGCTTCGGTTGCGGCGATGGTACTGACAACCGAGAGCCTGGTCGCGGACGAGAAGGAAGAGACTCCTCCGGCGCCCCCGATGCCGCAGGGCGGAATGTACTAATCCCCAATCATATCCACGTAATGGCTTGGGAGCCGCTGCATGCAGATGCTGCGGCTCCTTTTCTATGTTCGATTTGAGTGGAATTTTAGAAAAGATGCTTGAACCCCTATTTTTCCCATGGTATATTATAGAAAAGGAGGCGGGCGCATGAAGATTTCAACAAAAGGACGCTACGCACTGCGGCTGATGATCGATCTTGCCCAGCATGATGCAGGGGAATATATTTCTTTGAAAGAAATTTCCGGCCGGCAGGAGATTTCGGTCAAATATTTGGAGCAGATTGTAATTCTGCTGGCAAAGGCCGGTTTTTTACGCAGTGTGCGCGGACCGCAGGGTGGATATAAGCTGGCTAAGCCGCCGCAGGAATACAAAGTGGGGGATATCCTGCGTCTCACGGAAGGAAGTCTTGCGCCGGTCGCCTGCCTGGAACATGAACCGAATGAATGCGCGCGCTATGGAGAATGCCCGACGATAGCGTTTTGGCAGGGGCTTGCGAAGGTTGTTAACAATTATGTGGACGGCATTACCCTGCAGGATCTCGTACCGAGCAGCCAGGATAACTATATGATCTGAATGCGAATATGATGGGAGCGGCGTTTTTGCCGCTTCCATTTTTTATAGAAAACGGGTTGACAAATTCTACAGTCCACGTTATAATGTAAATCATATTAAACATATATGAAATATAATGATTAAAAACGAAGCGATTCACAATAGCTGACCTGAAAGGAAGAGTGTGATGTCCAGAATCTATCACAGCGCAACAGAACTGATCGGCGGTACACCGCTGCTGGAACTTGCGAATTATGAAAAAACAAACGGCTTGAAAGCCACGATCCTCGCAAAGCTGGAATATTTCAATCCCGCTGGGAGCGTCAAGGACCGTATTGCAAAGGCAATGATCGATGACGCGGAGCAAAAAGGGTTTTTGAAGCCCGGCTCGGTGATCATCGAACCGACTTCCGGGAATACCGGCATCGGGCTTGCGTCGGTGGCTGCGGCGCGTGGATATCGGGTGATCCTCACCATGCCGGAGACGATGAGCGTCGAACGGCGCAATCTGCTGAAAGCGTATGGTGCCGAATTGATCCTCACCGACGGCGCGCTTGGCATGAAGGGCGCGATTGCGAAGGCGCGGGAGCTTGCTGAGGAAACCGAAGGCGGCTTTCTTCCAGGGCAGTTTGAAAACATGGCAAACCCGGCGGTGCATCGGGCAACCACTGGGCCGGAGATTTGGAACGACACCGACGGGAAGGTGGATTTCTTTGTTGCGGGCGTTGGCACCGGCGGAACGGTCACAGGAGTCGGCAGCTATTTAAAAGGAAAAAATCCCAACATCCGGGTGGTCGCGGTTGAGCCGGCCGGTTCGCCGCTTCTCTCGGAAGGCAAGGCCGGACCGCACAAGATCCAGGGTATCGGCGCGGGTTTTGTCCCGGACGTGCTCGATACCGGGATTTACGACGAGGTCATCCGCGTGACCGACGATCAGGCGTTTGAGACTGGCCGGGCAATCGCGCGGAGGGAGGGTGTGCTGGTTGGCATCTCCTCCGGCGCGGCGGTTTATGCGGCGGCCGAGCTTGCAAAACGGCCTGAAAATGCCGGAAAGGTGATCGTGGCGCTTCTGCCAGACACTGGGGACAGATATCTCTCCACGCCGCTTTTTTCCGAATAAATCCTGCTTGTGCGAAACGCGCCGCAGGGGACACGACTGTTGTCCAGCCGTGTCCCCTGCAGTTTTTTTGCCGGAAAGCTGCATTTTTCGCAGCTTTTCCTGCGCGGCGGCAGCGCGCTTAGTCATACCATTCGGAGGAATCGACAAAAAGCAGGTGAGGGTTTCGTACCTTTTCAATCATCCATCCAATCTTTTTGAAAACAATGTTTACCGATTGAAAAATGACAAAAAATCCTGTAAACTTTAAGTAAGTAATCACAAAGGAGTGCGGCAGGAATGGCATTGTTCTTGATCTTTTCACGGGCGCAGGGCGGCCTTGGCGCTCCGAATAGCCGGATCTCAGGGCAGGGGAACTGCTCTGGAATTGGTGTACCTGGAATCAAATAGAGGGGTTTTTGCAGGTTGCGGACGGTCGCAGCCTGTTTTCGTTTTTCCATAAGAAATAAGAATTGAAAGATAGAAAAGGAAGTGTCGACATGGCAGAAAGAAAAGTGGCTGTCATCATGGGCAGCGACAGCGATTTACCCGTTGTGAAAGGCGCAATCAGCGCACTCAAGGAGTTTGGCATCGCAGTGGAAGTTCATGTGATGAGCGCTCACCGCACACCGGAGGCGGCCTGTGATTTCGCGGCGAATGCCCGCGACAACGGCTTTGCCGTGATTATCGCGGCGGCCGGCAAAGCGGCGCACCTGGCAGGTGTGCTCGCGGCGCACACCACCCTGCCGGTCATTGGAATCCCGGTCAAATCTTCCACGCTGGACGGCCTCGATTCTTTGCTTTCCACCGTGCAGATGCCTTCGGGTATCCCGGTCGCGACAGTCGCGATTGACGGCGCGCGCAATGCGGGCATCCTTGCCGCGCAGATGATCGGTATCTTTGACGCCGAGGTTGCCTTCAAGCTTTCCAAGAAGAAGCTTGAGATGAAGCAGGCGGTTCTCGAAAAGGATGCGAAGCTGCAGGAAGAGGAACTCTGAGCGTTACAGCCGGTAAAAAACACATTGAGATAAAAATGAAGAAGGAGACAGAACAGAAATGAAAAAGCTTGAACAACTCTATGAAGGCAAAGCGAAAAAAGTTTTCAAAACAGACGATCCGAACGCCTATATTGTGGAATACAAAGACGACGCGACCGCTTTTAACGGCCTGAAAAAGGGCACCATCGCGGGAAAGGGCGCCATCAACAACCGCGTTTCCAATCACCTGATGAAGATGCTTGAGAAAAACGGTATCCCGACCCACCTGATCGAAGAACTCTCCGAGCGTGAGACGCTGGTCAAAAAGGTCACAATCGTCCCGATCGAAGTGATTGTCCGCAATATTGCGGCCGGTTCGCTTTCGAAACGGCTGGGCCTTCCCGAGGGGCAAAAGCTGGCCAAGACAGTGCTTGAGTACAGCTACAAGGACGACGCGCTTGGCGACCCGATGATCAACGACTACCATGTCTTTGCCATGGAGCTCGCCACCCCGGAGGAGCTCAAGCTCATCGCTGATTACTCCTTCAGGATCAACGACCTGCTCGCGGCTTATCTCAAAGACCTGAACATCGAGCTGATCGACTTCAAACTCGAATACGGCAAGACTCCGGACGGCCAGATCATCCTCGCGGATGAAATTTCGCCCGATACCTGCCGCTTCTGGGACAGCACCACCGGTGAGAAGCTTGACAAAGACCGTTTTCGCCGCGATATGGGCGGTGTGGAGGATGCCTACCACGAGGTCATGAAACGCCTGCTCGGCGAATAAGCAGCCCTATTTTACCCGTTGGGAGTGAAAAAATTTGTTCGATCAACTGCATGAAGAATGCGGCGTTTTTGGTATCTATGAGGACAAACCCACCGATGTCGCATCCAGTGCTTATTTCGCGCTTTATGCCCTGCAGCACCGTGGACAGGAGAGCTGCGGCATCGCGGTCAACGACGACGGCGTGATTACCTGCCACAAGGATGTCGGGCTGGTTCCCGAGGTTTTTGACCGCGACACGCTTGAAAAGCTTGGGAAAGGCAGCATGGCGGTTGGCCACTGCCGCTATTCCACCACCGGCAATTCGAGCGCAATCAACGCACAGCCGCTGGTGGTGCGCCACTGCAAGGGTGCGATGGCGCTCGCCCACAACGGCAACCTGGTCAACGCCCAGCAGCTGCGCCACCAGCTGGAATTAAACGGCGCTATCTTCCACACAACCAACGACACCGAAGTCATCAGCTATATCATTACGCGGGAGCGCCTGATGGCCGGCAGCATTGAGGAAGCGGTCGAAAAGGCGATGCTCACCATCAAAGGGGCCTATTCGCTGATTGTGATGAGCCCCAAAAAACTGATTGCGGCGCGCGATCCGAACGGCTTTAGGCCGCTCTGCCTAGGCAGGACCGACGGCGGCTATGTGATCGCTTCGGAGAGCTGTGCGCTCGATTCGATCGGCGCGCACCTGGTCCGCGACGTGGAGCCGGGCGAGATCATCGTGATTGAAAATGGTGAGCTGCGCAGCATCCGCACCCACTGCGGTGGGAAGTCGAGCTTCTGCGTCTTTGAATACGTCTACTTCGCACGCCCCGATTCGGTGATTGAAGGGGTCAGCGTGCATGAGGCGCGCCAGAATGCCGGCCGTATCCTTTATCGGGAGCATCCGGTCGAGGCGGATGTCGTCATCGGCGTGCCGGATTCCGGCCTTGATGCGGCGCTCGGTTTTTCGAAGGAGTCCGGAATCCCCTATGGGGTTGGTTTCATCAAGAACAGATACATCGGCCGCACCTTTATCCAGCCCACCCAGGGCCAGCGGGAAAACTCGGTGCGCATCAAGCTCAATGTCATCGCGGAAACGGTGAAGGACAAACGGGTCGTGCTTATCGACGATTCGATCGTCCGCGGGACCACCTGTGCGCGTATCGTAAAACTTCTGCGGGAAGCAGGCGCGAAGGAAGTACATTTCGTGGTTTCCGCGCCGCCGTTTGTGAATCCGTGCTATTTTGGCACCGATATCGACAGCCGCGACAAGCTGATTGCCTGCCGGATGAGCATCCCGGAGATTGAAAAGCAGATCGGGGTCGATTCGCTCCATTATCTGAGCGTTGACGGCGTGCAGAAGATTGCAAAGGGAGCCAACTGCGACTTCTGCGTCGGCTGTTTCACCGGGGAATATCCGGTGCAGGTCTCGGGCGAGATGCCGAAGGACAAATTTGAATACAAGATCAGTGAAAAACAGAATCGTAAATAAGCAGGAGGAAGCAGGCATGAAAAACAGCTTTTCCGAATCCTATAAAGCCGCTGGCGTCGACGTAACCGCCGGATATAAGGCGGTCGAATTGATGAAAGCCCATGTCGCGCGTACCATGACCGGTGGCGTGATGGGCGCGATCGGCGGTTTTGGCGGGCTTTTTGAACTGGATCTCACCGGGATGCCGCACCCGGTGCTCTGTGCGGGGACCGATGGCGTGGGAACCAAGCTGAAGCTGGCGTTTTTGATGGATAAGCACGACACGGTGGGCATCGACTGCGTGGCGATGTGCGTCAACGATATCGTTTGCTGCGGGGCAAAGCCGCTCGTCTTTCTCGATTACATCGCCTGCGGAAAGAATTTTCCGGAGAAGATCGCTTCGATCGTTTCCGGCGTGGCGGAGGGCTGCGTCCAGGCCGGCTGTGCGCTCACCGGCGGCGAAACCGCCGAGATGCCCGGTTTTTATCCGGAGGACGAGTACGACCTCGCAGGCTTCTCGGTCGGCGCGGTGGACCGGGATAAAATCCTTGACCCCGCAAAGGTCGAAAACGGCGATGTGCTGATTGGCCTTCGCTCGAGCGGCGTGCATTCGAACGGTTTCTCGCTTGTGCGCAAGGTGTTCGATGTCGAAAATTCAAACTGCCTCAACAAATATTACGGGGAGCTGGGCATGACGCTGGGTGAAGCGCTGCTTGCACCGACCAGGATCTATGTCAAGCCAGTGCTCGCCGTGATGGACGCGGTCAAGGTCAAATCGATCTCCCACATCACCGGCGGCGGCTTTTATGAGAATATCCCGCGCGCGCTTCCGGAAGGCAAACGCGCGGTGATCAGCCAGAAGGCGGTAGAGCCTCTTCCGATCTTCGATGTTATCCAAAAGACCGGGAAGATTCCCGAACGCGATATGTACAACACCTTCAATATGGGCACCGGAATGATGCTCATCGTCGGCAAAGACGACGCACAGCGCGCGGTTGAACTCCTCAACGCGCAAGGTGAGCAGGCAAAAGTGCTCGGTTACATCGAGGACGGCGAGAAGGGGATCGAGCTATGCTGAAAAATGTCGTCGTGCTCGTGTCAGGCGGCGGTACCAACCTGCAGGCCCTGATCGATGCTGAACAGCGCGGGGAGATCCGCGGCGGAAAAATTTCCCGCGTCATCTCCTCGAACCCGCAAGCCTACGCGCTGGAACGGGCGAAGAAGGCTGGCATCCTTACGGAGGTGCTCGCGCGCAGGCAGTATCAGTCGCGCGAGGACTACGATTCCGCGCTGATGGCGGCCTTGGAACGGGCGCAGGCCGATCTCATTGTACTGGCGGGATTCATGTATGTGCTGGGGCCCGATTTGGTACAGGCGTATGAGCGCCGGATCATCAACGTACATCCCTCGCTGATCCCGTCTTTCTGTGGGGACGGCTTTTATGGGCTGCGTGTCCATGAGGCGGCGCTCGCCTACGGCGTAAAAGTCACCGGCGCGACGGTGCATTTTGTGAACGAAGTGACTGACGGCGGCCAGATCATCCTGCAAAAAGCGGTTGATGTGCGCGAAGGCGACACGCCCGAAGTCCTGCAGAAGCGGGTCATGGAAGAAGCGGAGTGGAAGCTGCTGCCCGAGGCGGTTTCCCTTTTCTGCGAAGGAAAGATTCAATGACAGGAAGGGAAGGAAAGAAGATGAAAGCGTTACCGATTGGCGGACTGCTCAGAAACAATGCGTACCCCGGCCGCGGCATCATCCTGGGAAAGAGCGCGGACGGGCGTTCGGCCGTGATTGCGTACTTTATCATGGGCCGCAGCGAGAACAGCCGCAACCGTGTCTTTGTGGCGGACGGAGAGGGTATCCGTACAGAGGCGTTCGATCCCGCGAAGCTTCGTGACCCGTCCCTTATCATCTATTCGCCGGTGCGGGTATTGGACACCACCACCATTGTCACAAACGGTGACCAGACCGATACGGTCTATGACTTTATGACCGAGGGCAAATCCTTTGTCAAGGCGCTGCGTACCCGTACCTTTGAGCCGGACGCGCCGAACTTCACCCCGCGCATCTCCGGCGTGGTGAACGGCTTCGATTACCGCCTTTCGATTCTTAAAAGCGGGAACGGCGACCCTGCGGTCACCGAACGCCAGTTCTTTGAATACACGGATACTCCCGCCGGAACCGGACATTTCATCCATACCTACAAAGGCGACGGCGATCCGATCCCGTCGTTTGAAGGCGAGCCGGAATATGTGACGGTCGAGGGCGATATCGAGGAATACACCAATCTGCTGTGGGAAAGCCTCAACCCGGACAACAAGGTCTCGCTCTTTGTGCGCTTCATCAATCAGGAGACCGGTGAATATGATACCCGGATCGTCAATAAGAACGTTTAAGGAGGCAGGGAAATGGCAAAGGAACTCGAACTGAAATATGGCTGCAACCCCAATCAGAAGCCCGCGCGCATCTTCATGCGGGAGGGCGATCTGCCAGTTACCGTTTTAAACGGCAAACCGGGCTTCATAAACTTCCTTGACGCGTTCAACTCCTGGCAGCTTGTGAAGGAGCTGAAAGCGGCCACGGGACTGCCGAGCGCGGCATCCTTTAAGCATGTGAGCCCGGCGGGCGCGGCGGTCGGTCTGCCGCTTTCCGACACCCTCAAAAAGATCTACTTCACCGGGGACGGGGAGCTTTCCCCGATCGCCTGTGCTTACGCGCGCGCGCGCGGCGCGGACCGCATGTCCTCCTACGGCGACTGGGTCGCGCTTTCGGATGTCTGCGACGCGGACACCGCGAACCTGCTCAAGGTGGAGGTTTCGGACGGCGTCATCGCGCCGGGCTACACCGACGAAGCGCTTGCCATCCTGAAAACCAAGCGCAAAGGCGGTTACAACGTCGTGCAGATCGATCCGGATTATCTCCCGGCTGCGGTAGAGCACAAGGATGTTTTCGGCGTGACCTTTGAGCAGGGCCGCAATGATCTCAAGATTGATGCAAAAATGCTGGAAAACGTTGTCACCAATACCAAAGAAATCCCGGAAGGCGCGCAGCGCGACCTGGTGATTGCGCTGATCGCCCTCAAATACACCCAGTCGAACTCGGTCTGCTACGCGAAGGACGGCCAGTGCATCGGCATCGGCGCGGGACAGCAGTCCCGTATCCATTGCACCCGGCTCGCAGGCAACAAGGCGGACATCTGGTGGCTGCGCCAGCACGAAAAGGTGCTCTCCCTGCCGTTTAAGGCGGATATTCGCCGTCCCGACCGCGACAATACGATCGATGTGTACATCTCCGAGGACTACATGGACGTGCTGGCGGATGGCATGTGGCAGCAGTTCTTCACCGAACAGCCCGCCCCGCTCACCCGGGAAGAGAAACGCGCCTGGCTCGGCCGGATGACCGGCGTGGCGCTTGGTTCGGACGCGTTCTTCCCGTTTGGCGATAATATCGAGCGTGCCAATCGTTCGGGCGTCAAATTCATCGCGCAGCCGGGCGGTTCGATCCGCGACGACAATGTGATCGAAACCTGCGACAAATACGGTATCGCAATGGCCTTCACCGGCATCCGCCTCTTCCACCATTAATAGGTGCGCTGTTCAGACGCGCTGAATAATCCGATAGGGAGAATCATCTATGAAAATATTGGTAGTCGGCGGCGGCGGGCGTGAGCACGCGATCGTCCGCAAGCTGAAAGAAAATCCCAAGGCAACCGAAATCTTCTGCGCACCCGGAAACGGCGGCATCTCCGCCGACGCCGTCTGTGTGCCGATCAAGGCGACCGACGTGGACGGGATGGTCTCCTTTGCAAAGGAGAATCAAATCGATTTCGTGGTGGTCGCGCCGGACGATCCGCTTGTGCTCGGCATGGTCGATGCGATGAATGCCGCGGGGATCGATACCTTTGGTCCGACCAGGGCCGCCGCGCGCATCGAAGGCAGCAAGGTCTTTTCCAAAGATCTCATGAAGAAATACGGCATCCCAACCGCCGGTTATGAGACCTTCGACGATCCGGCGAAGGTGATCGATTACATCAAGGCGCAGAGCACCTTCCCGGCGGTCATCAAGGCGGACGGGCTTGCGCTCGGCAAGGGCGTCATCATCGCGCAGAACCTGCAGGAGGCGGAGGACGCGGTCCATTCGATCATGCAGGATAAGATCTTCGGCGCGTCCGGAAGCCGGGTCGTGGTCGAGGAATTCCTCACCGGCCCGGAAGTGAGCGTGCTCGCGTTCTGTGACGGTGAAACGGTCGTGCCGATGGTTTCCTCGATGGATCACAAACGCGCGCTCGACGGCGATCAGGGCCTCAACACCGGCGGTATGGGAACCGTCGCGCCGAACCTCTGCTACACGGCGGAGATTGCGGAAGTATGTATGAAGGAGATCTTCCGCCCCACGATGGACGCAATGAAGGCGGAGGGCTGCCCGTTCTCCGGCTGCCTCTTCTTCGGCCTGATGCTGACGCCGTACTGCCCTAAGGTGATCGAATATAACTGCCGGTTTGGTGACCCCGAAACGCAGGTGGTCCTGCCCCATCTGGAGACCGAGCTGCCCGCGTTCATTCTCGTTATT
>Ga0079305_1002181_pt1 | contig 18813 bp, 17 predicted proteins | sample LMS_cellobiose_e_FD_79183 | JGI IMG/M metagenome (GOLD analysis project Ga0079305, IMG submission 79183) | Rumen-fistulated moose microbial communities from Alaska, USA - LMS_cellobiose_enrichment | ecosystem: Host-associated > Mammals > Digestive system > Stomach > Rumen fluid ... | reverse complement strand
TCGTCCAGCGGTAGAGATCTCATATCTCTCAAAACCTGAGCAGTCGCAGCTGTACGAGGTCATGCAGAGCGAACTTGCGACCCCATCGTTGTCACAGGCAATTAAGCTTAAGGATTTCTCGAAGAACGGCAGACTGAACGAGGATGTCATATTCTCGATCATGAGCGAAGAAAAGCCCAATCAGCGGGAAAAGTATGTCATCAAAGCCGAGACCCTGAAACGATATATCCCAGACAACATCCCCTACAGCAAGACCGAGGATTACATCATCAAAGCCCTGGACTTTTACCAGAGGCATCTCAACAGGCAGCGGGGCATGGAGAGATAGCCTGGCTGAAAAAACAGCCCCGTAAGTATTATACAAGCAAGATATTTCTTTTTCAGCTGGTGTTACCAGCTGGTGAAAAGATCAAGGAGAAACACATGAAACGACTGATTTCAACAGCGCTGGCACTGCTGCTGATCCTTTGCAGCTTCGCCAGTGCATTTGCTATGGAGGTCCCGACACAGACGGTCATCCAGAACCTGAACGGGACACAGCAGTACATCAAAGTCTATACGGTTTCTCCGGACACGGATCCGAAGAGCCTGATAGAACAGGACTTCAGCTACGAAGGTTTTGATTACACCTATTTGAACAGATCAGGCAAAGTAATTTTTGTAAAACAGAAATAGATTAGCCTCTTGAATTTACGGTGTACCGTAATATAATAGTATCGAGGTATAAGACAATGAAAATAAAGGAATATATCAGGCAGCGGGGGATGAATGTCAATCAGCTGGCTGCCGCCACAGGAATCTCTTACATGACCTTGAATGATCTGTATAAAGGCCGTACAAGCTTAAGTAGAACGTCATCGGAACATTTATACAAAATATCCAAGGCCTTGGATGTTCCTATGGAGGAATTGTTGGATGACTACATGATTGAGGCACAGGCAGGTTTTGCTATACCTGCTGCGCTGATTGACATAATAAAAGAAGTACGGTCTTACGATAAAAACGACCCATATGGATTCAGGATCGAAGCGCTGGACAACTTGGAGAACTTCTCAAAGGACTATTGCCTTGAAGGGGCTCTCACATGGAAACAGCGCGATGATCTTATAAAGATGCTTGCATAAGGGTGACGGCAATGTTATTAAGGGATTTTAATCATTATCAGGAGAGTTTAAAGTTATACGGAGGAAATGCGGGGAGAAAACTCGGTATCGTTATTGATGGCGAGAACTGGCTCTTAAAGTTTCCGAAGACAACAAAGAATCTAACTACAGCGGCAAGCATATCGTATACTACGTCGCCTCTTTCAGAGTATATTGGCAGTCATGTCTATTCACTCCTCGGATATGATGTTCATCAAACTGAGCTTGGCATCAAGTCGGGTAAAGTTGTCGTGGCTTGTAAGGACTTTACTGATAACATGCATACCCTCAGAGAGTTCAGAGAGATCAAGAACTATTACAATGAAAAGCTTGAGGATATGCTTGAAATATCAATTACAAGCTCTGACGATGATGCTCATTATACAAGCCTGGATGCATTGATCATACATCTTGAATATAATCCGATACTGCAGAGCGTTGCCGGATGCAAAGAACGTTTTTGGGATTGTGCTGTTATTGATGGCATAATAAACAACAATGACAGGAATAACGGGAACTGGGGTCTTCTTCAAAATATTGAAGATAACACTTACTCGCTTGCTCCGATATTTGACAACGGCGGGTCCTTTAATAACAAGCTTGGAGAAAAGGAATTCGCTAATAGACTGCAGTCTGAAGATGCTATGCTCAGGAGCGCTCTGAATAGACTGCCAAGCATCATTGTATGTATCGTTTACGCATTCTTCTGCGTCCTCGGCATTCAAGAGAATCTGATATGAGATACTATTTAGATACTTTCCGTACTTTACAGCCGTTTCAGAGATTGCGCTCTCATCGCGCTGCCAATACAAATCAACAATACGATTATCCTCCATTTGATCACCCCCTCTCAGAAAGATATAGTATGAAGGGCCCTTCGACTATCTACTCGTAGAAAATCTGATTTGGTTGCATTGAAATATGAGAATAGTCACTCAAAAAGTTTGATTATAATTGATATTATCTCATTTAAGGCTTTTACGACAAACTCTGATTTTACGACAAGTGACAGTAATCAAACTGCGACTTTCATGGGTGTTTAAAAGTCTCGAAACCCTTGAGATTTCAGCTTTTATAGGCTTTTTACCTACTTTCGGAGAAATCCCCAAAAGGGTGTCGGAACCCGTTTCTTATTTAATGTGTAAATCAGAAAAAAGGCTTACGATTACCGGAAATAATAGCTGATTAATGCTATGCTCCGTAGTCTATACGACAGTTTTACGACAGTAGATTTTACGACAAATTGTAGTATGGCGGTTTATCAGGTGATAAATCGCTGATTAAGATAATAAACCAAACGCTCACAGAACTATTCGTTCCGTGGGCGTTTTTTATTGTCTAACGTACAGTGAGCTGCATGCGGTGAAGGGGAAAGGATAAAACTGCAGATTATTTTCTGTACTCTTGACCGGCAGTCTCAGACGGCCGGTTTATATGTGATTACGGATTATTCCAGCTGCTGCTTTTGTAAATTCGATGATAGTTGAATCCGTGTCACGAAGGCACGACATTACTACTGTCCCGGTCGCGCCTTCGAGTTCGAACCAGTTGTAAAGTCCTGAATTCAGGTCTACGCTGTATTGGCAGCCAACTACTACACCGCGTCCAAGAGTCATGTTTATCTGGGCATTGAAAAGATTCGTACAGGTTATTATCCTCGGGCTGAACCCGTTTTTTTTGCACATATAGTTTAGCTGCTGCTCATAGTGGCCTGTTTTTGTCGGCGGTTCGCAGAATATAGTCATACCCTTAAGATCTGTCCACTCGAGGGTCTTTTTGTCTGCAAACGGCTTGAATTCCTTGCTTGCTATTACCATGAACTTCTTTTTCTTTATTGGGATATCTATGATCTCCGGGGATTTTTCGTTTGAGTCATATTTTACCATATAGATTACGTCCAGATCCCGGTTTATAAGATGTCCCCGCAGATCGCTGGCGCATTCTATCTGCATCGATATCTCCGGATTACATTTATATAGTTCGCCAGCGAATTCAAGCAGATGCTCCTGGCTCATGGAAAATTCAAAGCCCACCCTTATCAGGTCTGTTTCCTGTTTTGCTATTATGTGAGCTTCTTCTACGGCTTTTTCCATGGTCGCAAGTATACCCCGCCATTCCCTGTAAAGGTGTTTTCCCGCGGGGCTGATCTTGAGCCTTCCTTTTACTCTTGCGAAGAGCTTTATACCCAGATTTTCTTCGAGCGCGTTGATCCGCTGACTTATCAGCGGCTGAGTCACGTTCAACCTGTCAGCCGCCCTGGTCATGTTCTCATATTCCGCTACGGCGAGAAATGCCTGGACCTGCTGGATATTAATATTAAAAAAACCCGTATAGTTCATGTTGTTAGAGGCGTCTATTAATAATATTTATAATAATTTGCATCATTTTCACATTTTGATTATAGCATAATAACACAAACAAACAATAAGAAATGATTTTAAATTAATGCTAATATGACCTATTATAAGCGAAAAGTCTAAAAACATATAAGATATCCTAATTGACTTATGCGAAAAAAATAATTTTTAATTCACAGTGCCCTTAGCTATATTAAATATGAAGATTAATAAGGATTATTTATTGCTAAACCTTTTATCAATAAAACATTTCATAGTTAGGAGGCACATATATGCAAGTAAACGGTGAAAGATTGATCAAGCATCTTAAACAGATCGGAAGCATCGGCGCTCATCCCGACGGAGGGCACTGCAGGTTTTCGTGGACCCCGGCATATAAGCAGGCCTGTGTGGAACTGACCGAGCTTATGGAGAGCATAGGCATGAAGGTTCATATGGACGCGGTCGGGAATCTGTACGGCAGGATGGAGGGAAGCGATCCTTCGCTCAAACCGATCCTTACCGGATCTCATCTCGATACTAAGCCCTACGGCGGTCTCTATGACGGCAATACCGGCATACAGGCAGGGCTGGAAGCCCTCTTTGCGATGCATGACGCTGGCTTCAAACCCCGCAGATCGATAGATCTGGTCTGCTTTATCAATGAAGAAGCTTCAGAGTTCCTCGGAGGGTGCTTCGGGAGCCGTGCCATCACAGGCCAGATAGACAGCGGATATTTCAAACGCTGTGTTGACAGGCACACAGGGCAGACCATGTATGATGCGATGAAGGAATTCGGCATGGGCTGTGATCCTGATCATTACGAGACATGCATTCTTAAACCCGATCAGTATTATTGCTTTATCGAGACCCATATAGAGCAGGGCAGACATCTGCTCGATGACAACAAGTCCATTTCCATCCTTGACGGTATAGCCGGCATCAAGGAGTTCTATATCACGATAAAAGGCGAAAGAGCACATGCCGGAGGAATGGCCATGAGCGACAGGCACGATGCCATGGCCGCAGCGGTCAATATCGCCGCGGAAGTCGAGCGCTTAGCCATAAACGGAGGAGTTGCATCCAGGGGTACCTGTGCTTATATAACCTCTTTCCCCGCAGAGATAAGTATTATATCTGATACCGCAACGGTCGCCGTAGATTTCAGGGAAATAGACGGAGATATTTTCGAAAGCCTAGAAAGAGATCTGATCGCCTATACCGAAGAACAGTGCAAAAAAAGAGGTCTGACCTATTCGGTGAAAATGGACCTCAATGCAAGACCCGCTATCTGCAATAAGACACTAAAGGAGATAATGCAGGGCTATGCTGATGCGAGAAATATCCCCAACGAACCGATGGTCAGCTATCCGGCTCATGATGCCCACCATCTTTCAAGGCTTTACCCGATGGCAATGATATTCCTGCGCAGCTCAAACGGCGGCGTGAGCCATTGCCCGGAAGAGTATACGCTTGATGAAGACGAGATCAACGGCGCTCAGGTGCTGCTCGACACTCTCGAAAAGCTCTCCATGGAAGATATAGCTCTTTAGTCAGATTAATTAAAAAGGCGGTGGTAAGATGCACGACAAATTGTTTATTAATGCATTAGTTGTTATGTCAGATGGCTGTAAAAGCTACGACATAGGTGTGGATTCCGGTATTATTACCGCACTTTATGAACGCGGCATATGCCAAGATGCCAAAGAGGTCATCGATTGCAGCGGCAAGATGATATTTCCCGGAGCCATCGACACCCATGGCCACATGACCAGCAGGGAGAATTTTGATACAGGGACTAAGAACGCTGCAAAGGGCGGCATTACTACCGTCGTTGAAATGCCCTTGGGAAACCATAAGATCAATACTACCTCTGCGGAAATGCTTGAAAAGCGCAAGGCTGAGGGCATGAAAGACGCACGTGTAGATTTTGCGCTTTGGGGCGGCCTGACCAGAAACACTTTGGACAATATCGCCGAGCAGGATAAGGCCGGCGCCATAGGGTTTAAGATCTTTACCAGTTTCGCAGGAGACGATTATCCGTACATGGACGATTATGCGATCATGGAAGGCATGAAGACCATCAGATCGCTGAACAGCATCATCACCGTCCATTGCGAGAACGAGAGTATCTGCTCATCGCTTACAGCTCAATATAAAGGCAAAGGTCCTGAATTCTTTGAAAAGAGCCGGCCCATTATCGCCGAAGCAGAAGCCGTCAACCGTATAGTATTTTTCGCAGAGCAGACGGGCTGCAGGACTATGGTCTGCCACAATTCCTGCCCCGAAGCGGTAGAGTATATCACTCGCGGGAAGAAAAACGGTATCGATATTTATGCAGAGACCTGTCCGCATTATCTGTCGCTGGACAAATCCTATATCGAAAAGTATGAAGGCTTTGCCAAGTGCAGCCCCCCGCTCAGATCTTCTGACAAGGTCGACGGGCTTTGGGAAAAGATAAGATGCGGAGAGATCGATGCTGTCGGGGCCGATCATTCAGGCTACCCTGTAAGCGAAAAGGATAAGGGCGTCTGGGGTTCTTCTGGCGGCCTGCTCGCGATGGATCTATACATGCCGCTGCTCATCAGCGAGGGCTTAAACAAACGTGGCATACCTGCAGAAGCGATTGCAGCAGCAACGTCATTGAAGCCTGCAAAAGTGTTGGGTTTATATCCTAAAAAGGGAAGTATATCCATAGGCGCGGATGCAGACCTTGCGATCATAGATCCCGCAGAAGAGTGGACCTTTAAGATCAGCGATACTTTCTACAATGAAGACAGCAAAGACCCCCGATTCCCGTTTGAAGGATATAAATTCAAGGGCAATGTGACCGCTACCTATGTCAGGGGAAATGCGGTGTTTGAAAACGGAGTTATAAAGGCTGAAAAAGGCTATGGGCAATTCTTGACGAGACCGTAGGGTTTTGTTTTTTAAAACAAGGAGGTTAAACATGAAAAGGTTATTGTCGATTATCTTGTCGATATGCATGCTCTTGACTGTAATGACGGCATGCGGCGGCAAAGACACTTCAGGTTCTGCACCCTCAGGGTCGGGCGCATCATCTGCGTCCAGCTCTGGAACAGCAGCTGCATCTTCCTCTGCAGAGGTGGACAGGGCGCATACGCTTGTATGGGCCATCCCGGAAATCCCTGCAGGGCTTGATGGTGAGTTTTATTATTCACATGAGACGACTCAGATGCTGAGGAATTGTTGTAACCATCTTCTTAATTATGGAATCAAGGAAGATCCCAGCGGATTCCTGGTTCCTGATTTCACGCAGATCAATTGCCTTGCGGCTGAGTCATGCGAATATGTAGATAACATGACTGCGATTGAAATCAAGCTTAAGAAAGGGATCAAAACTGCATATGGTCACGAATTAACTGCTGATGACATCATGTATAAGCATTTAAGGGGTGAAGGAAATAACTCCAACATGTGGACATTTGTTGATTTCTCTTCCGGCATCTATGATATGAATCAGGTTGAAAAAGTGGATGATTATACAATTAAACTCCACATTGATCCCATGAATCCGATCGCTGTCAAGATGGTCGCCCATGTTTCAAGTTATCTCCTTGACTCTACTGAAGCTAAGGCTCATGCAACAGCTGAAGATGAGTGGTCTAATACATATCTTGCGTCTAATCTTCCTTCTGGAGGACCGTATACATTGACTTCTTATACGCCGGGCGTAGAGATGACTGCAGAAGCTTATCCTGAATTCTTCAATTTCTTCAGGAATGGAGAACAGCCTTACTTTAAAAAAGTTATCACAAGAGAGATCCCTGAATCTGCTAACAGGGCTGCGATGCTTATCAGCGGGGATATCGATGCCGCGACAAAGCTTGCTCCTTCTGAACTTCAGATGCTCAAGGATCAGCCTGGTGTAAAAGTGTATGACTATGAGGCTAACCTGATGACCTTCGTCGGATTTGATGCTACACAGGAAATCTTTAAAAATGCCACATTTAAGAGAGCCCTTTCATATGCGGTTCCTTATGAAGACATTCTTGACAGCATCTATCTCGGTACTGCTAAACAGCTGAAGTCTGTCGTTCCTTCCGTTTATGAACATTATTATGGCGACCAGGTCTGGAAATATTCGACCGACTATGCCAAGGCGAAGGAACTCCTTGCTGAAGCCGGTTATCCCAACGGCGCTGAGATCTCGATAGTAATAAGTAACGACCAGCCGACACATGAACAGCTTGCCATACTTCTTCAGACTTCATTCCGTAATATCGGTGTAGAACTCAAGATCGAAAAGATCCAGAACAGTGATTATTGGAACAGAGTCGCTAACAGGAAAATGGGTGGAATGTATATCATGGAAGACGCTCCCGGTTGTCCTGACTGCGGACTCGCTTTCCAGCTCTATGCAGAAAAAGGCGTACAGAATGTTGGTCAGTACTATAACGAGGAGTTCTGGAATCTGTACAATGATCTCCAGTCCACTCTTGACGAGTCTGTTCGTGACGGAATTGCAAAGCGCATGCAGGAGATCTGCGTAGACGAAGATCCTCTTTGGCTGTATATCGCTGCTCCCGGTTATCATCTTGCTCTTCGTGAAGAGATCATGGATCCCAAGTGGAATCCTATACAGTCCATCGAATGGGAATATATGTATAGAGCCGAGTGATCGCATAAAAAATTACTTCCTCTTCATATGTATGGGGGATCATATCCCCCATACATATATTCAGTTATCGTCTGTTCAATAACGTTTAGCAGAAAGTGAGATAAGGGCATGAGAATACTAAAGTATCTTGGGAAGCGGATAGCTGTTTTTATACCTTTACTGTTTGCCATTATTTTCATTACCTTTTGTCTTATTAGGGCATTGCCTGGCAACCCGGCAGAGACCATAGCTGGTCCAAACGCATATCCGGAAATGATTGCTTCTCTTGAACATCAGATGGGGCTTGACAAGCCTGTTCTAGAGCAATTCAAGGATTATATGGTCGGTCTGTTTCACGGTAACATGGGCTATTCCTGGTTTACCAGCAATAATGTCACGACCGACCTGGCCATAAGATTTCCGGCCACATTGGAATTGATAACTATGAGCATTTTGTTTGCAGTTATTATAGGTGTATTCTTTGCCATATGTAAGGCATATAAGCCTACTGGCATCATTTCAAGAGTTGCGACTGTTTACGGAATGCTTGCAGGGGCTTTCGCCGACTTCTGGCTGGGCCTTATGTTGGTGTTTATTTTATTCGTAAAGCTAAAAGTCGTCCCCTCTCCCATAGGGCGTCTGGATCTATTTGTCACTGCCCCGCAGCATATTACCGGCATGTATTTGATCGACAGTCTCCTGACGGGTAATATGGTGGCTTTTGCAGACTCTTTTAAACATATTTTCCTCCCCGCTTTGACTCTTGGTTTGGTCCATGGAGCGGCATTTATGAAAATGACGAGTTCTACCATGGGAGAGATAATAGAATCAGATTATATCCATCATGCCAGATCCCTTGGCCTTCCCAAGAAAAAGATAATAGGTCATACGTTCAGAAATACAGTTCCTGCAGTTGTCATGACAGTCGGAAGCACGTACAGCTTTTTGCTTGGAGGCGCTGTGCTGATCGAAAACGTTTTCGCATGGGGCGGACTTGGACAATATGTTACTACAGCTTTAGCCAATAAGGATTACGCTGCATTGCAGGGATTTATTATAGTGGCGACCCTCTTTTCCTTGGTCCTATACCTTATCATTGATCTGATCATGATGGCCGTAGATCCAAGAATTGATTATTGAAGGGAGGCTTGCTAAATGAAAGATGCTATTTATTTACTAAAGAAAGAACGATCCGCCCGTGTAGGCCTCATCATTATTACCATCGTTATTATGCTGGGGTTATTAGCTCCGATCATTGCTCCTTATGACCCGGTTACTGCTGACGGACGGGCATCACGCCTTGCTCCTTGTGCCGAGCATCTTTTCGGGACTGATTCCAACGGCATGGATATCTTTTCGAGATGCATATATGCCATACGTATCGATGTAGTGATCGGTGTCGTTGGTACGATGCTTTCCCTTTTGATAGGTATACCATTGGGGTTGGTAGCCGGTTACTATGAAGGTTTTATAGGTGAATTGATCCTGAGGCTGGCAGACCTGCTGCAGGCTTTTCCTGCATTTATTCTTGCCATGGCCCTTGTTGCCGCTACCGGGCAGGATGTGAAAAATATAATTTATGTTATCGCTTTTCTTAATTCACCGATATATATAAGGTATGTACGTGCAGAGGTTATTTCACTGAAGCAAAGATCTTATATAGAAGCCTGTCACGCTGCAGGAATGAGCGACGTAAATATCATGTTCAGGCAGCTTTTGCCCAACTCTCTCAGACCAGCCATGATACAGGCGTCGATCAATATCGGGGGAGCGATCCTGTTAACTGCCGGATTAAGCTTTATCGGTGCCGGTGTTCCTGTCCCGACTCCTGAATGGGGATCAATGATATCGACAGGGGCGAATATGATCATTACCGGGCAGTGGTGGGCTGCGTTCTTCCCAGGGATATCTATCGGGATAACCGTACTTGGTTTTGCTCTTACCGCTGATTTTATTAGGTTATATCTCAATCCGGAAAGGAAATAAACTGCGATGAAAAAGGTACTTGATGTAAAAGATCTCCATGTTTATTTCCCTACAAGCAATGGAGATGCTCAAATACTAAACGGAGTCAACATTTCTTTAAATGAAAGAGAAATGCTTGGTCTGGTAGGAGAATCCGGCTCTGGTAAATCTGTTTTGGCTTCTGCAATACTGGGAAATGTCAAAAAGCCTGGAACTATAGGAAGCGGGCAGGTCATCCTGGATGAAGAGACCGATGTCCTCAAATTGTCAGAAGGTGATGCGCAGAAGATAAGAGGGCAGGAGATAGCTTTAATAGCAGCAAATGCAAGGGGACATTTGAATCCGCTGATAACTGTTGGACAGCAGCTCAGTGAGGCATATATGGCTCATCATAAATGCCATAAAAAAGAAGCCTGGCAGAAAGCGGTCGAGATGATATCTGCAGTAGGGCTTACTGATGCAGAGTTGAGAGCTAAGGCCTACCCGCATGAATTGAGCGGCGGACAGGCCCAGCGCTGTATGATAGGAATGGCTTTGATCAATTCCCCTCATATCCTCATAGCAGATGATGCCACAAATGGGCTGGATGTTACCGTGCAGGCTCAGATCATGGATCTTATACTTGAAATGATCAGGAGTCGTGATCTCGCTTCTATTTTCATAACTCACGATCTTGGTGTAATAGCTCAGTGCTGTCAGAAGATCGCGATAATGTATTGCGGTCAAATCGTCGAGTACGCTTCGGTCGCATCATTTTTCGATAATGTTGCGCATCCTTATAGTCAGATACTGATCAATTCATTACCGGACAGGCGGGATGCTGTTAATGTCGAAGACAATTCTTCATTCAAGCCGGATCCTCTGAACCTTTCAAAAGGCTGCCTGTTCTGCGAACGCTGTAAATATGCTTCAGATCGATGCAAAACTGAACAGCCTCCTATGTTCAAGGTCAGCGAGGACCATGAAGTCAAATGCTTTATGTATGAAGACGTAAAGGATGGGGGGATTGAGTAATGAACAAGATTCTTGAAGTACAGGAATTGCGTAAAGTATTCCATGTAGGCCCCAAAAAGGATCTAGTAGCTGTCAATGACATTTCATTTGATATATTAGAGAATGAAACTTTCGGCCTTATAGGTGAAAGCGGTTCCGGGAAATCGACTGTTGGACGCTGTCTGCTTGAATTGATACCTCCTACTTCCGGAAGGCTGTTTTTTAACGGGACAGAATATACTGCCTTTGATAAGGCTGCAAAAAAAATCGTCCATGACAACATGCAGATGGTTTTTCAGGATCCTTACTATTCGCTTAATCCGAGGAAAACCATATACGATACTGTAGTTGATACACTTCGGGTTAACAAGGAGATCACAAAAGAACAGCGTAATCAGATGGCAGAACATGCACTGTCTCTTGTTCATATAAAGTCTGAAGATTACGGACGTTATGCACATCAGATCAGTGCCGGTCAGCAGCAAAGAGTTGGTATTGCCAGGGCAATAGCCAACAATCCTAAGTTTGTTGTTCTTGATGAACCCACATCCTCTTTAGATGTTTCTATCAGAGCTGAAATAATAGATCTTTTGAAGCATCTTCAAAATGATGTCGGTATGTCGTATCTGTTTATTTCACACGACTTAAGTACCATAAAATACTTATGTCACAGGGTTGCAGTAATGTATCTGGGAAGTATCGTAGAATACGGTACTGCCGAGCAGCTTTTCAAGAATTATGCCCATCCGTACAGTAAGGCTTTGCTTGCGGCGGTAATGGAGCCTGATCCAAATAAAAAGCGCAGCGATTTCAGGCTGAGCGGTGAGATACCGAGTGCGATCAATTTGCCTAAAGCCTGTCCTCTGGCATCGAGGTGCAGTGAGGCATGTGAAAAGTGCTTTAAGGAAGAGCCTGAGATGATCGAAGTAGAGAGCGGACATTTTGTAAAATGCCATTTTGCAAAAGCTCTCGAAGATTATAAAGGTGCGAAGGAGCAGCTTGGATGAATGTTTTATTGATCGGCGGTGGCGGACTTCTTGGGAATGGGATTGTCAGGGCGTTCGCTGAAAAGGAACAGAAAATAGTTGTTTATTCGGGCCATTCTCCTTCATCTGCTGTCAGCGGTAATCATTATTATGTTGGAGATGTTACCGAATATGGGACTATTACGCAGATAATCAAAAAGCATGACATCGATTGCATAATACACAATGCGGCCATTTCTTCCCCGCTGCTATATCCTGATAATCCGTACAAATTCTGCAGAACTAATGTCTCGGGTACGATGACGGCTCTTGAGTGTGCCCGGGACAATGATGTGGAAAGATTTATATATATCAGTTCTTCAGGCGTTTATGGAGCGTCGAAGGAACCGCTTGTATATGAGGATTCTTCATTGAGGTATGCGGATTGCATATATGGAGCCACAAAAATAGCCTGTGAAGAATTGGTTCGGAATTACGGTATCAAGCAGACTGTTTCCCTGCGTATTGGTTATATTTATGGACCCGGGAGAACAGTTACCTGTCCGATAAGACAACTGGTTTCAGATATTGTCTATACGGGAATGGCTGAAAGGGATCACGGGCTGGATCAGCTGCAGGATTACATATATGTGGATGATGCGGCTGACGCGGTTATGAAGATCGTGACCGCAGAGAAATGGCCAAGAAAAGAATATAATATCGGCTCAGGCAGGCTGGAGTCTTTTTCTCCAATTGTGGACGTGATCAGGGAGTTTTTCCCCGATGCTGTAATTGATCTGGGAAAAGGAACATTTGGTTTTTCTTTCGAATCCGCGCTGAACATCGATCATATTAAAGAAGATTTTGGGTGGTATCCAAATACAGGTTTTAGCGATGGATTGAAAAAATACATTTCATGGCTTAAAGCAACGATCTGATGATTGGAGGTTGAAAAAATGAAACTACAGGGAAAAGTAACAGTAGTTGTTGGAGGTAGCTGCCATCATGGTCTGAGCAGTGCGTTGCCAATGGCATTTGCTGCAGAAGGCTCAAATGTAGTAGTAAGCTATTTACATTCAAAAAAAGAGGATATGGAAGCTTTCACCAAGGATCTTGAGGATAAATATGGTGTTAAGGTCGTTCCGTTCCAATGCGATGCTTCTAAAGAAGACGAGTCAAAAGCTCTGATCAAGACTGCTATAGATACCTTCGGACATATCGACATCCTTATAAATAATTCCGGGATTTCGAAAGAATATAATATTTGGGAAATGCCGTTTGATGTCTGGAAGGGCTTGCTTGCAGTTCATCTTGACAGCATGTTCCTTTCGTGCCGAAACGCAATACCATATATGATGAAGCAGAAATTCGGACGCATAATCAATATAGCATCCCAGATCGGAGTTAAAGGCGGCGTTCAGTTAAGTCATTATGGATGCGCAAAAGCAGGGATGATAGGTTTCACCAAATGCATCGCAAGAGAACTTGGCGCATATGGGATAACCGCTAACTGTATTGCACTTGGACCTACAAACACTAAGATGCTCGATAATGCAGACGCTGAATGGAAAAAGAATAAGCAGGCGGAGCTAGTTATACCGCGCTTCGGTGAGACTTATGAAGTTACTCCGACCGCAATATTGCTCGCCAGCGATCCGGATGGAAATATCTATACAGGACAGACTTTCCATCCTAATTGTGGGGATGTTATGCCTTAGCGTAACGTTATTGACAGATGGACTGGAGGTGTGCATTATGCATACCTCCAGTCCATTTTTTGGCGTATTAGATGTAACCGATACAATGAGCATAGTTATGAATAAGACGTAATTCAAGGAACCACTCATGTATCAGTGATACATCTATGCACATCGGTTCATGCTTAAAGATAGTTCATTGCATCAGCTGCGGTCACGCAGCATATGATTCAGGCTTGCTGTAACGCTGTTATCCTTTGTTATGCCACATTTTACTGCACATTGCCTCAGGCATACCTTTGCTACAAGGTTGGCGGAGAATCCAGATGTGGTCTCGGTAAAGGCTATTCAGACGCTTATGGGCCATTCGAATATAAGGACTACTATGGATATTTACAGCGAGGCTTCAAATGACCATCTTGCTGAGACAATTTCCAGTATGGAAGGACGGCTGCGGCTTGCGTAGCAATTCAATATATCCCCGTCGGCTAGAACGTTACGACAGTTTTACGACATTCCATCATTAAGTTTTGTGGTAATACATAAACATATGTGAAGAGCATGAACGGATTGGGTATGAAGAATCAAGATATGACAAGTTTTATGAAGTTTTATAAAGCAGATATCTTGTGTTTCCTCTTTAACGTATAAGTGTCCGGGAAGCCTTGAATGCCAAGGCTTCCCGTTTTTTTGACTGTGACAGGCTACGGAAAAATGTGACGATAAAATGATATAGATTCAGAAAAATGTGTTAAAATCATCTGGAAAAGCTCAGAAAAATGTGTTCAACTATCTGAAACTTGCTTCCAAACAGTATCAGAAAGAAAAGAAGAACGCGCCGTCAAATCCTTCCTCAAAGGAGCAGCAGGATTGCATCAAGCGCGTGCAGGACCGAAACAATCAGGTCAAGCTTGCCGAAAAAGAAGGCATCAAGCTTGAGTGCATGAATCCGTTCCTGAGTTAGGAATCAATATCGTAACTACAGTGCCGCCTTCGGGGCGCGGAACAGCAGTAAGGCTGCCTCCGCACATGAGCCGGAGGCGGTCACTGACGTTTTTGAGGCCTATTCTGGCTTCGCCTCCCGCGGAAGCCTGAGGAGAAGTCTCTTTGGTATCTGCGCCGAGCTCAAAGCCCGGACCGTTGTCCTCGACTATGATCTCGCTGCCGCCTTCGGTAAGGCGGGTCTTTATGGAGATGTGTATCTGGAAATGCTCCCTGTGGATGCCGTGCTTTACAGAGTTTTCGACTATGGGCTGAAGGGTGAGCGGTGGCAGGCGGAAATCGGTATGCGGCGTGTCGTAGTCGACCTTGAGCAGCCCCTCGAAGCGTATCGATTCTACGGCAAGATAGGCTTTGGTGTGCTTGAGCTCGTCGCTGAAGGGGACGGGTTCCTCGGCGGACATGCCCGTAAAGTTTGCCTGAAGATAGGCGAGGAAATCGTCTATGACCTGCAGTGTGCGCGGAGATCCTTTTTTGCAGAGCACGTAGATCGAGCTCAGGGTGTTGTAGATGAAATGAGGCCTTATCTGCTGCACGAGCGAGCGCAGGCGTATCTCATAGATCTCTTTGTCGCGGCTGCGCAGCTTTTTCTCACGCTCGAAGGCCTCGCTGACGAAGCCCGCGCCGCGAAGGCACAGACTGACCGCCATCCAGAGCAGAACCGCGGTCGCAAAGCGCGCGGAGCCGGTGGCCCTGAAGATGACCAGATCGATGCAGAACGCGGCAGGGAAGGCTGCCTGCCTGAGCAGTTCCCCGGAGCCTTTGCGGGTCCCGAGAACGAGTACGGCGATTATAACCGTCCCGAGTACGCCGTACCAGAACATGCTCACGTAAAGGTCGCAGATGTTCAGGATCTGAAGGACCGTCACCGCGGCAGCGCCGGCAAAGCATATGAAGAAGGCCTTGCTGCTTATCCCGGCCGAAGGCTGAGTCTGAAGGCTTGCGATCAGAAGCACGGTGAACAGCGGGACGAGGACGTACGCCCCGGCTCCGAGATGCCATACGGTCTTCTGCAGGCCGTAGATATCGAGCGCAAGCAGCAGTGATGGGAGCTGGCTGAGGTTCCAGACCGCGGCCGAAGCCGATGCCGCTCCGAGATAGAAGAGCCGCTCCTTATCGGCTCTTTCGAGCTTTGCGATGAGTGAGAACAGTGAAAGGAAAAGCCCCGCTGCAAGAACGAAGAACGCTGTGATCAGTATCGCCGCGTCTTTCGGGAACACCAGCCTTGCCAGCAGCTGCTCGTGGTCTATCAGCAGAAACTGGGGCTGCCCTTTTTTCGAGGCCTGGGGCAGGGGCGCATACCAGGCTGCCCGGGCGGACGACTTATATACGGGGGTGATCTCTATGCGGAGCTTTCTGCCCGAATAGTCCGAGCGCAGGGCGGCGGTGAGCCAGTAGTTGCCGGGCGTCCTGCCTATATGGCTCTCCGGCTTTTCCCAGGATGAATACATCAGTTCGCCGTCCAGCCAGACCTTTGCGAAGCTGTGCTGCAGATAGATCGAAAGCCTTGCGCCGTGGCGGACTTTAGCCCCGTCGGGGACGGTAAACTCGTATGCAGACGTGGTCATTCCGTTTTCCGCGGGCTCCTCCGTTACCGTTTCCGGTTCCATCAGATAGAACGAGTAGGGAGCGTACGCGTAGGGGTTCATCCCCGGATTTTTATGTACAAGTATGACGAGCAGGATGCAAAGAAGCACCGCCGCCGCAAGAAGGCTGTGCTTCAGGATCCCCGGGTCTGTCTTTTTCTTTTCTTCATTCATGGTCTATCCGCTTATTCCCGCGACGCTGTAGCGCAGATGCTCCAGCTGGTCCCGTATCTTCGTGATATTCAGCGGCTTCATGATATAGCCGCTGCAGAAAAGTTCAAGCGCCTCCTTGGCGAACTCCGGATGGCTGGTAAGGAAGATGATATTGCAGCGCGGATTGATCTCAAGTATACCTTTCGCGAGATCTATGCCGTTGCCGCCGACGAGCTCGATGTCCAGGAAAGCTATGTCTATGCGGTGCTTGCCCGCATACGCGAGAGCGTCCGACGCCCAGCGGAAAGCGTGGACTGAACTGTCCGGTATGGCTTCGCTGATGGTGTCGCGCACGTCTCCGAGCAGTATGGGCTCGTCGTCGATGACCATGATCTCAGGCGCGTCCGCCCGGTTCATGGGCGCCTGGGTAAGCACTGACGGATCAACGCCGAAACGGGCGGCCATCTTTTCGATAAGCTCGGTGTCGGGGAACCGTACGCCGCGTTCCCAGCGCGAGACCGTGCCCTGATTTACGTACAGGAAATCGGCAAGATCCTGCTGCGACATGCGGTTCTTGCTCCTGAGCGTCGTTATGAGTTCTCCTATGGTACTGCCGTTCATAAAGCTTTTACTCCTAATTATAAATTATAACATTTTTTGTGTTTGCCGTTCAACGCTGTTTATACGCGCGGAACGCGTCCGCAGCCTTGCTCCTTTATGGCCCTTAAACCGTGGAATATGCCGTTTTTATGCCGATTGACCCGGTATTATTGCTTTGCTGAAAATAGAGGATAAACTACTATTGGATGAATTTTAGTTTTCTATCACCTTCGGGGGACGTTACATGCTTAAGCGTTTGATAAGCGGCTTTACGGAAAAGTTAAAAACACTCGGAAAAAGCAGCCTGCTGCTGTTTATAGTCATATTTATCGCGGTCTCGGTCTTCGGGGGCGTATTCTTCCGTTTCATGTTTGAGAACATAGCCAATTTCGGCTCGGGCCAGCCGTGGCGCTTCAGGCCGGGTCTTTTCGTGGAACCCGCAAGCTGGCTCACCGGAGCTGTCATCGCCGGAATGATCCTCGCGATCTATGCCATCAACGGCGGCTTCAGGGGCGCCGGCGCTCTCGGCCGCGGCCTCCTCGGCGGAAAGGGCGCCGATAAGGACGTCGTCCAGGGCTCCCTCGAAAACAGCCGCTTCCTCACGGACGCAGAACGCGACAAGTATTTCCCGAAATTCTCGTATGAGACCCTTCCGCAGATGAAGAACGACGGGGTCCCCGTGAGAGCGGTCCTCAACAAGAAGGGCGTGCTCGAGGGCAACTTCAAGCCGGGCGTTCACGCTCTCGTCATAGGCGCCACCGGTTCCGGCAAAACGACCACCTTCATCAACCCGATGATACAGCTTATCGGCGCGACCGACTGCGGTTCCTCTATGATAATGACAGACCCGAAGGGCGAGCTCTTCGACCTGCACAGCAAATACCTGCAGAGCCGCGGCTACAAGGTGCTGGTGCTCGACCTGCGCGACACCTATTCTTCGAGCCGCTGGAACCCCCTGGAACCCATATGGGACGCTTACCAGGAATACGTCGGGGCAGGCAAAGGCATACGCATGCATACCGACAACATGAACGACTACCCCGAGCTGCGCCGCATGAACGGCGAGGCCAGGCCCGGCGAACGCTGGGCTGAGTGGAACGGCAACGCGTATACGGACCTCACTCACTGCCGCGACGACGTCTCCGTTGCCCGCCAGAAGATCTACGACGAGATGTACGAAGATCTTCAGGATCTGGTCGGCGGACTCATACCCATCCAGAACGAGAAGGACCCGCTCTGGGAGCGCGGCGCGCGCAGCATAGTGACCGCGACCTGCCTGGCCATGCTCGAAGACAGCGAGGATCCCGAGCTCGGCATGACGAAGGATAAGTTCAATCTCTTCAACGTAAATAAAGCTCTCGGAAACAGCGACAACAACTACGAAGAGCTCAAGAGATACTTTGAGGGAAGAAGCAAGCTGAGCCAGGCCTACCAGCTCTCGCGCCAGGTAATGACCGCGCCGGAGGCGACGCTCGGCTCCTACATGTCGATCACCTTCGACAAGATGTCGATCTTCAACGACCGCGGCCTCTGCGGGCTCACCGCCGCGACCGACATCCACGCCGAGGAATTCCCCTTCGAAAAGACCGCGCTCTTCCTCAAGATACCTGACGAAAAAGACACCAGGCACTTCCTGGCGTCGCTGTTCATACTTTCGACATACAAGAAGCTCATCAAGGTGGCGACCGGCCTGCCGGGCCAGACGCTGCCGCACAACGTATACTTCATCATGGACGAGTTCGGCAACATGCCGAAG
>Ga0079305_1002180_pt1 | contig 18825 bp, 34 predicted proteins | sample LMS_cellobiose_e_FD_79183 | JGI IMG/M metagenome (GOLD analysis project Ga0079305, IMG submission 79183) | Rumen-fistulated moose microbial communities from Alaska, USA - LMS_cellobiose_enrichment | ecosystem: Host-associated > Mammals > Digestive system > Stomach > Rumen fluid ... | reverse complement strand
TGGGGTCGGCGGTCAATTTCAAGATATTGCAGGTATTCGTCAAACCGATACGGCGCGTCAAATAACAGCGTCTTTTTGTAGAGCGAAAAAAATCTGTCGGGCGCACTTGCCCTCGGCATATTTTTCACAATCTCTCCCCGCAGCTTTTTATTGCTCTCGTGCGCGAGAGAAAAATCCTCTGCTTCACAATCTCGGATTGCCGAAAAACAATCCTCGTAAATCTCCGGCGAGAGAGGTTGCTTTTTTGCTGCCGCAAAAATTTTTGAGATTAGTAATTCGTAGTACGTCGTAAAAATCACCCCGACAAAAAAATAAGAGGGCCACACGCCAAACGAAATGTTCAGCACATAGTCCTCTTTGACTTTTCCTTCCGACCCGTTTGCCGGAAGTCACGTTTTGAAAATTTTATACATTTTTGCAAAATTGTATAAAGTAGTTCATTTTCAGTTTTTTGGGAAAGTTTTTTATAGTAGAGATTCTATATACAGAAAAGTTTTGTAAAAAAGCTAAAATGAACTACTTTTTCGGCAGATAAACTACTTTTTGAAAAACTCGAATGACCGTCCAAAAAGTGACTTGCGCCCTACTGCCGCAAGGGAAAGCGGTTAGAGTTTTGCAAAAAGTTTCTAAAATCGAATTTTACACGAATTTTTCTCAAAAATCGTGAAAATCGGCTTGAAAGTGTTCATTTAGAGTTAGTGTAATTTATGAAATGAACTACTTTTTGCAAAATGAACTACTGCCCAAAAATGTATAATTATGCATAAATTCTGTATATTTATGCAAAAAAATGTATAAAGCGTAATCAAAAATAGTTTACAAAACCCCTCATTTTTGGTTGTTTTCGGTGGGTTTCCACCGGCCCGTTTTGGTCTCATATTGCTTCTTCCAGTTGTAAAAAGTGCCCGGCTTTACACCCATTTCTTTCATCGCGCTTACGGCTGTTCGGGTCTCCTCACAGAACACTTCTTGATACAATTTCTCGAACATTTCCTTGTCCGGCTCAATGGGTTTTCTGCCTTTGAATTTGCCCTCTGCTTTCGCAATAGCAATTCCCTCGGCCTGTCTCGTCTTGATATTTTCTCTCTCTTTTGCAGACACATACGAGAGGATTTGCAGTACCAAATCCGCAACAAAAGTACCCGTCAAATCCTTCTTTTCGCGGGTATCGAGAAGCGGCATATCCAGTACCACAATGTCCGCTTTCTTCTCTTTCGTGATACGCTCCCACTCTTGCCTTATCTCATTGTAGTTCCTACCGAGGCGGTCTATGCTCATTACATATACCACGTCTCCCTCGCGCAGCATTGACAGCAACGCCTGATAGCCGGAACGGTTGAAATCCTTGCCGCTCTGCTTGTCCTGGAATATGCAGCGGTCGTCAATTCCTAACTCACGGAAGCGCTCTAATTGCCGGGAAAGGTTTTGGTCTTTGCTCGATACACGGGCGTAGGCAAATGTTAAATTGTTGATGTTCATATTCAAGTCCTCCTTGTTTTGTGTTCAAATAGAGTTTAGCATAATTTTGAATGTTTGTCAATAGTGTTCATAAATTCTTTTTTATTTTGCGCGGTGGTCGCGGGGCCACCCCGCCCGCCTAACCCCGTTCACCATATCCCCGGAGGGGATCGCCGGACGTGCCGCCCGTGTTTGTTTAGGGTACACCCTAAACGAACGGGAAAACAGGCGCGAAAAGTGTTTAAATAGACTTGAAAATTTTTTAAAAAATATTCAAAAAATACTTGACAACTCTATTTAGATAGTATATACTATCATTGTAAACAGTTCACGGCGGTAACCGTTTTTAGTGTTGCGCGGCGCGCGAACAGTTTACACAAAGAAAGGGCGCACCGCTCAACCCTTCCAAGATCAGAACGGAACGCCCACACAACCAACCCACGCCGGGCGGCTGCTCCTCTATTATAGCAGACCACCGGCAAAAAATCAAGGCTATTAAATGGAGGTAGCACAATGAAAAAGTTTGAAATCAGCTTCACCACCGACCCCGAAAGCGGTATTTATTCCGCTAACCTCGTAAACGCTACGAGCGCAGAACAGGCAACCGCCTATTATACGGCACAGGGCTACACGGTCGCAGGATGCACCGAGACCACGAGCGACCCCAAACCGGGGCAGCCTGTAACCACGATCCCGGAAGATTGGGAAGCCCCGAAGGAAGAAACCGCCCAAGAAAAGACCGACCGGGAAAATTGGGAACATTGCAAGCGGATCGCCGAAGAACTTGACGAGATCGCCGAGGGTAATATATACCGCTGCCCGCATTGCGGCGAGTTCATCAAATGGGACGATGACCAATACAACGAGGACGAAGCCCGCTACACCTGCCCGGAGTGCGGCGAAGAGTTTGACGAAAGCGACCTTGAAGCCGTTTCAATGTGGGACTACTTCAACGATGTTTATGACATCGAATACAGAGTCGGCAGCGATAAACAATATAGATCGGTTTGCTTGATGGTCGCCTGTGGCGGTCCGAATATCTACATTGACACCGGCGAAAAAGCCGTCTTGCTTTATTGGTGGACGGATCGCGCCCGGTATTCGCTTTTGAGTAGCACCGCCGAAGCGATTGACGAAGTTTTTGAAGAGTATTTCAACTGTTAAGGAGGTGCAGACAATGAAAGAGTTTCAAGCCGTTTTTCAGATGTCGAAAACCGTGATTTTCGAGGTCAGATATTACACACTAAGCACCAACACCCGCCCGGACTTCGCCACCTCTGCGGCGCAGTTCTGCCGAAATAAAAAAGACTTTTCCCGCGGCGGACAAGCTCAACCCGCACTATTGAAAAACTACCGCACCGCCCGCCGATTCTTTGAAAAGTGGGACGCTTACCACCTGCACGACCTGACCCCCGAACAGTACGCCGAAATGCGGCACGATCTCGAAGCCCTTAAAGATCGGTACAACTTCATTTTTGAAGAGTTAGACGAAAGCCGCCGCCCATATTACCCGCGTTTTTCGTTTTATCGTCTCGCACAATGGACAAAGCAAGACCCGCAAAAGAAACGCGCTTAAATAGTCGAAACGCTGCCGGGCAAGAGTTCGGCCGCGTCCGCCGCGGGATCGCCTCCCGGCGCTGACGATGACAGGCGAGAGAGGAAAAAGAAAATGAAATTTAATTATGTTGTAACGCTCGAAAATCCCGAAACAGGAAACACCCGTAATTTTGCGGAAAGCGTAACAGATACGGAAAACGCCGTACCCCGGACCGAAAACCGCGGCGCGCTCGTTGTGAGCGGCATTACTTTTGCGCAGACCGCAAAAAAAGCAAAAGACTTCGCGGACTTTTGGAATGAATGCGCCGAACGTAACGGGCGGCTGATGGACTGGGACGAATATACACAGGCGACAAGAGAACACGCCGATAAAAAGCCGGAAGCGGACACGCAAAACGGCGTTGAAAAGCTGCGGCTGCTTGACCGTGAGATCGAAAACGCCGTAAAATATGGCGACGCCTACACCGCGGAAAAATTGCTTTCTGTTCATCGCGGGGCCTGGGAAATGTTCGTTGAATTAACAGGCCGCCCCGCTGATTCGTTCGGATATAGCCCCCTCGATGACGACACGGTGAACGCCGCCCGAAAAATGGCGCGTGAATTGAGTTATTGAGGAGGCGCCGGAAATGTTCAACAATAAAAGCGCGCGTTCTGCGCCTGTATTCACGTCACCCGGCGGCGCTGTCCCGGCGCTCTGCGACGATATGCTGACCCGGCCGCACTTGCTGATAGCCGGAAGCACGGGCAGCGGCAAGTCTGTTCTGCTCAATTCCCTTATTTGCAGCGCCTTGACCTATCACCCGAACGAGTACCGCTTGATCCTGATTGATCCGAAGCGGGTCGAGCTATGCGATTATAGGCCGGTTGTTCACACGCTGGCCTATGCGAGCGAGCCGGGAGAGATCGTTGACGCGCTGCAATATGCCGTGGCCGTGATGGAGAGCCGTTACAAGGGTATGCAATCAGAGCGCCGGAAGATGTACGACGGCGGGAAAGTGCTGGTGATCGTTGACGAGCTGGCCGATTTGCTGACGACGCAAAAACGGGACGTTCTGCCCCTGCTGCAACGGCTGGCGCAGCTCGGACGCGCCGCCAAAGTCGGACTATACGCGGCGACGCAGAGGCCTACACGGGATATTCTGTCAGGGCAATTAAAGGTCAATATGGATTGCCGCGTGGGTCTGCATTGTCCTTCTGCGATTGATAGCCGGAACATTATTGAACACGCGGGCGCGGAGGCGCTGCCGCTGTTCGGCTACGGCTATTATGTGACGCCGCAAGGCGAGCAGGTGGTAAACATTCCCTACACGCCGCCGGAGCAGGTGAACGCCCTTCTGCGCTGGTGGCTGCCGCAAGGGCGCGCACAATATTAAAAGGAGGAAAATGATAAATGACAACTCTGAACATTAACGGGCGCGAGGTCAAGACGAACTGGCGCGAAGGCCGCTATGATTATCCTTTCTGCGACGGAAACGGCCGCCCCGGTTGGCGAATCGAGCTGAAAGAGCCGGGCGAGACGCTGCGGGAAATGGTGGAGCGCCTGGGGCAAAGATATTCCCGCGTTTCCCTGTATACGGTCACAACCCGCGTCAGAGGTTATTACGAACATATAGCTTTCTGCAAATAAAGGAGGTAAAGAAAATGAAAAAGTATTTATTTGACGAACAAAAAGGCAAGGTTCAGGGCGAGATGATTATTGTAGAGGCAGAAAACGCTGTCGAAGCGATGGAAAAAGCCGGAATGACCGCTCACATCGGGCCGTATGAAACATTCGCTACTATGTACTTCGGCAAGATTTACGGCGTAAAAGAATTTGGCGCGGCAAATTATGAATATTATTGCCACCGATAACAAAGGAGAGAAACCGCAAACCAACAAAAAGACAAAAGCGCCCGGTAAAACGGGTGCTTTTTCTGCTCTAAAACGCCTTTATTTGCCGTTTTTCTGCGGTAATGTAGTTTGCAGGGGAAACCGTTAAAACGCGAAATAGGGGCAATTCTCGATTTATAATAAGTATACCCGCAACTGTTAGCCGTTGCGGGTAGTGTTTTATTCGTCTGCGGGCGTCTCCGGCAGCCCGTGTGCGCTGGTCTGCTGGGGCAGGGCGTCGTCGGGTATGCTTTGCAGGTACTCTTGCGCGAGCATTTCTGCGCTTTTCTGCTCGCCGAGCGGTTTCTGCGGCGTTATAACAACGTCACTCTGATCTTTGTAGCCGTAGTTGTTCTTCAGAATAAAGATTCCGGCAACAACATTGATTTTGCCGTTCATCATAAATTCTTCCATCAGCATATTCATCACGGCGACGGCGCGTTTGAGAACAGGCACAACGGGTTCTGCGGAAGCGACAAAACCGTTTATATGCCTCCACAACGTCGTTCTGTCAATACCGAGAGCGAGAGCGAGAGCGGCAAGGCCGGGTCTGCTGCCCGTTTCTGCGCACCACTCAAAATATTTAATGCAGCGGTCTTCCACCTGCTGCGGGTCGGTGCGGTCGATAACGGGCCAGCTCATAATCTCAATAGCGTTTTGGATTGTTCCTTTTGTCTCGTCGTCGGCGATGTACGTTCTGCGGACGTTGTTCTTATGCCGCTTGTGCTGCGTGACTTGTACGGCGGCCTCCTCGACGTTCTGCGCCTCGACGGGGTTATTTTCTGCCATAGTTTCAACTCCTCATTTCTGAAAAATAAACTACTAAAAGTAGTCCATTTCGTAGTTTTTCGGAAAGTTTTTTATAGTGCAATATCTATATATGGAAAAGTTTTGCAAAAAGTGGAAAATAAACTACTTTTAGTAGTTAATCGCTTCGGATCACAATGCCGCGATATACCCGAAAACCGCTTGATACATAAGTCTTTTCGTACCATTCGGGGTGTAGGTCAACCCCGGCATTGAATTTCTTTGCGCTCATAGCGGGAGCGCCGTTGCTTCTGCTCCACGATTTGTACTTATCGTACAGCGTTTTGGCCCGCGTAACCTCTCCCGCTTGCTTTTTGCATACCTGCTGTAAGAATTGCAGCACCACGTCGTTGTCGTTCTCGTAGTCTGTGATAACTTTCTGCAAGTGGTCGGCCATTTTCAGCCCGTGCTTTTTGTAGTTCTTATAACCGACAAGAAGCCACGTGAAAATGCCGCGCATATTCTCATCCTCGCGGAAAAAATCTTTGAGAGTTCTGTCCCGTTCTGCGTCGGTAAAGTGTCGGTTAAACTCAATAACTCTGACACGCTCCGAGGCAAAAAGGGATTTGTCGTTGACTGCGGGGAGAGAGTTACACGACAGCCATATTGTAAACTGCGGCTTATAGGTGATGGACTTCTCGTATAAGTGCCGGGCGGTTATGTTTGTGCCGCCTGTAATGTTCTTGACCGTGTCCTCGTTCATCGACCCGTATTGATTGCTCTCCTCGATATGCACAAACCGCTTGCCCTTTAACGCCGCCAGCACGGGAGAAGCTGCCTCCGCGTCTCGTATCTTATCTGCCCCGCATATCACGGACACGGGCGTTGTCGTTGCGTAGTCGCCGAGCAGATACTCAATAGCGTCGAGCAGGGTAGACTTGCCGTTGCGGGCGGTCTTGCCGTGCAAGATAAACATACATTCCTCGTTCGATTTGCCGAGGATTGAATAGCCAAGCGCTCTCTGTAAGTAGTCCGCTTTGTCGGCGTCGCCCTGGGTGACTTCCTCGATGAATTTCTGCCAGCGAGGGCAGAGCGGGCGGTCACGGTCGATAAGGTAGGTAAAGTTCGTTTGCATTGTGAGATAGTCGTCAGCTTTCGCCTCATAAAAGCGGTCGGCTTTCAGGTCGAACGTGCCGTTTTTACAGTTAATCAAAAACGGGTTGCTGTCGAACTTTTCTGCTTTGATTTGACACGTGCCTTGCGCGTCGCCCATAAGTCGCTGCCGTCTGCGGCGGTCGCCGAGAGTTGAAATGAATTTTGTGTAGGCGGCTTTGTGTTCTGCCTGTTCTTTTGTCGCGGTCGGGAGAGCGGAACAGTATACGGTCATAAGCGTATAAAAGTCCTTTATCTTCTCACCGACGAGCAGAGAATCCACGTCCTGACGCCACGCCCCGTCGTAGTAGGTGTACCACGAACGGCGCTCCGCGCAGTAGCGGGTAGTGTCTGAGTAGACAAGGGCGAATAAATCCGCCATACCCGCGTCGTCCCAAGAGTAACCCGTGCTGTCTTGTTTGCGCTGGTCGGGCCGTTCTGCGACAATGATACGCATTTTCTCGGCGGGCATACCCGTAAGAAAAACGCCGCTGTCGAGTACCTGGTAATATTCTTCCTCCGGCGGCACGAAATAATCTACTGTGTCAGCCATTTGTACCACCTTTTAGGATTTCTGCGCGGTAGTGATTCCAGCCGTCGCGGTGCGCGTTTAGGGCTTTGTTGTCGTAGTCGGTTGCGTCTTCGTCGGGCAGGGGTACGAGCGGACACCACGCGGGCTTGCCGGAAAACGGTACGGCATTGTGTGCGGGCGTAGCGATACACGCGATTTTCTGTTTATTTTGCAGCATACACACCCTGCAAGACGCGGGCGTTTCAAGTGTGAGAATTGACGTTGACAAGGGTTATACCTCCGTATTGTATTTATTCATCAGCATTATATAGAACGGGCAAACGCGGTAGTGTCCCGCGCAGTAGTCGGTGACGTGTTGCTCGCGGTTTTTATACGTCTTGAAATGGTGAGTAGACGTATTACAGAACGCGCCTTCGCACTTAATCGCCGTTGTATGATCGGCGGAGAGAAAAAACGGGCATTGAATATCTGCCTCTCTCGCATAATAGGGCATATTACTTATCCCTCCTATACTTTGTAACGCTCTCGACAATCCGCTCTACTTCGCCTTGCGAGAGCGGCGGTCGGCAAGCGGCGGAGTTACAGCGGAGCAGTTCTCTATAAATCTGCCCCTTTGTGTAGCCCTGCGTGTGCAGTTGCCCGGCGAGCGACGTTAACGACAAGTTTCTGCACCCAGCCGGAATAGGCGGGTACTGAGGCGTCAGAGACACTTTCCCCGGCTTCGGCGCGGTGTAGGTGCGCGAGTAAATACGCGGGCGGCGTTCTGCCTTGCCGCTCTCGCGGGGCAGGTCGTCGGGAAAGTAGCGTTGTAGCACGTAGTCGATAGCGGGCTGATTGCCGATGATCTTCTTATAGACAAGCTGCTTTCCCGTCATAATAAAGTACCGCGCCGTGCTGTAAATCTCCACGCCCTGCCTGTTGTTTTTGCCCTTGAACGGGAGAGTGCCTCGTAAGATGATATGAACGCCTCTGCCGGAACGGGAAACCTCCGTGTACGATTCGCACTTGCCGATAATGTCGGCGGCGAGGTCGGTCAAAATGCCGTCCTCGTCAAAACCGTCGTCGATGTCGATACCGATATACGGGTCGTCGGGTGTGAACACAAAGCCGATGTTATCATAAACGCCGTTGTTTACGGCGAGCAGAGCGTCAGCCATATTCCCCCAAGTGTCGGGGCGGGTAGAGCTTGCGCCCTTCCGCTCCGAGACTTGCATAGGGTTCTTGCTGTTCGCCCAAGCGCATACCCATTGTGTTCGGGTAGCCAATTCTTCGGGAATGTCAGCGTAACTCATTTTGCTTTTTCCTTTTTGACAGCGGGTTTCTTTTCTGCGGATTTTTCGGCGGGGAAGTAATACGTCTTGCCTTCCAGCAGTTTTACTTCCATCGGAAAATCGGGAAATTTCTTGCTTTCCGTGACCGTGCCACGGGCGATAATGCCCTGGGCTGTCGCGTAGTTAATCTGCGATTTCACCCAATCTTTTCCGGCGTTGGTAATGAATGTAACCATACCGCCTTTTGCTTTAATCGTCATTCTGTTTCACCCCCTTTTGCAAGTCTCGCACGATCTCTATAACCTCTGCCAGCGACGAGGGACGGTATACCGCACCGCCGTTAGCCAGCAGCCGCTTGTTTGCGGGCGGGTCTGTGAAGTCAAACCGTACAAACCCGCCGTTGATACACGCGGTCAGCCCCGTGTCGGTGCGCTGGTAGTAAATACCCTCTGACAAGAGGTATTTTGCCGCCTCGTTGCGGAGATTAGAAGCTGCCGAGTAAGTCTGCAAGTTCATCATCTTCTTCCTCTTGCGGCGGGGCGGCCGTGCGTTTCGGCACGTCCACACGCGGCTCAAACCCGTCAGCGGGCTTGTAGTCTTTCTGCCGTTCTGCGACACCGGGCGTTCCGTCTCTTTTCGTGTAGTGTTCGTGTTCGACCGTACAAGCGACGTAATGACCTACAAGGTCTTGTTCGTCAACTTCTTTGAGGGTCATATCACCCATCACGTTACGGGCAAAGTAGGAAAAAGCGTTGAACGCGCCCTCGTTCTGCTGTCCGTTCTTGTCGATCAGCATAAAGGTTTCGGTGTGCTTTTTGCCCGTCTCGGTCTGCATTGTGATAATCAGTTTGCCGAAGTCGTTTTTGAACTCGGCAGCGGTGACTTTGAAAACATAGTCACCTTCGGGGATCGGCTGATAGCCGCCTGTCAACTTGAATGTACTCATTGTTATTTATCCTCCTTGTATTATTGATTGCGGTGTTTTACCGCGATATAAAGGCGTCCGAGAATGTAGTAAGTGAAAAAGGTAAGCAGGCCTCTGAAAACAATACCGGGAATATCCATCAGTCCGTACCTCCGTATGCCGCGAGTGGGCAGGTGCCGGCCCCGTCAAACAACGATCCGAGCGTCAGCATTTCTCCGCCTCCTTCTTCAAAATCGTTTTCAGCACGTTTTCCGCGGTCAGCCCTCCGACGCTATAACCGACATTACGGTCTTCCACTTCGTTGTGCAGTAACCCATCGATCTCGAGCAGCCCGTCCTCGAAGCCGTCGGTGCCGGTGCCCTGCAAAACGGTAATTGGTAACTGTTTCCTATCCCAGTACCAGATCATACACATTTTGTGTACGCCGAACGTGCCGTATTGCAACTTGAACTGAATATCCCTCTCGGCCAGTTCTGCGGCCAGTTTGAATATTTCGGCAAAGCGCGGTGCTTTTCGGTTGTGCACGTTCACGCTGTCATTCAGCATTTCTCCGCCTCCGATTCTTTACCGTCTCGCATAAAACGCCAAAACGCCTCTTTGCAATCCGCGCACATTTCGTATTCTTTCGTGATTACGGTACCTATCGAGATTGTAAAAAGTTTACAACGTGCGGTTTCTTTACCGCAGCGGTCGCAGAATGTTTTTGTCATTCCTTTACCTCTTTTCTTTTTTAGTCGATAATAGACAACCAAGCGTCTATTGCCTCGTCTATTATTCGGTCATAATCTTCGGGTTTCAGTTTGAAATTACAACGAACGTGTACTAACAGACCCGGCTCGTCTTTTCCGTCGTCATAGACAATTTCAAAATCCCAATTAGGATCGCCGTCACATTGTATTAGCAACAGATCGCCTTTTCGGTACGTCATTCCTTTGCCTCCGAGTGCGTTAAACGGTAACTCTCGCTTTCGGTGGTGTACTTGTCATACAGCCCGTCCGCTTTCAGCGCTTTTTTATCGACCGTTTCTGTCACCGTCCGCGTGACGTTCCAATCGTACTTGCCGCCTCGCAGCGTAACCTTGTCGTCTCCGTCGCGGAATTGCCCTTTTGCGGCCTCTTTAATCATACCGAGGACAGTTTCAAGTCTTTTCTTATCGTCGGAAATAGAGGCGTTTACGGCCTCAATTTCAGCGGTCAGCGCTTCTGCCTCTTTTACGAGTTCGTCAAGGTCGGTGTCGGGCGACAAGTAGTTAGTCCGCAGGGCTTTCAGCACTTCCTCGTCGCGTTTCTCGTCGTATACCGGGGAAACGCCAGCGACAACATATTCATCCCACCACGCTTGCGCCCGCTCCACATAGTCCGCAAAGTCGGGATAGCGCTCTGATACCTTGAACGGCACGACGATTGTGTTCTCTGCCGACGGCTTGAAATGGTCGGGATGATCGTAGTCGGTTGTGTCGAGGAACGAGGCGACCATCATCACATTGTCAAGTCCGAGCAGGTACGCATAGAGCGCGGCTTGCAAGGCGTAGTATTCCGGCACGTCGTCTTTCCAATCTTCGGCACGTTTGGTGGTCTTCATTTCCAGCACGGCACAGGGGTTTCCCTCGTCGTCGTTCTGCAAGTAGTCCCACATACCGCCGAAAGTCTTAACGGTCGGGAAAAAGTCGCCGTAGGTTTTCTTGAAATAGTCGTCGCCGTACTTGTCAGCCGGGGCGGTCAAATTCATAAAGTAAGCACGACGCATATAGTCGGCTTGCTTCGGCTCGATTGCTTTACCCGCGAGCGTATAGATCGTGTCGGTAAAGGGTTTCTCGTAAGTGCGGGTGACTTCGCACCAACACTCAAAAGGCGTAGTCCAGGGGTTAAGACCGAGGACGGTTGCAAACCGTGTCGCCGTCAGTTTCTTCGGGCGTTTCGGCGGGTCGATTTGAATTTGCTGGGTTTCAAGCCATTTCATTTTGTTCCTCCTGTTTTGCCCCTTTTCGGAGCTCGCCTTTAAGAATATAAATAGCAGATAGTATATTTTGTCTGTTTTCGAGAGCCAAATCGTTTTTGATAATTTTTTCGATTTGTTCAACGGCACGAATATACTCCGCGTGTGGGGCGACGGGAATGATGGTGATAGAACCGAATCCTGTGTCTAACAACTCTACGGGGTCTCCCTCGTAAAGGCCAAAGGCAGAACGAATTTCCCCAGGAATAACAATTCTGCCGAGGTCGTCAATTCTACAAACGTGACCCGTTCTTTTCATCATTTATCCTCCAGCGTTTCCGAGATTTTGGTGATAAGCGCCTCGGCCTCTTTCTTTTTCAAGGTCGTAAAGTTCTTCGTCTTGACTTTCAGTTCGGCGACCCATTCCTTCTTTGACGGGTCGGCTTTAATCAGCTTGACAAGCGCTTTTTCAAGCGACTTAATCTGCAAGTCAGAGGCGGCGTCGCTCGCGCTCGTCAGTTCTTCCTTGATCTCTGCCCGTTCCGCTTGCGACACGCGCTTTTTAGGCGCGGCGGGAGGCGGTGTCTGTTCTGCCTTGTTGTAGCCGCCTTTCGTCGGGTTGTCGAACGTGTCCGGCTCGATAATATCGAGCATAAGAAAGTACAGATAGCGGCGGTAATAAGTCAACTCCGCGCCGAGACCTTGCGCCTCGTTCATTCTGTACTTTGCGGGTTCGGCAATATGCCGCATATTAAACCCGAACGGAATCAGGTCAGCGGTCGCGTCAAGGTTAATGAACATACCAAGCGCCTTGTCTTCGCCGAAGGTGATATGGAAAAAGCAGTTGTACTTTTTCAGCAGCGGCGCGGCAACGGGGATAATATCTTCGAGTTCGTAATAGCGAAATTCCGCGTGATTGTTAATGCCGGACTTTTTCACGCCCGCGTTGTAAAACTCCTCGCGGATTTTTTGCAATTTTTGGTAAGAGTTGAGTTTTGCGTCTGCCATTATTTAGCCGCCTTTCTTGTGATAAAGTGTAATTTCGTCAGCCGTTCACGGCTCTTTGCCTGTTGCGCTGCGAGTTGGTCGCGGGTTTTATAAAATCGACAACGCTCACAATCGGTACAAGTAAGAACACGGCACTCCGGCTCGCCTGTTTTCGTTTCGCCGTAGGCAAAACAATCTTTTCTGTCGTCCAATTTATTTCTCCTTTCTGTTAATTAAACCATTTTATTTCGGGTGCGCCCGTGTAGCCCTTTTCCCATATAAACCAACAGTAACAAACCGCCGTACTTTTAGCATACTTTTCAAATTCACCGTTCATAGCACACCGTAGACGGCTTGTAGCGACGTAGATTTTTCGGGGGGGGGGGTTGTATCAAAGAGTTTCCTTCGGGCTTTTCCTTCAAGGAATTGAATTTTAAGGAACATCGCAACCTTGTTCCCGATCGGGATAAGTTCGAGCGCGTGTTCCACAAACTCTTGCGCGTACTTATACGGCGGGTTTGTGATAATATCGCCGTCAAACGGGCTGCTCCATTCGAGAAAGTCAATATCGCCCACACCGTAACCACGGTCGATTAGGTCGGTTGAAAACACCCGATAGCCGTGCTTAATAAGGACTTGTGACAAGTGACCCTCGCCACACGCACACTCCCATACGTTTTTTGCGAATGATTCTTCTTGTAAAAGCAGTTCAAGGGCTTTTGGCTCTGTCGCGTAGTAGTCGTTCGTCTCGCGTTCTTCGAGTGCATAATTACGAGCGCCCAATACCGCGTGTGCGGAACGGCTATTACCCGTCCAATCTTTACTCATCGTCAAACCCCCACAATGCTTTGTCTGACGGCTCGCCCGTAAACGCTTCAATCGTTTTCCACGCCTGGGCAACGTACCAATCTTTATCGACGGCGGTTATGTCTGCCTCGTTGCGATTGTCAATGATACAATGTTCGGGCAAACCGCCGATTTTAACAGGACGCCCCGTTTCACCGTGAATCTTGTAAAGCGTTCCGTAGCCGGGTTTATTCGTCGCGTACACGCGGTTGCACCGCTGCGCGTCAGCTTTCAAGCCGTTCACAATATGGTAAACGCCACTATACTTGCCGCTCGCTTTTGCTATGATTTGGTAATGGAGCGGGTCGTTATCTTTGCCGATTGTCGTTTCCGGCAACACTCCGTCGAGCAGATACTCTTTTACGGCGGCAGGGACAACAACGGCGTTGTTATTGATATTAAACGCACCGCCTTTTAGTTGCTCCCATTCCGGCAATCCGAGCGCGGTCAGCGAGAGTTTCCCGTTGGTAATAAGTCCTCGGACGAGTTTTCCGCCCTTTGCTTTCACGCTCCCGTCGCGCATAACCATAATGTAGTTGTTTACGTCCTTCTGCGTGATTTCGTGTATGTTATCTTCTTCGAGTTCAAAGCCCGTGCGCTCTTGCCATTCCCTCATTATTTCTTGCGCTGTATCATACTCTGTCTTGTCGAGCGACAATGCTATACCGTCCGTGTTAAGGTTGAACAGTTTAGCCGTGTGACACTCTTGCAGAATATGACACGTCAGTTCGAGGAGAAGAAGCTGCCCCGTGATACATACCGACCGCCCCATAAGCGGGTCGGAAAGGTCGTTATACTGATTCAGCATAGCACCGTAAGTCGAGTTTGCGACAAGTTTCAGGGCGTTTGCCGTTGCGGTGTCGTGCGCTTTTTTCGCGGCCATTCTGCGAGCGAGCATTTGCTCATATATCGAGGGGTCGGGTATCGCTCTCGACGTGTAGCCGAACAGCGTCATAAGGTGCGGGTACAGACTTCCTACGTCGTCAATTATCAAGATTGTCGTTTTGCTTTCCTTTGCGTGGTATTGTAGCAACGCACCGTGTATACCGCCGAAGCCGATTGTGACGAGACAGCCACCCACGTTGATTTGCAGCTTGCTCGTGAACAGTTCGTCGTCAGACACTTTCGGATCGTGCAAACGATCGAAGAAGTCGAATACCTCTTGCGGAATGTACTCGCGGCGTAGGTTTGCCGGGTATTGATATTCCCGTTCGTCGTCGTGGTCTTGCCGCACCGCGTCGAGATACGCTGCCGTCAGCTTTGCGTTAGTCATATACAGAGCGTCGGCTTGCGGTATGCCTTTCACTTTGCCGAGGTTTATCTTATTCAACAGATAGTTTTTGCGAAGGTAGAAAAGTATTTCGGTTGCGTCTACGTCGTGTTTACAGTAGTAAATCGTCTGTTCAATCTCTTGCGGTGTCAGAGGTCGGTCGATGTCAAACGGGACGGCGCTTTCGGTAATATCCATACCCAAGTGCGCCTCGATTGACTTTAACGATGTACCCATTTGCGTATCGTCCATAAGGTCGCATTGTGCGAGACTTTGACCTTTGCAAAGCGGGTGTTGCCAACCGTTGCCGCCGCCGATAATGTACTCGCTGACTTCTTTTAAGTCGTCGGGCGCGGCCCCGTTGAGTATTGCCTTCAAAATAAACTGATCGTAGTGCTTATTGTTAAACCCGATAAGGAACGGCTTTTCGTCCATAAAGGCCGAGAGTTCTTCGTTATCGTTGTGAATTACCGTATACTGTTTATTCGATAGATTCTTAAACACGACAAGCCAATCAAAGGCGAATACCTCAAAATCAAAGACGTAATTCATACCTGACTATCTTCCCCGGTATCGCTATATGCCCAACCTCTTTGACCGATAAGAAAACCTCGGCTCAAACATTTCAGGCACATATCGTGTGCGGGTTTCTTGACAATATAACCATCGTCGTCAATGAAATGCAGCTTGATTGTCAAATACTTATCGTCGCGGGTGATCTCTTTCCCGCAAAAATCACAATGTTTTGTAGTCATTTTTCCTCGCTTTCCGATACAAAGTAACAGTTCAATTTACGATATGATGTACAGCGTTTTTTGTATGCTTTTATGCAGTAGCCAATGTCGTCAACAAAGTCGTAGACAAGCGGCTCGCCTTTGCCCTCGCACGTTCTCGCTATGCGACCGACGCTCTGCGTAACAACGGCGTAGTCTTTTACGGGCGTTGTCATATACAGGCGTTCAAGACACGGAATATCAAGACCTTCTTTTGCGAGACTATACGTTGCAAATAGGTACTTTTTCTTGCCGCTCCGCATATCGTCAAGGGCTTGTCGTCGTTCCTCCTTTCCCTTTTTAGTCGTCATTTTTCCGCTTATCATTACCGCCTCGGCTCGCATAGCAGCCGGGAGACACCGCATAATACTTTCCAGGTGTTCCAGCCGATCCGACAACACAAGCGTCGGTTTGCCCCAATCAAAGGTCAGCCACGCGGCGATATAATGATTGCGCATATCGTTTCCGGCAAGATAAGAAACGAGACTTGTAAAGTTCAGCGTGCCGTCCGTGTTAAGACAACTCTCGTCGATTCTCGTGCCTGTCAGCAGCGGCTTTACCCCGACGCGCATTATCTTGTCGGCTACCGCCTCGTCCGGCACGGAACACACAACTCCGCCTACGAGAGCGTAAGTCGCTCTGATAAGTCCGTCTGCGCGGTGTACCGTAGCAGACAACCCGTATTTATGACGGGCAGCGAGAGCGTTCAGCACCTTGTAAAACTGCGTCGTTGCCGTGGGCGTTCCGGCTATGCGGTGGCTTTCGTCGCAAATAATCACGTCCCACATATCGCGGTATTGCGTAAGGTCGAGACGGCACATTGTCTGTACCGTGGCGAACGTGATTGCCTCGCCCACATTGACCTTGCCCTCGGTGATCGTTCCGATCAGTTCCGGCGGCATATACCGCTCTGCGCGTTCTTTACTCTGCGAGAGCAGGTCGGCGGTGTGCGTAAGCCATAGCGTCCGTTTGCCGAGTTTTGCGGCAAGGGCGACGCCCATCTGCGTTTTACCGCTGCCCGCAGCGCTCTGTAATATGCCGTACTGCGCTTTGACAAGCGCGTCTACCGCCTCTTGCTGATAGTCGTACAGCGGAACGTCGCACCGAAAATCAATGTCTTCTGCTACGGGAAACGCCGTTAAAATTTCAGCACCCCGTATTAGCGGCAGAATGGACCGTATAACGCCGAAAGGTAAAAAGAGGGTAGTTCCCTGGGTTTCGTACAAAACAAGCGTTTTAGGGGTATTTCCGAGCCAAAAGTGCATACGCAGTTTCTTTTGGTAATCGGGATTAGGAACGATAAGGTTTTTGTCGCACCATTTGATAACTTCGGGCGTCGGCTCGACAATCTTTATGTTCCGTCCGATTGTCACGACCATAATTTATTTACCTCCCGCACCCACTCTGTCAGCGGCTTGCAGTAGCGCTCGATCTCCTCGCGGTTAAGTTGCTTATAATCGCTCGTAAAGTCGGAGAGATGGAGCATATAAACAAGCCCGTCAGAGAGTTCAAGGGCAAACCATCCGCTGCCGTTGTGCGCCTCTCGCCATTTCCGCATAGCGAGTTCTTGATTGTACTCGATCCGCGAAAACAGGAACACGTCGTTTTTACAGACCTTGCAATCAATCAGGTATGCTTTACCGTCTTTAACCGCGATCACGTCGGCGGGTTGCCCGGCGGCGTTCTGCGCGAAGTTGTGTACCCAAAACCCATTTACCGAGAGCGCTACGCAAAGCTCGCGCTCAAATCTATTTCCGTCTGCTCTGTTGCTCATTTATTTCTCCTGCTTTTCCGTCGCCATTCAAGGTATTTTTCGTAACGAATATCGTTAGCGACACGGTACAATTCCTTTTCTTGATAAATCTTCTCGTTCAGTTCGTCGCGCTCGGCTCGCCAGCCCTTGTAAACCTCACAATCGGCGTGACAACCGACGTGCCGTAGTTCGCAGTTATGACACGGACAGTTATTCATCGTTGTAGTCCTCATATATTGCCGGGTACATATCGGCGGCACATTCACGACACCACAATTCGTCATTGATTTCATAAACGCCGTCGCTCTCTGCAATCTCGCCGCCGCAGTTCGCGCAGAGGCAAATCACTTTCGTTTGATTCATTATTTCCATCTCCTCAACGTCGCGCTGATTGCCGTATACGCGGCAAGTAGTTTGTCTTGTATCTGTTCAAGAGAATCGGTCTCGTCTTTCGTCAGGTGGAAAGTTCCTTGTGCCGGAAATTCAACCGTCGTAAATCGCTCGCGGCAATTCATACACATTCTCCGTCGCGTTACGCGGTCGGCCCCGGCGGAGCTACCTACAACTTTTGTTTGTAAGTGTCCGCAATAAGGACAAATCATTGTTTTACCCTCCCGACTACATAAGCAAGTCCACGGTCATAAGGCGTTTGCGTCCAGGTTTTAATTTCTTTGTCGTAACCGAAATACTTGTTGACTTTTTCCGTCCATTTATCATCGGTGTAGCCAAAGCGAACGAAAATAAAGTCCGTCCAGTTGTCGTTATCGCCAAATTCAGAGCGGCAGATGTCGCCGGGCGCGAGTTCCGCAAAACTCTTAACTATCGGTGGGTTGTACCTTTCCACTTTCTCGTTCTTATCAAGAGCAGCGTCAAGGTCAGGACACCGAGGATATAAGGCAGCATATTGTCGCCTCCGTTCTTGTTCGTTGTGTACGGTAATACAATCATTCAGCACAATTTTCACCACCGATAAATGCAGTTTGCCGTACAAGGTCGGCAAAACGTCTGCCGTTTTCACGTTCTCTCTGACACGCCTCTCGCTCCGCCCGGCGGTACTCAAATTCCGTGTCTTTTGCGCCGAGCGTGTAGCCGAAGTAGAGGGCAACGCAGATAAGGGTAAAGACGAGTGCTACGATAATGTTTGTCATATTTAGTCCTCCTATCGTTTATTCTTCTTTTAATATTTCTGCGGCAAGCCGTACTTTTGCGATTCTGCCGGACTTGACAAGGTAGCCGTAATGGTCGTACACATAAGTCTTGCCGACGCCAAGTAGTTTTGCCGCTTCCGCAACGGTCAGCAGTTCGGCGGGATAGACCGCGCTAAATCGTTCCACCGTGGCGCGGAGCAGGGGATTTTCTCTCATTCAGCAGTACCCCTTTCGGCACAAATCGCGGCCATCGCCTCACGAATATAGGCCGTCGCTGCCTCCTCGCTCTTTGCTTTTCCCGAAAGCACGTTACCGACGTATTGACGGCTGACGCCATAATGTCTCGCAATATCGGTCTGCTGTACTCCGGCGAGCGCCATTTCGACAGCGAGTTCCCGCGCCCATCGCGGGTAATTAAGCATTTTCATACCTCCTTTACAATATTTTTTGTTGACAACGCAACAACGCTATGATACAATGTAGTCCCTCAACGACAATGTTCAAGCCGTGGCCTTTGCTTCGGCTCGGCGGTTTGCGGTCTGTTGCATTTGCAATAACATATTAGCACCGCCCCGTTGCATTGTCAACTATAAAATGTCATT
>Ga0079305_1002179_pt1 | contig 18833 bp, 20 predicted proteins | sample LMS_cellobiose_e_FD_79183 | JGI IMG/M metagenome (GOLD analysis project Ga0079305, IMG submission 79183) | Rumen-fistulated moose microbial communities from Alaska, USA - LMS_cellobiose_enrichment | ecosystem: Host-associated > Mammals > Digestive system > Stomach > Rumen fluid ... | reverse complement strand
GCCGAAAGATCCAGCGGGGGAAAAACACCACCCGCCACGCGGAGCTGTTCACCTTCGGGGATATCCGGGTGATTGATACGCCGGGGTTCAGCCTGCTGGAATTAGACGAGGTGTTTGATCCCGTGCTGCTGCGGGATTATTATCCCGAATTCACGCCGTACGCGGAGGGCTGCCGTTTTTCGCCCTGTTATCACGGGAAGGAGCCCGGCTGTGCCGTTTCAAAGGCCGCTGAGCAGGGAAAAATCGACGCGCGGCGGTTGGAAAGGTATCGGCTGCTGCTGGAAAACTGCCGGCAGGCATGGAGGGAAAGATATGATTGAGCTGGCGCCGTCGCTGCTGGCGGCTGATTGGATGCACTTGGGCAGGGAAATTAAAAGCATGCTGGAAAACGGCGTCACGCGGCTGCATTTTGATGTGATGGACGCCCATTTTGTGCCCAATCTTTCCTTTGGACCCGGGCTTCTGCGCTCGGTGCGCCGCGCGTTTCCGGAATGCCGGCTGGACGCGCATCTGATGATGGAGCAGCCGGAAGGCTATCTTTCCGTGTTCGCGGATGCCGGAGCGGACATCATAACGGTGCACCGGGAGGTGCTCAGCGACCCCGGCGCGGTCCTTCGGAAAATCAGGGGGCTGGGCGTGAAATGCGGCTTATCCGTGAAGCCCGGCACGGGGGCGGATACGCTGCTTCCGTATCTGGACAATGTGGACAATCTTTTGATTATGACCGTGGAGCCCGGATTCGGCGGGCAAAAATTCATGCCGGACATGCTGGATAAAATCCGGCTTTTGCGCAAAGCGGGCTATCGGGGCGATCTTGCCGTGGACGGCGGCGTGTGTCTGGACAATGCCCGGCAGATCGTGGAGGCGGGGGCCAACGTGCTGGTAATGGGCACGGCATACTTCCGCGCGGAGGACCCCCGGCGCGTGGCCCAGGCCGTGAAGGAGCTGGCATGAAGCGGGAGAGCGAATTCCATCATAAGCGCAGCCTGGGGCAGAATTTTATCACGGACGATGGGCTGTTTGCCGATCTGGTGGCGCTTTCCGGCGTGGGGAAAGAGGACTGCGTGCTGGAAATCGGCGCGGGGGCCGGGGGCATGACGCGGGCCCTGGCGGCCGCGTGCCGGGAGGTAAAGGCCATCGAGGTGGACGGCGCGCTTTTGCCCATCCTGCGCCTGGCGCTGGAAAGGCACGGGAACGCGGAGGTGATCCACGGCGACGTGATGCGGCTGAACCTGAGGGAGATCACGGGCGGCTGGGCGCGGTTTCACGTGGTGGCCAATATCCCGTATTATCTGACCACGGACCTGCTGACGATGCTGCTGAAATCCTCCATGCCCATTGCGTCCATCAGCGTCATGGTGCAGAAGGAGGCCGCCCAAAGGATCGCCGCCGGGCCGGGGGAAGCGGGATGGGGCATGCTGGCGGTGCGCGCCCAATACGCGTATGAACCGCGCGTCGCCCTGGAGGTGCCCGCCCAAATGTTTACCCCGCCCCCCAAGGTGGACAGCGCGTTTGTGGTGATGCCCCGGCGGGAGAAGCCCGCCGTGGACGCGGCGGACGAGGAGCTTTTTTTCCGCGTGGCCGCCGCCGCCTTCGCCATGCGGCGCAAAACCATGGAAAACAACCTGATCGCCTCCTTCCGGGTGTCCCGGGAGCAGGCGGGAAAATGGCTTTCCCAATGCGGCATCCCGCCCGGCGCGCGGGGGGAAACCTTGTCACTTCAGGATTTCGCGGCCCTGAGCGGCGCCATTTTATCCGAACGTCAGCCCTGAATGCGCGGAGGAACGCACCATCCTCCGCGTTTTTTTATTTCTGCCATAAACGCGCCCCATTTTTGGCATTGACCGGAGCATGCGGCTGTGCTATAATATATCTGGTAGAGGTTGGCAGTTCAACCGCTGCCATAACGCATCATTCCAATTCACGATCAAAATAGAAGAGAGGTATGGGCACATGGCAAAACTGGACCTGACCAAGTACGGCATCACCGGCACCAAGGAAATCGTATACAATCCTTCCTACGATCTGCTGTACCGCGATGAAATGGACCCTTCCCTGACCGGCTTTGACAAGGGCCAGGAGAGCGAACTGGGCGCCGTGAACGTGATGACCGGCATTTATACCGGCCGTTCCCCCAAGGACAAGTACATCGTCATGGATGAAAACAGCAAGGACACCGTGTGGTGGACGTCTGACGAATACAAGAACGACAACCACCCCATGACGAAGGAAACCTGGGAAACCGTAAAGAACCTGGCCCAGAAGCAGCTCAGCGGCAAAAAGCTCTACGTGGTGGACGCTTTCTGCGGCGCCAACAAGGACAGCCGCATGGCCGTTCGCTTTATGATGGAAGTGGCCTGGCAGGCCCATTTCGTGCGCAATATGTTCATCAAGCCCACCGCCGAGGAGGAGGCCGCCTTTGAGCCGGACTTCATCGTTTACACCGCTTCCAAGGCCAAGTGCGAACAGTATAAAGAGCTGGGATTGAACAGCGAAACCGTGGTGGCCTTCAATGTGACCTCCCGGGAGCAGGTGATCCTCAACACCTGGTACGGCGGCGAAATGAAGAAGGGCATGTTCTCCATGATGAATTATTACCTGCCCCTGAAGGGCATGGCATCCATGCACTGCTCCGCCAACACCGACATGCAGGGCGAGAACACCGCCATCTTCTTCGGTCTCTCCGGCACCGGCAAGACCACCCTGTCCACCGATCCCAAGCGCCTGCTCATCGGCGATGACGAGCACGGCTGGGATGACAACGGCGTGTTCAATTTCGAAGGCGGCTGCTACGCCAAGGTCATCAACCTGGATAAGGATTCCGAGCCCGATATTTACAACGCCATCCGCCGGGATGCGCTGCTGGAGAACGTGACGCTGGATGAGAACGGCAAGATCGACTTTGCCGACAAGTCCGTCACCGAGAACACCCGCGTTTCCTATCCCATCGAGCATATCGAAAAGATCGTTAAGAACGTGCGGCCTGCCTCCGCCGGCCCGGACGCCAAGAACGTGATTTTCCTCTCCGCCGACGCTTTCGGCGTGCTGCCCCCCGTGTCCGTTTTGACCCCGGAGCAGACCAAGTATTACTTCCTCTCCGGCTTCACCGCCAAACTGGCCGGCACCGAGCGCGGCATCACCGAGCCCACGCCCACCTTCTCCGCCTGCTTCGGCCAGGCCTTCCTGGAGCTGCATCCCACCAAGTATGCCGAGGAACTGGTGAAGAAGATGGAAAAGAGCGGCGCCAAGGCGTACCTGGTGAATACCGGATGGAACGGCAGCGGCAAGCGCATCTCCATCAAGGATACCCGCGGCATCATCGACGCTATCCTGAACGGCGATATCCTGAACGCCCCCACCAAGAAGATCCCCTACTTCAACTTTGAAGTGCCCACCGCCCTGCCCGGCGTCGATCCCGCCATCCTGGATCCCCGGGACACCTACGCCGACCCCGCCGTGTGGGAAGAAAAGGCCAAGGATCTCTCCAGCCGCTTCATCAAGAACTTCGTCAAGTATGAAGGCAACGAAGCGGGCAAGGCCCTGGTTTCCGCCGGCCCCCAGCTGTAAAAAACCTTCCCTTCAGAGGGAAACTATAAAAATCGCCCCATCGGATCACTCCGGTGGGGCGATGGTTTTGGGGCCGATTATTGAGGGATCAGTTCCACGGTTTTATCTTCAAAGATTTCCTTTTCCCAGCAGTTGAAGGCGTGAAGATGCAGTGTTTCCGGGGCGGTGTCCAGAGCGATCAGGGAATCGGTTTGCGTGAACACGCCGTTTTCATCCGGGAAGGTGACGCCGCCATTGTCCAAATCCGACCACATGGAAACGCCGTTATCATCCAGGATATTGAACCATAAGCCGTTATCGGTCTTTTCGAAAGCCTCCGCGTCCGTCACCTTGCAGGTGATCTTTAACAGGGTGGTCAGGGCATACCCTTCCGCCGTAATGTCCGTGACGGTGACGCCGAAGGTGGGGAAGGAGATTTCCTCCTTGCTGTGGGCTCGCCACCTTACGCTGCCCTTTTCCAGCCTGGCAGTCAGTTCGCACTCGGATGCGTTTTCAAAATCATAGATCAATGGGCTGGCTGTGGGTTCTTCGTCCGTTTCCTGCTCCTTGTCCAAATACGCGCTGTAATACGCTTTCAGAGATTCAGTATTGGCTGCCCAGATGCAGGGGATCAGGCGCACCTTCATATGGAAGTCAAACCCCTCCGTGCTGTTATTCAGCGTGGCCCGCGCAATCAGGGTCAGCGTGCCGTCCTCGGCGATTCTTCCATCATAATAATCCACATACGGAACGTCTGCGTTCAGATCGTCAGCCGGACTCACCAGCACGGAATAGAGCTGCATCCCCCTTTCCCGGGCGTAATCCGCGGCAAAACCATCTCCGGCCCCCGGGATGAGGAAATCGATGCTCATTTCCTCTCCGCAGTCCGGAATCAGGAAGATATCGTCCCGCAGGGGCCTGATCTCCAGCGTCACCATGGCGCTGCGGCCGTCAAAGAGGGTTTCCTTCACAGATGCCTCCGCCATGCCGGGGATGGTTTCGGCTTTGCCGTCCACGGCCTGGATCAGCTTTTCCGCTTCGGGCGTCAGTGCCTGTTTGCTTTCCAGAAAGCTCAGGATGCTGAATCCGCTGATTTCCGCCACCGCCACCGCGGTGAGGGCGATGAACAGTGCCAGCGCCAGGATCAGCGCGGCGCTCATTTTCTTTTTCATTTTCATTCCTTCCTTTCCCATGAGGCCGGAGAGCAGGTGCTCCTGCCGCGCCTCAAAGCCCGGAGGAGGAAGGGGCTGCTCGCTGGCGATTCTCTGGATCAATTCTTTGTCCGTCATGCCTCATTCCTCCTTTGTCAATTGATTTTTCAATATCTCCAGTCCCCGGCTGCAGCGGGAGGAGACGGTGCCCTTGGGGATGCGCAGGATGGATGCGGTGTCTTCCAGGGAAAAGTTTTCGCCGTAGCGAAGCTGAATGGGCAATCGGTATTTTTCCGGCAGGCGGCTCAGATACACCCACAGGGGCGTCTCCTCCCGGTACGGCGGGGAAACGGCCTCCAGGTCGCCTGTCACGGTTTCCCGCCTGCTTTGCCGGAAGATATTTCTGCAGGCGTTTACCGTGCACCGCATGAGATATCCGGGCAGCGCGTCCCTTTTCCGGATGCTGCCCAAATGCTCCCAGGCGGCGACGATGGCCGTGGATACGGCGTCCTCTGCGTCCGCGTCGGTATGGGTCATCACCCGGGCCACCCGGAACAGGGACAGGCGGCATTTTGCCACCGTATCGGCGAACCACCGGGCGGTGCTTTCGGCCGTTTGCATCCTTCCTCACATCCTTTGTCTGCAACGCGTTACACCTGTATGAGCGTTGAAAGGAGAAAAATTCTCCGCAGAAAATGAATTTTTACAAAAAACAGGGTAACAGAAAAAAGAAAATTTGTAAATCGCGGGAAAACCATCGAAAAATTCAGGGCCTCCATCCGTTATAAAAAGTGAGGAGGTGATGAAGGATATGAACGGCGCTTTGGTACCGGGCGCGGTTCTCACCCCGGAAGAAACATTGGAAGCATGGATGCGTGAATACGGCAGCGCGGTGCTGCGCACCTGCTTTGTGTGTCTGGCGGATGCGCATCTGGCCCAGGACGCCGCCCAGGATACCTTCATCAAGGCCTGGCGGGCCATGGATAAGTTCAGAAAGCAGTCGCCTGCGTCGGAAAAGGCGTGGCTGATGCGCATCGCCGTGAATACCTGCCGGGATTATCGGCGGGGCATGTGGTTTCGGAAGGTGGATTTGCCGGGGGAAATAGAAAAACTGCCCCCGCCGGCGCTTCAGGTAAGCGATGGGGAAAGGGAAACCTTCCTGGATGTGATGCGCCTGCCGGATAAGCACAGGCAGATCATTTTACTGTATTATTATCAGCAAATGACGCTTCGGGAGATGGGGGAGGTATTGGGGCTTAAGCCCTCCTCCGTCCATCACCGGCTGAAAAAGGCGGAAGCCGCGCTTCGCCGTGCCTGGGAAGGGAGGGGCGATGATGAATAAGGAATATATCCGCTCGGCCATGGAAAAGAACCTCTCCGGCCTGTGCATGCAGGGCGATATGCGCGCCGCCGTGTGGAACAGCATACAAGGAGGGAAGAAAGTGAAAAAGAAGATTTCAGCGGCGCTGGTGCTGGCGATCATCCTCATGCTGGCCACCGTGACCGCCCTGGCGGTGAGCAATTGGGAGGCTGTCAAGGATTATCTCTCCCAGGTGAGCAAATTGGATCGGGAAACCAAAGGCTGGCCCCTGGAGGACCGGCTGCGGCTGGTGGAATTGATGCACGAGGCGGGCATCCCCATGGATGAGGAAGCGTACCGGCGCCTGCAAAGCGGGGCGGTGAGCGAGCAGGAGAAAACGGCCCTCTCCGACCGGATCATCGAGGCGCGGTACGGCAGCGACTGGCAGTGGAACGCCAACGACGTGATCGCCCAAAGCGAATGGCCTGTGGAGATGCGGTATCAATCCCTGGAAAGCGCCATTGAGTATGAGCAGTGGCTGGATGCCCAGCGGAAGACCGATGAGGTGCAGGGAATCGGCGCGGACGCGGAATACCATTTGATGCGGGAAGAAGATATCATCGCGCTGTTCCGGGATTATCTGGAGAACAGCCTGGGCTTTGAAAAGGAGAGCCTGGCCCGAATGAAAATCCAGGTGAGCCATGATGAAAGCGCCAGGGTATGGCAGGCGGGCTGTCTGCTGACGAAGGAGGAGCCCGGATGGCATCTCCCCACCCAAGGGGATCAAATGAGCAGGCGGACGGAAGAAAGCACCATGTTTGACTACATCCAGGCATACCTGACGGAGGATATGCTGAAGGAGCGGCTGCAGGACAGAGAGGAAATCCCCCTCGTTTTGTCTGTGGATGATTGGGGGCGGGACACGCGCTTTCGGTGCACGGACATGGAGGAATATGCGTTCTGCGGTATGCTCAGCGAACTGACGGAAATCAAAAATTTCACGTATGCCAGCGTGGAGCCGGACAGGATTCGTGTATCCCACAGCCCGGAAGGGGGCCTGTGGACGGCCAGCTATATCGTGGACGCGGCGCATCCGGGAGCATATAACAGGATGCCGGATGAGCAGGGACCGGATACCGTTTACGAATACCTGTGCGAATGGGAAGGCGCGCAGGAGAGTTTCACCATCACCTGGCAGTGCACAGATTGGATGCGCCCCGTGGATGAACATCCTCTGCCGCCTGCCGCACCGCCCCAGGTGTCCCGACGGGAGGCCCTATCCGCCGCCAAGGAAGCCCTCATGGCAAAGTACGGCTGCACGGAGGAGGCCCTGGACGCCATGCGCCAGGACGTATCCGACTGGGATACCGACGGCGCGGCGGAATACTATATTGAATTTGTGGGCTATGATTACTTCTCCGCCAATTACGCCCGGCTGTTCAATTACGCGGCCCGGGTGGACAAGGAAACGGGCCGGGTGGTGGCCGCCGTCAGCCGGGAGGATTGGGAGCCCATGACCGACCGGCGCCTGGTGGTGGACGACAGCAACCGGGAGAGGGTGGAGCAGGACCGGAAGGACCGGGCGCTGCGCCTGGCGGCGGGAGAAACGGGCAATGAGCTTACGGACCGCCATCTGTATTATGATGAACAATATGTGCCCTTTGAGGATTGGGACCTGAATGCCAAGGCGGCCTATTCCCAAACCGTGAAGCCCCGCATCGACGCATTCCTGGCTGCCCACGGGGAGGACCTTGCGTATTACCTTGACGCCGAAAAGGACAACTGGTATACCATCACCGCCTGCTATATCGCCACCACCCGCCACGCGTACGGCCTGCCGGATGAAGGGGCGCTGGCGGAGGAGGACGCATTCCGCCTCGCGTGCGCGGCGCTGTCGGATGCCTATGACGTGCCTCGGGAGATCATCGAAAACGGGAAAAAATCGGTGTACTATGACGTGACAAGCCCGGGCAGGCCCCTGTGGAAATTCTGCGTGGATGTGAGGAACGCGGGATTGGGGGAAGACGCGCCCTGGGCCGTTTTCGCGGCGTTGGACGCCCGCACCGGGGAGGTAATTGTCACCCACTTTAAGCCCGTGAACCCCGAAGAAGGGCTCCGCATGAGCGACTTCATGTGATTTCAAGCCATACCAAAACGCGCGGCCCTTCATTTGGGCCGCGCTGTTTTTTGCAGGCGAGAATCAATCCCACAGGCTTTGGGGGTACAGGCCCCTTTCCTTCATGCCGCGGATGGCGGACTGAACATTGGGCATATCGGGCTGATAGGTGACGCCGTACCATTTTTCCGTGCAGGGCAGCACCCGCACCTTCGCCTTGCCCTCGGCAATCATTTGATTGGGGATCAGCGGCAGGAAATATTCGCATTTCAGGGGATTTATGGGCAGGTTCTCCCGCAGGAACACGGGAAAACGCGCCTCAAATTCCTCAAGGATCTCCGGGGGAAAGCCCCAGAAATTCATGGAAACCGTGGTGCCGGCGGGCAGGAAGACATAGCTTCTCCCTTCATCCTCGGTATACGCCGCGCCGCCGGGCCGGGGCTCAATGCGGGTGCGCTCGGTGATGCCGGTGAGGTAGGCCCCGCTTTCGTCCGTGCTGCAGACGCCCCGGGCCACGTGGCCGTTTTCGGTCAGCGTGTTTTCCACCCGATAGCCCACCATGGCGTATTCATTGGCGGGATGATCGGATACCAGGTAATCATGGATGGTTTCAAAAGCGCCTTTGCCGTAAAAATCATCCGCGTTGATGACGGAGAAGGGGGCGGTGATGGCGTCCCTGGCGCAGAGCACCGCATGGGCGGTGCCCCAGGGCTTCACCCGCCCCGGAGGCACCGAAAAGCCCGGAGGCAGAAGATCGGGCCGCTGATGCACGTATTGTATGTCCGCTTTGCCGCCAATGCGCCTGCCCAGCGTATCCCGGAAAAGGGCCTCGTTTTCGGGCTTCACGATGAGGATGATTTTGCCAAAGCCCGCCCGCACGGCGTCAAAAATGGAATAGTCAATGATCCAATGGTTTTCTTCGTCCACCGGCGATATCTGCTTGAGCCCGCCGTACCGGCTGCCCAGGCCCGCCGCCATAATGACCAATTGGGGCATCGTCACAGGGAACACCTCTTTCCGCTTTGCGCTGAACCGCCACCATTATATTACGGTTCCCGCGTTTTGTCCATATTCAGCGGCAGCAGCCGCGCGCCCACGTATTTCAGGAACGCCGCGTCGTGCTCTGCCAGGATCATGCTGGGGCGGAAAGCGATGATCAGCCGCTCGATCTGCATGCGGGAGAGCACGTCGATATAGTTCAATGGCTCATCCCATAAGTACAGATGGGCGCGCTGGCACAGGCTGCGGGCAATGAGCACTTTTTTCTGCTGTCCGGCGCTGAAGGAGGCCATGTCCTTTTCAAACTGCTCCCTGGTGAAATCCAGCTTGCGCAGGATGGTTTTGAACAGCGTTTCGTCAATGCCGCTGTCCCGGATATAGTCCTTCAGGTTTCCTTTCAAATGTGCGTGCTGGGGCACGATGGAGAGGATGAGCCCGCTGGATAGGCGCATCTCGCCCGCCGAAAGGGGGATTTCCCCGCTGATCGCCTTCAGCACGCTGGATTTTCCGCATCCGTTTTTCCCGACAAGGGCCACGATATCGCCGCCGTTCAGCGTAAAGGAAAGATCGCGGAGGATGGTATGGCCGCCAAAGGAAATGCAGGCGTCCCGGCATTGAAGGAGACGCCCGGCGGGGTGGGCCAGGGGAAAGATCTTCAGGTCGTCGGCCTTCTCCAGGTTTTTGAGCAGACCCTCCTTTTCCTCGATTTCCCGGTCCATGCGCGTTTCCAGGTTCTTTCTGCGCTGCTGCATCCGCCGGGATTTTTCGCCGATATACGCCCGGGCGTCCAAGGATTTTTCCCGGCCGCCGGGCCTGATGCCGATTTTCGTGCGTTCCACCTTGTCCGCCCAGGCATGGGCCTGGCGGGACGCGGCCTGAAGGGAAGAGATTTCCTTTTTCAGCCTTTCATTCTTTTCGATTTCAAATTGATCCTGCCGGCGCTTGTTTTCCTCCCAGGTGGTAAAATTGCCCTTCTGCACCTCGATGTTCGCCCGGTTGATGGACAGGATATGGTCCACGCATCCATCCACGAACGCCCTGTCGTGGGAGACCAGGATAAAGCCCTTTTTCCCGTTCAGGTAGCGGCTCACCACCTGGCGGCCCGCCATGTCCAGGTGATTGGTGGGTTCGTCGATCAGAAGAAAACGGTTCTCCCGGGCAAAGAGCATGGCCAGCAGCACCTTGGCCTGCTCGCCGCCGGAAAGGGTGGAAAAGGGCCGGGTGAAGCAGCCCGCGTCCATATCCAATTGATCCGCTTCCCGCAGGAACCGCCATACCTGGCTTTCCTCGTCCATATCCGCGGCTATTTCCAGGGGAGAGGCGGCGGGATTCGTGACCGGGAAAGGATAGTAATCGAATTTTACCGGGGCGCTGACGGCCCCATGGTCCGGCAATTCGCCGGCCAGGATGCGAAGCAGGGTGGTCTTGCCCCGGCCGTTCCGGCCGATGAAGCCCAGCTTCCAATCGGTATCCAGCTGAAAGGAAGCGTCGTCAAAAATCAAGTCCGGGCTGCCCTCATAGGCAAAGGTCAAGTGGGATATCTGTATTCTTGCCATACGATCCTCCTGTATAGTCCGCAGGCGGATTTGGCGGCGCGGCGGCAAAAAACCACGCAAAAAAGGACGCGCTGCAAACCGGCCTGCCAAAACACGCGAACAATAAGGGATAGCCCCCTTTTCGGCGCATTTTCTGTTTCCAGACGGCAGAGTCGGTTACTTGCGCATCCTTTCACCCCTTTTCATGTGCTGATGTCATTATATACGAAGCCCGGGAAAAATGCAAGCGTCCCTTTCCGTTCAATCGTCCTGCCGGGCGCTGCCGTAATCCAATTCCTCGATTTGATCCCGCAGGTAACGCGCCAGCACGCGGATTTCGTTTTCACTGCGCTGGATATGCGGGGCGGTCAGGCTGTCGGCCAGGAGAAAATCGGTGCCGGTATTCAGGACGTTGGCAATGGCGGCCAGCGTGTCGATGCTGGGCACGCGGATGCCGCGCTCGATATTGCCGTAAAAGGAGGTAGAAATCTGCACCGCCCTGGCCAGTTCCTCCTGAGACAGTTTCCGCGCGCGGCGCTTCATTTTCATGCGCCGGCCCATTGCTGCATAATCCACCATGCGTTTTGCCTCCCGGGATCGTTGATGACGCTCATATTATAGGAGATTGCGCGAAATTTGTAAAGATTTGAAGGAAAATATCGAATGAAGCCGGGCCTTGCGCGGGCATCGCCGGTATGTTCCAAAAAAATTTTTCAAAAATGCTATACAAGCCCCTCGACCTGTGCTATAATACCCCCCGAAGACCAAGCCCAAGGATTTCAGGAGTTCCTCCCGGTTTTGTTCATCGTCAATCGACAGATGCGTAGAGCCCATGGAAACTGCCGGATGGTGTCTGTCGGTTTGGTGAAAATAATCAGGAGGTTTTTCTCAATGTATCAGGACAAGACGCTCACCTGCCGCGAGTGCGGCAACGAATTCGTGTTCACCGCTTCCGAGCAGGCTTTCTACGCCGAAAAGGGCTTCCAGAATGAGCCCGGCCGCTGCCCCGCCTGCCGTGCCGCCCGCCGTGCCAATGGCGGCAGCCGCGGCGAACGCCAGATGTATGAAGTGATCTGCGATGGCTGCGGCTGCACCACCCAGGTCCCCTTCCAGCCCCGGGGCGACAAGCCTGTGTACTGCCGCGAGTGCTTCGCCAAGAACCGCCCCCAGTACTGAGAAATGCAATCAGCGGCCAGACGACGCGTCTGGCCGTTTTTTGCGTTGACCGATGGGGAATGAGGGCCGGCTTGCAAATCGTGCCGGGGGTATGGTATAATTTGGCTGAAGAAGCAGCCCTGCAGGGCGGAAAGGAGCAGATATGAATATTCACGAATCGGCGGAAGACTATTTGGAGCGGATTTTGATGCTGAAGGAAGAAAAGGGCTATGCCCGCTCCATTGATATCGCTGCCGGGCTGTCTGTCACCAAGCCGTCGGTGAGCTTTGCCATGAAAAAACTGCGTGAAAACGGCTATATCACCATGGATAAGGACAATTACATTTCCCTGACGGAAAAGGGCATGGAAATCGCCCAGCGCATCTATAACCGGCACAAGACGCTGACCACCTATCTGATGCAGATCGGCGTGGATGAGAAAACGGCGCGGGAAGATGCCTGCAAAATCGAGCACGATATTTCGGAGGAGACCTTTGCCGCCATCCAGCGCCAAATCGAAGCTTAAGACAAAAAAGATGGGCAAGATGCAAATTTGGTATTGACATTTCACCGGCCGTTCAGTATAATATCACCTGTGCCTGATGGCCGGCGCCTGGGTGTAGCGCAGCTTGGTAGCGTGCTTGAATGGGGTTCAAGAGGCCGAGAGTTCAAATCTCTCCACCCAGACCATGGAAAGCCTTGAAATGTCCACATTTCAGGGCTTTTTTCTTTGCCAAACTTATACCTTGATGAAAAAATCCCCGCAGCCCTGTGAAGGGCGGCGGGGATTCTTAAACGCGGGCTATCGGCGCGGTCCGGCTTCGCCATCCAGCGAATGGCCGACCAGCGCGCCGCCGGGAGCGTAGATCAGCTTCAATGAAAAGCAGTCCTGGCGGGATTGAAGCAGGGGAAGGAAAATTTTGTCTCCCTCCCACAAGGGCAGCTGAAGCACCTCCCGGACGGGCACCCACCGCAGCGTTCCTTCCGCGCATTCGCTCGGCGCGCCGCCCTCCGCGTGGGCGGTAAAAAGGAAGGTCAGCTCATTGCCCCAGTCGGGCAGGATGAAGGTGATGATGCCCCGCAGGCGAAGATCGTCCAGGCGCAGGCCGGTTTCTTCCCAAGCCTCCCGGCGGATGCATTCCTCCGGCGATTCATTTTCTTCCATGTGCCCGCCGATACCGATCCATTTTCCGGCGTTTTCATCCTGGCTTTTCCTGGTGCGGTGCATCATCAGATAACAGCCGTCCCGCTGGATATAGCACAAGGTCGTCAGCCGCATGCGCCTCATTCCTTTCAGATACATATGGCAAAACCATTATATGAAAATCCCGGCGCCCGCGCAAGATGAAGCGGGGGATCATGCACAAAAAATCGCCGGCGTCCCGGCGATCAGACATGGGCCTTTTTTCGATTCAGGAGCCGAAGGATCAGCCTTAGGCCTCTTGGCGGGCGGACGCAAATCACGTGCATAGACATAAACCACACCCCCTATTCATGGATCAGAAGAAGCCCCACCAGGATCATCGCCGCGCCGATGACGGCCAGCCACGCCCAAAAGGGAACGCAAAACAGGAACAGCAGGATGCCGCCGCCGATCAATACATACCCGATGATTTTCAGCACCGCACTTTTTCCGCTGGGATAGCATTGCACCCGGACGCGCTCCTCCCGCCGCCACGGCATAAAAAACCACCTCCCGCTTCATTCTATGCGGAAGGCGGCCTGTTAGAACGCGGGCCTTCAAAGGGCCTGGGGCGCATCCATCCACCGAAGCAGCGCGGCGACGCTTTTTTCCGGCAGATGCAGGGTAAATTCCGGCTCGGATATATCGCCCAGGTAATGGGCGTCGGAGGAATACAGCACATGGCGGCCTTCCATGGGCTCCGGCGGGCAGGGAAGACGCCGCCACACCTCCACCGTGGCAAATGCCGGCTCCTTGGGCATGAATCCCAGATTGACGAGCAGCCCGTTGCTGCCCCGGTTGATATGGGCGGGCACCGGCACGCCGCCCGCCGATCGCACAAGGGCGGCGCACTCCCGCAATGGCAGGTCGGTGGCGCCGATGAGCAGGGCGTCCTCCTCGCCGATGATTTCGTCCTCTTCGTTCATCACCCGCTGTTCGCCGAACAGCCCGGGTTTGTTTTTCTGGGGCGGCAGATGCGCTTTCAGCATGGCGCCAAAATCCACCGCTGTGTCCACGTCCGGGAAATACCCCAGCATGTGCACCTCTTCGCTGGTGGTGATCTCAATGGCGGGCACCAGCAGCAGCCCGTAAGCATCGGCGATTTTCCGGGCGGCGGGGAGATTGCGGGCGGAATTATGGTCCGAAATCGCCACCACGTCTAGCCCCTTGACCACCGCCATGCCCAGGATGTTTCCCGGCGTCATATCGTTGTCGCCGCAGGGGGAGAGGCAGGAATGAATATGCAGATCGGCAAACAGTTCCATGCTTATTCCGCCTTGTCCGGCACGCCCTGGGCCGCCATGCGCCCGCAAATGGCAAAGGCGGTCAGGGGGCTCTGCAGCACGGTCAGGCCCTCCTCCCGGGCCTTTTTCAGGCTTTCCTCCGGCATTTCAATGCTCTCCGGCAGGATCACGCAGGCCATTTCCGCCAGCACGGCCACGGCAATCACGTTCATATGAATTTGCACGGTCACCCAGGCCATGCCCTCAGCCCCGTGGGCCATCACCCAGGAAAGCAAATCGCAGGTGTAGCCGCAGCGCACTTCTTTGTCATCCGTGACGTCGGGGGTCAGGTTTTTGGCCTCGATCAAAGCGGCCAGTTCCGATACTTTCATGTTTTTTCCTCCCGTGCGGTTTATTCGCGCTTGGTTTGGGCCAATTCCACCATCTGCTGCGCCATGACCTTCAATTGGTCCTTCAGCTTATGGATGCAGTCCATTTCGCCGCAGAAGCCCCGCACGATATCCTCGGCAAAGGTGCGACAGGTGGGGGAGCCGCAGGAGCCGCAGTCATACCCCGGCAGCTTTTCCAGGATGGCGTTCATCCGCTCCATTTTTTCCATGGCTACCAGGATATTGTCGTCCAGCTTCATGGCGCTGTTGGGCTCGATGGGCTTATCATTGTAAAGGGGATACTTGGTCATCAGGGAAGCGGGCACGCTTTCGGTGGGGTGCTGCTTGGGGCAGGAGGAGGCCAGCTTCCGGATGGCGTTCTTGGCCACGTAATTGTTTTCAAAGGTCAGCGGCCCGCCCACGCATCCGCCCATGCAGGCGTTGCCCTCGAAAAAGACCAGGTCGCTGAGCCTGTTGTTTTCGATTTCCTCCAGCACGCGGCTCACGTTTTGAATGCCGTCCACCGACAGGGAATTGTCCGGGCACACGGCGTTGGCTTCGCCGCTGCTGGTGGCCCAGCGCACGCCGTAGTAGGTGGCGGAGGAACTGGTGGGGTTGGCGGTGATCCGGTCGATATGGGGCAGCAGCTGGCCGTAGATTTCCATCATGGAGATTGCCCCGTCCACGGCGGACTTTTCCTGGCCGATGGGAGAGCGGATGGCCGTCATTTTGGCGGGGCAGGGGGTGATGAAGAACACGCCCACGTCCTCCGGCGGGCAATTGTGCTTTTTGCAGAATTCCTGCCGGGCGATCATAGCGGCAACCTCCATGGGCTGGCGCACGTCCACGATATTGGGAATGAGCCCCGGGAAGCGCACCTGAATCAACCGCACCACCGCCGGGCAGGCGGAGGAAATGAGGGGCTTGGGCAGCCCGGGCTCCCGCAGCTTTTCGTGGATGGCGCGGCTGACGATGTCCGCCCCCCGGGCCACCTCAAACACTTCCTCAAAGCCGATGGCCTTCAGCGCGTCCAGGACAGGGCCGATGCTTTTCAGGCCCTTGAACTGGCCGTACAGCGTGGGCGCCGGGATGGCGATGGCGTGTGGGAAGCCGTGGATGGTGCTCAAGTCGTCCGTTACCGCCACCTTGGCATGATAATCACAGATGCGGATGCACTCCCCGCAGTCAATGCAGCGTTCATCAATGATATGCGCCCTGCCACCCCGGACGCGGATGGCCTCGGTGGGGCAGTGCTTGAGGCAGTTGGTGCAGCCCTTGCAGCGGCTTTTGTCCAACCGCACGGAATGATAACGCGTGGTGGTCTGTTCCATGAAAACCTGCTTTCTCAGGCAAGGCTGAACTGCATGCTGATGCGCGTGCCCCTGCCCACTTCACTTTCGATTTCAAATCCGTCCGCGTTGCGCTTCATGTTGGGCAGCCCCATCCCCGCGCCAAAGCCCAGGGAACGGGCCTCCTCGCTGGCGGTGGACCAGCCCTCCCGCATGGCCAGGGAAATGTTGGGGATGCCGGGGCCCACGTCCTCGGAAACCAGATGGATGCCGTCGGTGCCCACCTCCAGCGTCAGCTTGCCGCCCAGGGAGTGGATCACCAGGTTCAGTTCCACCTCGTAGGAGGCCACGGCCACCTTGCGCATCACATTGGAGGATACGCCCAACTGCTTCAGCCGGCGCTTGATATCCGCCGATGCCTCGCCGGCCCGCGTGTAATCGCCGGCCTCCACCGGATAAACCTCGTGAATGATGACGCTCATGCCTTATTCCCCCTCGGGCCATTCGATGGGCACGCCGCGCAGGCCGGCTTCATACAGAAGGCCGCAGGTGGTAAAGGCCGTTTCCGGCGTGGTCATCACGATCAGGCCCTGCTCCCTGGCCTGCTCCAGGATATCATCGGAGGGGACTTTTCCCCGGGCGAATACCAGGCATTTCAAATCCAGCATATCCGCCGTGCGCACCACGTGCGGATTGGTCAGGCCCGTGATCAGCACGGTTTTTTCATTCACGAACGCCAGCACATCGCTCATCAGGTCAGAGCAACAGGCGGTGCGGGCCGGCCGATCCAGCCGTTCCTCGCCGCAGAGCACCTTCGCGTGCAGGACCTTTACCATATCACCGAACGTCATACGCATCCTCCGTATCTGTTTAGATTCTTCTTCAAATATATATGTTTTCTGTTTCGTTGTCAATGAATTTGGGAAAAATTGCGGCAAATACGCCATGAAGGAAAAATAAAACGCGGCGGACCCAATCCGCCGCGGAAAACCGTACATGCTCCTATTTGCTCAGTCGGGCCGCCGCATCTGCTCCTCCTGGATTTCCGGGATGCCGGAGAGCATGGGCGTTTCGTCCGGCTTTGATTTGGTGATCCTGCGGACGGAGTAGTTTTTCGTGATCCGCATCACCAGCCCGGACAGGCACACCACGCCGATCAGATTGGGGATCGCCATGAGGCCGTTGAAGGTGTCGCTCAGGTCAATGGCCAGGGATACGTTCATGGTGGCGCTCACCAGCACCATGGCGATGAACACGATCTTATAGGCCAGGGTGGATTTGGTGCCGAAAAGATATTCCCAGGCCTTGGTGCCGTAGTAGCTCCAGCCCAGGATGGTGGTGAAGGCGAAAAGGGAAACGGCCACGGCGATGAACACGCCCCCGAAGGTGCCGAAATTCTTGGTGAAGGCTTCGGTGGCCAAGCCCAGCTTGGTGGCGCCGGAAATGGAGGCGCCGCTTTCAAGGTCCACAACGCCGGAGGTGAGGATCACCAACGCCGTGCAGGTGCACACGATGATGGTGTCGGCAAACACCTCAAAGATGCCCCACAGGCCCTGCACCACGGGCTCCTTTACGTTGGAGGCGGAGTGCACCATGACGGAGGAGCCCAGGCCGGCCTCGTTGGAGAACACGCCCCGCTTGAAGCCCCAGGTCATGGCCCGGGCGATGATGGCGCCGCCCACGCCGCCGGCGGCGGATTTGAAATTGAACGCGCCTGCGAAAATGGCGCCGAAGGCCGCGCCCACCCTGGAAATGTTCATCAGAATAATCACCAGGGAACCGATGATGAAGAACACCGCCATGAAGGGCACGATGCGCTCGTTGGTGGTGGCGATGCGCCTGAGGCCGCCGATGATGACCAGGGCCAGCAGCACGATCACCACGATGGCGGTAATCAGGTTCACGGCGTTGGGGTCGGCGGGCACCAGGGTGTTGATGCTCTCCGTGATGGAGGCCACCTGGCCCATGTTGCCGATGCCGAAGGAAGCCAGAATGGCAAACAAGGAGAACAGCACGGCCAGCACCGGGCCGATCACCTTGCCATACTTCATTTTGCCCAGGCCGTCCTTCAGGTAATACATGGCGCCGCCGCTCCATTCGCCCCGCTCGTTCCGGCGGCGGAAGAAGATGCCCAGCACGTTTTCGGAATAATTGGTCATCATGCCCACGATGGCTGCGATCCACATCCAGAACACGGCGCCGGGGCCGCCCATGGTGATGGCGTAAGCCACGCCGGCAATGTTGCCGGTGCCGATGGTGGCGGACAGGGCGGTGCAGAGGGACTGGAACTGGGAAATGGAATGCTTGTCGCTATTCGCGCGGATGCCCTTTTCCTTGTCGAACAGGCCCCCGATGGTGTTTTTCCACATGTGGCCGAAGCGGCGAAACTGGAAAAAGCCGGTGAGTACGGTCATCAGGATGCCCGTGCCGATCAAAAGCACCAGGGCGGGCACGCCCCAAACCACGCCGTTGACCTGGTCGTTGATGTTCGCGACGGTCTGCGCAATGCTGTCCATGGGTTCATTCACTTTCCTTTCTTCTGCGAAAAAATAAGCGCCCGCCGAAGCGAAACGCTCTCAACACAAAAAGGATGGCGCCGCTTCCCGCGGGGGCGGCCGTCTCTGTCCTTTTGCCTGAGAGATTAGCCCCGCAGGGGGCCTTGCACCTTCGGCACCCGGCATAGCCGCCGGGCTTCTCCAGAGTGTCATCCGCGCGCAGTCCTCGCTGAAAGCAGCACCTGAGAGTTTTACTCCTTCGGTTCCCCGGAAAGGGGATTTCCTGCCCGCTTCTTATGACGCAGCTATTTTACAACAGCCCCCGCCCGCCGGTCAAGGCTGGGCCCGGGCGAATTTTGTATTTATCCTGTATTCGGCGCCGGAAAACGAAGAATATATGCCCGCCGGCGCGCCAAAAGCGCGAAGGAGCGCCGAAAAATACGCGCGCTGTC
>Ga0079305_1002177_pt1 | contig 18842 bp, 17 predicted proteins | sample LMS_cellobiose_e_FD_79183 | JGI IMG/M metagenome (GOLD analysis project Ga0079305, IMG submission 79183) | Rumen-fistulated moose microbial communities from Alaska, USA - LMS_cellobiose_enrichment | ecosystem: Host-associated > Mammals > Digestive system > Stomach > Rumen fluid ... | reverse complement strand
CGCTCGCCCTCCATCAGGCGGGCGACGGGGATGCCCGTCCAGCGCTCGATGATGCGGGCGATCTCCTCCTCGGTCACGCGGTCGCGCAGCAGCGAGCGGGCCTTGCCCTCGTTCGCCACGCGCTCCTCGTCCTCCAGCTGCGCGCGCAGCGACGGGATCGTGCCGTATTGCAGCTCGGCGGCACGGTTGAGGTCGTACTCCCGCTGCGCCTGCTCCAGCGCGGCGTTTGCCGCCTCGAGCTCGGCGCGCAGCTTCTGCACCTTTTCGATGGCACCCTTCTCGTTCTCCCACTGGGCCTTTTTGGCGTTGAACTCCTCGCGCAGGTCGCCGAGCTCCTTTTGGATCTCCGCCAGGTGCTCCCGCGAGAGCGCGTCATCCTCTTTCTTGAGGGCGGCCTCCTCGATCTCATGCTGGATGATGCGGCGCCGGATCACGTCCAGCTCCGTCGGCATGGAGTCGATCTCCGTGCGGATCATGGCGCAGGCCTCGTCCACGAGGTCGATGGCCTTGTCCGGCAGGAAGCGGTCGGTGATGTAGCGGTCGGAGAGCGTCGCCGCGGCGATCAGCGCGCCGTCGGTGATGCGCACGCCGTGATAGACCTCGTAGCGCTCCTTGAGTCCGCGCAGGATGGCGATCGCATCCTCGACGGACGGCTCGTTCACCGTCACCGGCTGGAAGCGCCGCTCGAGCGCGGCGTCCTTCTCGATATACTGGCGGTACTCGTTGAGCGTGGTCGCGCCGATGCAGTGCAGCTCGCCGCGCGCCAGCATCGGCTTGAGCAGGTTGCCGGCGTCCATGCTGCCCTCGGTGCGCCCCGCGCCGACGATCGTGTGCAGCTCGTCGATGAAAAGGATGATGCGTCCCTCGCTCCTGCGCACCTCGTTGAGCACGGCCTTGAGCCGCTCCTCGAACTCGCCGCGGTACTTGGCGCCCGCGACCAGCGCGCCCATGTCGAGGGAGAAGACCGTCTTGTCCTTCAGGCTCGCCGGCACGTCGCCCTTGACAATGCGCTGCGCGAGACCCTCGGCGATGGCCGTCTTGCCGACGCCCGGCTCGCCGATCAGCACCGGGTTGTTCTTGCTCTTGCGGCTGAGGATGCGGATGACGTTGCGGATCTCGTCGTCCCGTCCGATCACCGGGTCGAGCTTGTTCTGCCGCGCGCGCTCCACGAGGTCGGTGCCGTACTTCCTGAGCGCGTCGTAGGTCTCCTCCGGGTTGTCGCTCGTCACGCGCTGGTTGCCCCGCACGGCGGACAGCGCCCGCATCGCGCTCTCCTTCGTGACGCCGTAGACGCGGAACAGCTCCCGCAGCGCGACGCCGGCCTTGTCCAGCAGGCCGAGGAACAGGTGCTCCACCGAGAGATACTCGTCCTTCATCGACTGCGCCGCCTGCTCGGCCGCGCGCAGCGCGGCGTCCACGTCCGGCGCGATATAGATGCGGTCCGCCTCGCGCCCGCCGCCGGACACCTTCGGCAGCTTCTCGATCTCGGCACGCACCGCGCCCTCAAAGCCGGCCGCGTCGATGCCCATGGCAGTGAGCAGCTGGGGGATCAGTCCCGTTTCGTCGCTCACGAGCGCATAGAGCAGGTGCGCCTGCTCCACCGTCTGGCTGCCGTGCTCCTGCGCGGTGCTCTGCGCGTTCTGCACGGCGGCGAGCGACTTCTGCGTATACTGGTTCATGTTCATGGAAAAGCCTCCCTTCGCAGCGGCTGCGGGCCGAAGCCCGCAGTCTGCCTCCGATTTCCTTGATGGTCTCAGTATAGGGAAAAACTGTGAACAAAAATACACCGACTCATGAACAAACCGTGAACTTTTAGCACTCTCGCGTCGAGAGTGCTAATCCGCAAAAAAAAAGCGGCCCGGGAGGTGTTCCCTCCCGGACCGTCCGCGCGTCGGGTCAATCCTGCGTGATCTCGCCTGTCCAATCGAGGATGCCGCCGAATTCGTACACCCTGCGGTAGCCGAGCTCGGCCAGCTTCTGCGCCGCGGCCTTGCTGCGCCGGCCGCTGCGGCAGTAGAGCAGCAGCGTCTCGCGCCGGTCGAACAGGTCCCCGATGTCGCCCGCCTGGATCTCCTCGTTCGGCAGGCAGACCGCGCCGGGGATGTGTCCCTCGTCGTATTCGTCCCAGCGGCGCACGTCGACGATGCGCAGCGGCGCGCCGCTCGCCATCATCTCGCGGGCCTGCTCCTGGCTGATGGAGGTATAATGCGGCTCGCCGCAGAACAGGCGCACCAGCGCCTCGACCGCCGCCAGCGGCAGGAACATGTTCTGATTGTCGTTCGCGCAGATCTTCTCGCCGGAGGCGTACGTCACGCGCAGCTGCGCGCCGAAATCCTCCGGTAGGCCGTGCGTCACGCGGTCGAGGCCGTTGCAGGACGCGAGATCATACGTCACGGCGAGCTTTTGCAGCTCGTCCAGAAACGCCGGCGACTCGGTGAAGCTCTCCGTCTCCTCCGTTTCGTTCCCCGGGAAGCGCGTGCACTGCACGGCGCCGCCCTCACGCTCAGCGCGGAACTCGTAAGAACGCTCCGTCAGCAGCGGATGCTCCTCCAGGTCGTAAGACTTGAGCGAGATCCTGCATGCGAAGGCCGTGATCTCGGTCGAGACGATCTTCTTCGGCACGTTCGGGTCGCTGTAATCGCTTGTCCCGCCGCACACCGGCTCCTCCCCGCCGGGCGCAGGCGTGGGCATGGGTGCAGACGCAGGCGCGGGCGTGGGTGCAGGCGCGGCGTTCCCGCCGGGCGCGCCCTGTCCGCCGCCCAGTGGCTGCGGATCGCCGGTTTTGTTCCGGTTCTTCGTCCCGTTCAGGCAGAACGCAGCGACCAGCGCCGCCGCGATCAGCAGGAGGATCCACCAGTATTTCATCGTTTTCCTCCTCCCGTCATTCCTTTTCAAACACAAGCTCCACGGGCCGCGCGTCGCACACGGGGATGCAGGTGCGCAGCGTGCCGCCGCAATAGGTGAGGCGCTCGAACGTGCCGACGCCGTCCTTCGCGGGATCCCGATCCACGACGTAGCAGACGCCGGCGGGCCCGCCGTTCGGCCGCACCGCGATCACGTCGGTCTGCCACGTCGCCTGCTTCCCGCAGCCGCAGCGCACCGTGTGCCCGCGGAACGTGAGGACCAGATCCATATCCCTGCAGCGCCAGGTGCCCGCGAGCGCCGGCAGCACCTCATCGTCCGCGATCGTCACGTTGCCGTAGCGGCTGTTTTGCGTGCGGTAATAGGTGTCGCTGCTCTCGCCCGTGATGGGAAATTCGTCCACCATTACGATGGCGTCGCCCTCGAGGCGGCACTCCTTCACCGCAGCGTAGGGCGCGGGCGAGCCCGCGTACCGCAGCGCCTTCTCCTCCAGGCGCAGCAGCGTGCGCCCGTCCTCCTGCGTGAGCGTGAACCGCGTCGTCAGCACGACGCCGCCGCGCCACAGGCGCGTCAGCCGATCGCCCTCGATCTCCAGCCGCGGGCCGAGATAGCCCCGCGGCTCCCAAGCGCCGTCCAGTCGTTCCATAGCATCTCCTCCCATATCTTCGTTTTCGTTATTGCAGCTTGATGAAGCGCCATGCGCCGCGGCGGTAGTGTGCCGCCAGCAGCAGCGTGCGCAGCACCTGATCCGCGACCAGCGCGTACCACGCGCCCCAGAGGCCCAGCCCCAGCACGTTGATCATCAGCATGGCAAGTCCGCTGCGCACGAGGATCACCGTGATGAACATCACGACCGCGGGGAAGCGCGTGTCGCCCGCGCCGCGCAGCGCGCCCGCGATGATGAACTGCGCCGACTGGAACGGCTGGATGCACGCCACCATCACCAGGATGGCGCCGCCGAGCGTCACGATCTCCTCCGTGTGGTTGTAGAGCCACACCACGTCCCGCCCGAAGATCGCCAGCGCCGCGCCGAGCGCGAGCGAGACGAGGAAGCCCACGGTGTTCGTGTGCCGCGTGTAGTTCTCCGCCATGTCGAGGCGGCGCTTGCCGAGGCTCTGTCCCATCAGCGTCGTGGACGAGGCGGCGAAGGCCTGCCCGGTCATGAAGCTCATCGCCTGGATGTTCATGCAGATCTGGTGCGTCGCGTAATAGAGGTCGCCCAGGCCCGTGACCGTGCGCGTGTAGACGATCACGCCCGCGCGCATGAACAGCTGCTCGACCATCGACGGCAGCCCGATGCGCACCACGTTTTTGAGGATGCCCGCGTCGAAGACGAACCGGCGGCGCAGGTCGAGGAAGATGTAGCGCTTTCGGTTGAGCACGAAGACCGCCGCGAACACGAACGCGCAGGTCTGGCCGATCACGGTCGCGAGCGAAGCGCCCGCGACGCGCATCTCCGGAAAGCCGCATTTGCCGTAGATCAGCAGATAGTTGAACACGATGTTGATGACGTTCGCCATCGTGTTGTAGATCAGCGGCACGCGGCTCTCGCCGATGCCGCGCAGCGCCGCCGTCACCGTGAAGGTGAGGCACAGCGGCACGAAGCCGTACATCTGGATGCGCAGGTATTCCTCGGCATAGGCGCAGGCCGCGGCGGAGATGCCGTCCCCGCCGATGAAGCGCACGAGCGGCGCCGCCCACATCGCGCCCGACAGCGCCAGCAGCGACGACACCGCAAGGCCCAGCAGCAGCGCGTGGCGGAACACGTCGCTCACGCGCTCGCGGTCGTGCTGGCCGCGGTAGCGCGCGACCATCGCCGTCGCGCCGACGTTGATCGCCATGACCATCGCCATCAGCACGAATTTCGGCTGCATGCTCAGTCCCACCGCGGACAGGGCCTGCACGCCGATCTCCCCCGGCAGCCGCCCGACCATCATCTGGTCGGCCATGTTGGTCAGCTGCGTGAGGATCTGCTCAAAAAACGTCGGCCACGCGATGCGCACGATGTCGCGGTAAAGCATGCCGTGGCTCACGCCGTCCGGCAGGGGCATGCGCGTCAGGCGGGAGGTGCACGCCGGGAGATCCCGATCCGTGCCCGCAGGCAGATCGTCCAGCGTGATGCGGACGATCTTCGCCGTATCCCGCGCGGCTGCCGGTTTCGAAGTCTCGTCTGCCATCGTCCGCTCTCCCGCCTCTCGTTCCGGTCCGCATCCGCGCGATCGGTTTCTTTCGATTGTATTTTATCGCAGTTTTTTCGCTTTCGCAACGCCGTTTTCGTATTTTTCTCCGCATTTTCCGGCGTTTCCGCCGCGTGCGGAACAAAAAAAGCGGCGGATCGGAGCGCGCGGCGCCGCGCGCCCGCCTCTCCGATCCGTCCCGATCCTCATTTTTTCTGTAAAGCGTTTTTACTTGAAAGCAGTTGAGTTTTCAGTCTTCGTCCAGCCAGCCCTCGCGTACCGTCACACCGAAGCGCTCCGTCAGCGCGCGCAGCTGCGCGCCGGTGATGTCCTGCCGCTCCGGAAAGCGGGCGACCCGGAGATAGATGCCCGCCGCCTTGTCGACCGACTCGATCCGCCCGAAGGCGTCGTCCGGACTGCTGCCGCAGGCGTAGATGCCGTGCTGCGCCCAGACGACGATGCGCGCGTGCCGCAGCTCTTCCGCCGTGGCCGCGCCGAGCTCGTTCGTGCCGCAGACCATCCACGGCAGCACGCCCACCCCGTCCGGGTAGACGAGCACGGCCTCCGTGCACATGCTCCAGAGCGTGCGCGTAAAGGCGCGCGCGTCGAGCGGGTGGACGTGCGTCATGGCGATCACGTTGTCCGGGTGGCAGTGCAGGATCACGCGGTGGTCCGGGTCGACGGCCAGCCGCGCCGCGTGGCCCATCAGGTGCGCGGGCAGCTCGGAGGTGAAGCGCCCCCCGCCCTCATAGCCCCAGAGGAGCTCCGCGTGCGCGCCGTCCGCGGCGATGCGGATGAGTCCCAGCTCGCGTTCCGGCCGGCGCGGCACGTTTTTGAAATACGAGCCCGTCGCCGTCACGAGGAAATACCGCCCTGCGAGCGCGGGCGCGCAGAAGCCCGTCTCCAGCGTGCGCAGCGGCCGCTGCGCGTCCGCGTAGGGCGCGATCTCCTCCGCGCCGAGCAGCAGGCTGAGGTTGCCGCTGCTGCGCTCGTCCCAGCCGTGGGCATACATGGCCTCGCAGGTGCGCACGGCCTCGCGCAGGAACGGCGCGTCCTTCATCTCCCGCATGTCTCAGCCCTCCGTCGGCAGGTCGGCGCCGTTCGTGCGGATGATCTCGGCGTAGTGATACGCAGAGTCCTTGAGCGTGCGTTTCTGCGTCGTGTAGTCCACGTGGATCAGTCCGAAGCGCGGGCGCGTGCCCTCGGCCCATTCGAAGTTGTCCGTCGTGGCCCAGTGCTGATAGCCGATGACCGGGATGCCCTCGTCCGCGGCGCGCTTCATGCTGCCGAGGAACGCATCGAGAAACGCGCTGCGCTCCGGGTCGTGCACACGTCCGTCCTCTCCTGCGGCGTCCGGCAGGGCGATGCCGTTTTCCGACACCATGATCGGCATGCGGTAGCGCCCGTAGTAGTGCCGGATGCTCCAGTACATGCACCGCGGGTCGACGGGCCAGCCCATCATCGTGGTCGGCAGGCCCAGCGCCGCGTAGCCCTTTTTGTCATAGACCGGGTTGTTCGGCTGATAGACGTTCAGGCCGATGAAGTCGAGCTCCTGATGGATCTCCGCAAGGTCGTCCGCGCTCAGATAGCGGCGCATCAGGCGCGAGGGCCGGCCGAGCAGGATGGGATCGGCGTAGATGCCGTTGCTGCCGTCGCCGTAGATGTTGGTGAAGGTCTTGCGCGCGGCGTCGCGCAGGTCCGCGGCGCTTTCGCTCGCCGGGATATAGGTCGTGGTCGCGAACGCGAGGCCGATGCGCGGCGGCGTCTTGGCGCGCGCGCGGATCCGCTTGACCGCGCGGCCGTGCGCCAGCAGGAAGTTGCGCACATGGTGCCGCCGCACCGCCCAGATCTCCTTTTTGAACGGCGCATGGTCGCCCGTCACGTAGCCGAGGTAGAGGAAGCACTGCGGCTCGTTGAACGTCATCCACCACTGCACGCGGTCGGACAGCGCGTCGACCACCGCCGTGATATAGTCCAGATACCACTCCACGATCCGGTCGTTCTTCCAGCCACCCTCATCCTGCGCCCAGGTGGGCAGATCCCAATGGTAGAGCGTCACGATCGGCTCGATGCCGTTTGCGCGAAGCTCGTCCACCAGCGCGCTGTAAAAGGAAAGTCCTTTCGGGTTGACCCTGCCCTTTTCGGGCATGACGCGCGGCCAACTGATCGAAAAGCGGTAAGAATTGACGCCCATCTGCTTCATCAGCGCCACGTCCTCGCGGTAGCGGTGGTAGTGGTCGCAGGCCACATGGTTGTTCTCGCCGGTCTTGACGTGCGCACCCGCCACGTCCCAGATGCTGGGGCTCTTGCCGTCCTCGTCCCACGCGCCCTCGACCTGCGCCGAGGCGCTTGCCGTGCCCCACAGAAAATCCTCTCTCAGTGCCATATTGCCGCTCCTTCGTCTTTTTTGTTCCGCCCTCAGCCGAGGCGCGCCTCGCGCAGCGGCGCGTCCCAGTCGATCGTGCCGCCGAGCGTCTCCGCCAGCGCGTCGGCCCGCGCGCGGAGCTCCCGCAGCAGCTCCGCCTCGCGCTTTTTCGAGCGCCGGCCCTTCGCCGCGTACAGCGTCTCCGCCGCGCAGGCGTCGTAAGACACGGCGAAATCCTCCGCGTCGCGGTGCGGGAAAAAGCTGACCCCCGCCTCGTATCGGATCGTGCCCGCGTCCGAGGTCGCAGTCAGCGTGACGCTCGCGCCCCGGCGCGGCACGCCGGCGAATACGCAGTCCGCCGCGAAATACTGCTGATAAACGTCGATGACCTTCATATCACGCCCTCCTTTTTCGATCATCATATCACGCCCGGGCAAAAAAGAAAAGGGGGCGCGGCGCCCCCTTTGATCTTTCTTTCCGTTTTTACGCCGCCTTCAGCGTGCGCATCGAGTTCGCCACCGCGAGGATCAGCACGCCCACGTCGCCGAACACTGCCGCCCACATGCCGACCAGGCCCAGCGCGCCGAGGATCAGGATCAAAAACTTGACCGCCAGCGCGAACGCCACGTTCTCGCGCACGATGCGCACCGTCTTGCGCCCGATGCGCACGGTGGCCGCGATCTTGCGCACGTCGTCGTCCATGAGCACGATGTCCGCCGCCTCGATGGCGGCGTCCGAGCCGAGCGAGCCCATCGCGATGCCGACGTCCGCGCGCATCAGCACGGGCGCGTCGTTGATCCCGTCGCCGACAAAGCCGACCTTGCCGCCGCCCTCGCCCAGGATCGCCTCGGCGCGCGCGACCTTGTCCGCGGGCAGCAGCTCCGCATGCACCTCATCGATGCCGAGCTCCGCCGCCGCGGCCTGCGCCGCCGCGGCGCGGTCGCCGGTGAGCATGACCGTCCGCCGGATGCCGACGCGCTTCATCTCTGCGATCGCCTCCGCAGCGCCGTCCTTCACGGCGTCCGCGATCACGAGGCAGCCGCGGTACGTCCCGTCACAGGCGACATAGACCAGCGTGCCCGCCGCCTCACAGGGCGTGCAGGCGACGCCGTGGCGCGCCATCAGCTTTGCGCTGCCGGCCAGCAGTTCCCGTCCGTCGCAGCGCAGGCGCACGCCATAGCCCGCCTCCTCGACCGCCTCCGAAAGGCGCCCGGCGTCGATCGGCGCGCCGTATGCCTCGCGGATCGACAGCGCGATCGGGTGGTTGGACAGGCCCTCCGCGTGCGCCGCGAGGGAGAGCAGCTCCTCCTCGCTCGCATCCTCCGCCGGCAGCAGCCGCGTGACCTTGAATTCGCCCCGCGTCAGCGTGCCCGTCTTGTCAAAGATCATGGTGTCCGCATCCGCGAGCACCTCCAGATAGTTGCCGCCCTTGACCAGCACGCCGATGCGCGACGCCGCGCCGATGCCGCCGAAGAAACCGAGCGGCACCGAGATCACCAGCGCGCAGGGGCACGACACGATCAGGAACACGCAGGCGCGCCGGATCCAGCCGCCGAAGGGCTGGCCCAGCACCAGCGGCGGGAGCAGCGCGAGCAGCACCGCGCCGATCGTCACGGCCGGGGTGTAGACGCGGGCAAAGCGCGTGATGAACTGCTCCAGCCGCGCCTTCTTCTCGCTGGCGTTCTCCACCAGCTCGAGGATCTTCGCCACCGTCGAATCCTCATAGACCTTCGTCACGCGCACGCGCAGCGTGCCCGCGCCGTTGACACAGCCGCTGAAGATCGCGTCGCCCGCGGCCGCGCGGCGCGGCACGGCCTCGCCGGTCAGCGCGGTCGTGTCGAGAAAGCTCTCGCCCGCGAGCACCGTGCCGTCGAGCGGGACGCGCTCGCCCGCCTTGACGACGATCACGCTCCCGATCGGCACGTCCTCCGGGTCGACCTGCTCCACGGTGCCGTCCCGCTCCAGGTTGGCGTATTCCGGCGCGATGCTCATCAGCTCCCCGATCGACGCGCGCGCCTTGCCGACGGCGTAGCCCTGGAACCACTCGCCGACCTGATAAAAGAGCATGACCGCCGTCGCCTCGGGATACTCCCCGACGGCGAAGGCCGCGATCGTCGCCACCGCCATGAGGAAGCTCTCGTCGAAGGCCTGTCCGTGCGCGATGTTGACGGCCGCCTTGCGCAGCACGTCCCAGCCGATGAGCAGATACGGTGCGGCGTAGAGCGCGAGGCGCGCCGCCGTCGGCGCGCCGCCGCGCAGCGCCAGCCGGTCGGTCAGCAGCACCGCCGCGAACAGCGCCAGCGTCGCCGCAATGCGCGCGAGCATCGTTTTTTGCTTTTTCGTCATGTTCCCGCCTCCCTGCCGGACGGATCGGCCCGCCCGCAGCGTATGGGCGGGCGGCGCGCACCGCGCCGTCCGCCCGCAATGATTCAGATATGGATGACCGTATCCGGCTCGATCTGCTTCGCGCGCTTCACGACCGCGCCGAGCACCTCGTCAAACCGCTCGTCCGCCGCCGTCAGCGTCAGCTTCTGCGTCATGTAATTGACGCTCACCGCCTCCAGGCCGTCCACCTTGCCGAGCGCCTCCTGCAGCTTCGCCGCGCAGTTCGCGCAGTCCACCTCGCACTGAAACTTCTTTTTCACGTCCCGCTCCTCCTTTTTTTGATGGATCACAAATCGCGTGTCACCGCGAAAGATCGCCTCAGATCAAATAACAGTTGTTCAAACATTCAACTGTTGTCCGCGCAAAGAGCGCCCTCATTCGCGGATGTGCTCAAAGCCGGTCTCGAGGATCGCCTGCACGTGCTCGTCCGCCAGCGAGTAGAACACGACCTGCCCCTCCCTGCGGAACTTCACCAGGTTGGCCAGGCGCAGCATCTTGAGCTGGTGGGACACCGCGGACTTCGTGACCCCCAGCAGCGCCGCCAGGTCGCACACGCACATCTCGTGCTGCTCCAGCGCGTGCAGCAGGCGCACGCGCGTCGGATCGCCGAAGAGCTTCAGCAGCGCCGCGAGGCTGACGTACTCCTCCGCCGCGCACAGCTTCGGCGCGACGGCGCGCACCACGTCCTCATGGATGAATTCGCTCTCGCACAGCATCTCCCGTTCGATGTCCATACCGTCGCCCCTCTCTTGCCCGATTGTTGAGCAGTTGTTCAACTGTTGTTAAAGTAGCACACTTCTCTCCGCTTGTCAATAGGGAATCGCAAAAAGCGCAGACGCCGCTGCCCACCCGCCCCGTTCTTTCCCGCCGGCCGCGCTCCGGAGCCGGACGGACAGGCACACAAAAAGGGAGGCGCTTCTTTGCGAAGCGCCTCCCTCCTGCTTTTTACGCCTGGTTCGGGTGGCAGAACCGGTGGCAGCAGCCCTCCGGCGGCTCGGGCAGCGGCTCGCCCTTGATCAGCGCCGCGATGACGCGGCGGTGCACCCAGATCATCCAGACCACGCCGCAGAGCGCGGCGACGGCCGCGGCGATGCACGCGATCTTCGCGGCCAGCGGCAGCGGCTTCTTTTCCTTCATGGTCGATAGCTCCTTTCGTTCCGTCCGTTCGGCGGGATCTGTCCCGCTCTTTGTTTCAGCATAGCAGAAAAATGCGCCGCAGGCAAGCAAAAAATCAGAAAGAGGGACGATCCCGCAGGATCGTCCCTCTTTTTTCCTTCTGTGCCGCGGATCAGACGACCGCGAAGAACTTGACGAGGAACAGCGCCGAGATGACGTAGGTCAGCGCGGAAACGTCCTTCGCCTTGCCGGAGAAGACCTTGATGACCGTGTAGCAGATCATCGCAAGGCCGATGCCGTGGCCGATGGAGCCGGAGATCGGCATGGCAAGCAGCATGATGAACACGGGCACCGCCTGGTCGAGGTCGCCGAAGTCGACGTTGCGGAGACCCTGGAGCATCAGCACGCCGACGTAGATCAGCGCCGCGGAGGTCGCCGCCGCCGGGATGATGCCCGCGATCGGGGCGATGAAGATGCAGGCGAGGAACATGCAGGCCGTGGTCAGCGCGGTGAGACCCGTGCGGCCGCCCGCCTCGACGCCGGCGGCGGACTCGATGAACGTGGTGACGGTGGAGGTGCCGGTGACGGAGCCGACGACCGTGCCGACGGCGTCGGACAGCAGCGCTTCCTTCATCTGCGGCATGTTGCCGTCCTTATCGGTCATGCCGGCGCGGGAGGCCGTGCCGACGAGGGTGCCGATGGTGTCGAACATATCGATCATGCAGAAGGTGATGATCAGCGTGATCGCGGTGAACCAGCCGATCTGGAAGAAGCCGGCGAAGTCGAACTTGAAGAACGTGGTCGAGAACATGTCGCCGAAGGGCGGCAGCCAGGACGCGGTGGCGAGGGAAGCAAACGGATTGGTGTGGAAGAAGATCAGCTGGCCCGCCCAGTAGACGACGGAGGCCACCAGCATGCCGAGCAGCACCGCGGCCCTGACGCCCTTCTTGGCGAGCAGGATGATGACGAACAGGCCCACGAACATCGTGACGACGGTGAGCACCATGGTGGCGTAGCCCTCAGCGCCCATCGCGCCCTGGATGGTGCTGGGCGTGAGCGCGCCGAAGAAGTCGCGCATGACGTAGAACGGGGAAGCGAAGTCGTTGCCCGCGGCATAGATGCCGACGTTGGAGCCGAAGCCGATGTTCATCAGCATCAGGCCGATGGCGGGGGCGATGCCGAGGCGGACGCCGAGGGGGATCGCCGCGACGATCTTCTCACGGACGTTCAGAACCGAGAGGCAGATGAACACGATGCCCTCGACGAGGATGATGACCAGGCCCGCCTGGAAAGCGTTCGTGTAGTCCTTGCCGGTGATGGCGGCGATGCTGCCGGCAACCACGGCAAAGAAGCTGTTGAGGCCCATGCCCGGGGCCATGGCAAAGGGCTTGTTTGCGAGGAAGGCCATGCATGCGGTGCCGATCGCGGAGGCGAGACAGGTCGCGAGGAATACGCCGTTCCAAAGCGGCGTGCCGACGGCAAAGCCGGTCAGCAGGTTGGGGTTCAGGGCGATGATGTAGGCCATCGTCATGAACGTGGTGAGACCGGCCAGCACCTCGGTGCGCGCGGTGGTGCCGTTCTCCTTGAGCTTAAAGAGCTGTTCCATTTTTTTCTCCCTTCCTTTTCTTTCCGTGCTGCCTGCGTTTGGTGCAGCAAAAAACCAACAGTTATTTTACACAATTTTTTAACGCTTCGCAAGCGTTTTCGCTTCTCCGACCCGCCAAAAATCGTAAAAAACCGGCGGCCTTTTTTTGCTTTTTTGTCGCACAATGCCGAAACGCGCCGCAGCGCCGGGATTTCGCGCCGCAAAACGGCTTGCAGTCCGTCGGATTTTGTCCTATAATGTCGCCCGGACGCGCTGCACGGCGCGTCCGGAATCGGCAAAGGAGCCTCTTTATGAAACGTACGTTATCCCTGCTGCTCGTTCTCGTGCTCTTCTGCTCCGCCGCTCTGCCCGCCCGCGCGGCGGACGATGCACCGGGCGTCCCTGCCCGCCTCACGATCACGCTCGACCCCGGTCACGGCGGCCGGAGCCCCGGCGCCGTGGCAACGCAGGGCGGCGTGACCTACATCGAGCGCGACCTGTGCATGAAGATCGCGAACTACCTGAAGGAGTACCTTGAGGAATACCCTTTCGTCAAGGTCTATCTGACTCATGAGGACGCCTCCGGCAATCCGGGTCTGGAAGAGCGCGTGCAGATGGCCTCCGAAAACGGCTCGGACGTGCTCGTGAGCCTGCATCTCAACGCCTCGAACGGCAGCGTCAGCGGCTCGATGGTGCTCGTCACGATCGGCACCTGGGATCCTCTCGGCCTCAAGCCGATCGAGGACGCGCTGGCCCGCTCCATCCTCGGCGAGCTGAACGGCCAGCTCGGCCTGCCCGACCGCGGTCTCTGGCTCCGCCGCAGCGAGGAGGAATACTATCCCAACGGCAAGGTCGCGGACTATTACGCCATCATTCGCCACGGCATCAACTACGGCGTGCCCTCGATCCTGATCGAGCACTGCTTCATCGACAACGCGCGCGACCGCAGCCTCGCCCTGAGCAGCGAGGCGGGGCTGCGCGCCCTTGCGAAGGCGGATGCGGACGGCATCGCCAAATACTACGGCCTGCAAAAGACCGACTATGCCGCTCATCCGCTGCGCGCCTGCGTGGATCATGCGCGCGAGCGCGGCTGGATGAACGGCTATCCGGACGGCTCGTTCCAGCCGGACGCGGCGCTCTCGCGCGCCATGTTCGCCGCGCTGCTGCAGCGCTTCGACCCGCCGATCCCTGCGCCCGACAGCGGGGATGAAGCGGAGGAGCCCGTGTTTTCCGACGTCGCGCCCGACGACTGGTTTGCCGAAAACGTCCTCTGGGCGCATTCCCGCGGCCTCATTCAGGGCTTCCCGGACGGGGTCTTCCTGCCCGACGCCGAGATCACCTTTGAGCAGATGGCGGCGATCCTCGCCCGCTGCCTCCGCGCTGCCGAAACGCCCGACGCGGAGCCTCTTCCCGCCGACGACGCCGACGATACCGATGCCGACGCCGATACCAATACCGATGCCGACGCCTGCGACGACGACTGCGGCCTGACGGAGCTCTCCGACTGGGCGCGGGAGGACGCGGCGCTCTGCTTCCGTGCGGGCCTGTTCGAGGGCGTGTTCGCCCCGGGCACCTCTGCGCGCTCGGCCGTCACGCGTGCGCAGCTCTGCGCCGCACTCTGCCGGCTGGAGCAGCACTTCTCCCCCGCCGCGGCAGAAGCCGAGGCCGGGGCGGCGGGCGCGGACTGACGCGGCCGAAAAAAGCAAAACCTCCGCACCGGAACGGTGCGGAGGTTTTTTGTGCTTTTCTTCAGCTGTCGGTGCGGTGGATCCAGGCCTCGTCCTGCTCGAGCTCGTATTTGAGCTTCTTATTCTCCTCCACCAGCTCGTCGTAGTGCTTGCTCTGCACGTAATACTTCACGAAGGTGAAGGTCGCCTCGTCGAGCTCCTCCTTGGTGTACTCCGGCAGGAGCGAGCCGCTCTTGCGGCGCAGACCCTGCACGTCGACCACCACCAGGCGGCGGTGCTGCTCGGACAGCTGGAACAGCTTGAGCGCTTCGGGGATCTCCAGATCGAAGTCGTAGGTCTCGTTCACGCGCTGGAGGAGCTGGCGCTGCTCCGGCTTGCAGGAGACGATGACGCCGTATTCGGCAAACAGCTTTTTCAGGTAGTCCACGGACACCGTCTCGCGGGTGATGGTGCCCTTGCCGATGCCGGTGAGCATCGTGTGGGACAGGTTGAGGCTGACGTATACTTCCTTTCCGGTCGTAGGATAGCTCATTGCGATACCTCCGTTGTCAAAATGATGGCTGCCGCGGCGCGGCCCGATTTCTGCTTCTCAGTATAACACGCCGACGGAAAAAATGCAACAGCAAAGCGCCTCCGCTCACTCCACGGTCACGGACTTGGCGAGGTTCCTGGGCTTGTCGATGTCGCAGCCGCGCTGCAGCGCGACGTAGTAGGCGAACAGCTGCAGCGGCACGACGCCGAGGCTCGGCAGCAGCGGTGCCTCGGTATCCGGCACGGTCAGCACGTTCGCCACGGTCTTCTCCATCTCCGCGCGGTGGCTCTCGGTCGTCAGCGCCAGCACGTCCGCGCCGCGGGCCTTGACCTCGACCACGTTGCTCATCGCCTTGTCGAACAGCTTGCCATAGGTGCCCAGCGCAATCACCAGCGTCCCCTCCTCGATCAGGGAGATCGTGCCGTGCTTCAGCTCGCCCGAGGCGTAGGCCTCGGAGTGGATGTACGAGATCTCCTTGAGCTTGAGCGAGCCCTCCAGCCCGAGCGCGTAGTCGAGGTTGCGCCCGATGAAGAACACCGAGCTGTGGTTGAAGTGCTGCGCGGCGTATTTCTGGATGTCCTCGCAGTGCGCGAGCACCTGCTCCATCTGTCCCGGCAGGCGTTCGAGCCCGCGCACGATCGCGGCATACTCCGCCTCGTCCACGGTGCCCAGCACCTCGCCGAAGGCCAGGCCGATCATATCCAGCACGGCAAGCTGCGTGGAATACGCCTTCGTCGTCGCGACGGCGATCTCGGGTCCCGCCCAGGTGTAGATCACGTCGTCCGACTCACGTGCGATCGACGAGCCGACCACGTTCACGATTGAGAGCACGTAGGCGCCGCGCGCCTTGGCCTCGCGCAGCGCGGCCATGGTGTCCAGCGTCTCGCCGGACTGACTGATGACGATCACAAGCGTTTTCTCGTCCACGATGGGCTCGGCATAGCGGAACTCCGACGCGAGCCACACCTCCACGCTGCGGCGCAGCAGATGCTCAAGGTTGTATTTCCCGATCATGCCCACGTGGTAGGACGAGCCGCAGGCCACGACGAAGATGCGCGAGAAGCCGCGGATCTGCTCCGCCGTCAGCTTCACGTCCTCCAGCGCGACGCGCCCGTCCTTCAGCCGCGGCAGGATCGCGCGGCGCAGGGCCTGGGGCTGCTCGAAGATCTCCTTGAGCATGAAGTGGGGGTAGCCGCCCTTTTCCGCCGCGGACACCTCCCAGTCGATGTGGTGGTGCTCCTTGGCGACGGGCTGCTGCAGCGCGTCGAACACCTCGATGCCGTCCTTCGTCAGCACCGCCACCTCGCCGTCCTCCATATAGGCCACGTCGCGCGTATAGCGGATCAGCGCCGTCACGTCGGAGGCGAGGAAGCTGCACCCGTCCCCGAAGCCGAGCAGCAGCGGCGCGTCCTTGCGCGCGGCGATGATGCGGTCCGGGCAGTCGGCGCAGAGCATGCCGAGCGCATAGGCGCCCTCGATGCGGCGCAGCACGCGCCCGACGCTCTCAAAAAAGTCGTGGCACTCGTTGTAGTAGAACTCCAGCAGCTGGGCCACCACCTCGGTGTCGGTCTCCGATTGGAAGCGGACGCCCTGCCGGATCAGGAACTCCTTAATCTCCACATAGTTTTCGATGATGCCGTTGTGGATCACGGCGAACTTCCCGTCCTCGCTCATGTGGGGGTGGGAGTTCACGTCGGACGGCGCGCCGTGCGTCGCCCAGCGGGTGTGCCCGATGCCGACGGTGCCGCTGAGGTCGCGCCCGCCGTGCAGCAGGTCGCTGAGCACCTGCAGCCGGCCCTTGGATTTCCGCACCTGGATCTCGCGCCGCGGCGACACCACCGCCACGCCCGCCGAGTCGTACCCGCGATACTCCAGGCGCGCCAGCCCGTCCAGCAGGATCGGCGCCGCCTGCTCCTCTCCGATGAAACCTACGATTCCGCACATATCTCAACTTCTCCTTACGTTTTTCTTCTCGTCGGCAGCCCACGGCGCAGTCCGCGTGCCGCCGCGCTCCGGTCGCGGCCCCTTTGTTTTGCGGTCGCCCGCATATTTGTCGGCCGTGTGCGCGCCCGAAGCGGCGCGGGGAAGCATCCGCCGAAGTTTGGCCCGCGGCGCGCGGCCGCGGCGCTCTCGATCCTCTTCCCACCTCGTCGTCTCTCCGTCGGGAGAGCGCTGGCGCTCGTGACAGACCTTCGTCTGTGATCTCCTTTCCCTCTGCGCTCTATTTCCCGGCCCTGCGGCCGAAAAAACGGTTATTTGCGGCGGAAGCGGGCAAACTCACCAAAAAGGAGGTCTCTCCGTGGCGACTGCTTTCTTCCGCACCATCCTGCTCTATTTCATTCTGATCGCAGGTCTGCGTCTCATGGGCAAGCGGCAAATCGGCGAGCTCGAGCCCATCGAGCTCGTGCTCACACTGCTCATCTCCGACCTTGCCTCGGTGCCGATGCAGGACTTCGGCATCCCGCTGCTCAACGGCGTGGTGCCGATCCTCACGCTGCTCGCGCTCTCGATGCTGCTCTCCACGCTCTCGCTGCGCAGCGTGCGGCTGCGCCGCTTCCTCTGCGGCAGCCCCACCGTGCTGATCTGCGACGGCGTGATCCGCCAGGACGCCATGCGCCGCAACCGCTTCACGCTCGACGAGCTGCTCGAGGAGCTGCGCGCTCAGGGCGTGAGCGACCTTGCGACCGTCAAATACGCCGTGCTCGAGACGGACGGCGCGCTCTCCGTGCTGCTCTACCCGCGCGACGCGCCCGCGACGCCCCGGCAGCTTGGCCTGGAGGTCCCGGACGACACGTTCCTGCCCGCCGTGCTCGTCAACGACGGGCGCGTCATGCAGCGCGCACTCGACGCCGCCGGGCTCGATCGCCGCTGGCTGGACGGTGCGCTGCGCGCGCACGGCCTGCGCAGCCCGCGCGAGGCGCTGCTGCTGACCGTGGACGGCGCGGGCCGGGTGCTCTGCGTCAGGAAGGAGGCCGCCCGGTGAAAAACGCGATCCTGCCCTGCGCGGTGCTGGCGCTGCTGCTCGCCGCGGCGCTCTGGAGCGCCCGCAGCGTCGAAACGGAGGTCGCGGCGTGCTGCGCCGCGCTCGAAACCGCGTCCGCCGCCGCGCAGCGCGGCGACTGGCCGCAGGCCGAGACCGCGCTCTCCCGCGTCCGCGCGCAGTGGGCGGCGCGCCGCGCCCGTTATCATCTCGTCACCGCGCACGATGCGCTCGACGCCGCCGACGCGCTCTTTGCCGAGGCGGCGAGCCACGCGTCCGAGCGCGACCGCGGCGCGTTCCTCGCCTCGCTTGCCGCGCTCACGACACACCTGCGCGCGATCTCCGCGCGGCAGCAGCTCTCCCTGCGCAGCGTGCTGTGACCTCAGGGCCGGAGCGTCTGCACCAGAAAGGCGTTTCCCCGGCAGTTGGGGCAGCGGTAGCGTCCGCCGTATCCCGCCTGGACCGCCGCGATCGCCTTTGTCCGCCGCTGGTAGTACCACGCCGCGCCGCACGCCCTGCATGTCAGCCGGTATTTTGCGCTGCCCCTCTGCGCCGCGTCCGCCGCTTCGTCGGCGGGACAGCGGGCCTTCGGCCGGCAGCCCACCTCGCGGCAGGCGCTCTTCCACACCGCGTCGTGCGCGTGATCCTCCCGCGGGCGGCGCAGCTTGACCAGCGCGTGCGCGTACTCGTGGCGGACGGTGTCCCAGAACGTTTCCTCGTTTTCCGAGGCCATGACGTGCGCCGCGATCGTGATGCGCACCGGCCGGCCGCCGCGCATCGTGCACTTGCCGAGGCAGCGGCTCATGCGCGTCGAGACCTTCAGCTCGATCCCGCGTGAGTCCGCGCCGCACAGTGCGTCCAGCCGGTCGTATTCGCGCCGGACGTCGTCCAGGCTGTGGCTCACTTTTCCTCCAGCAGCTTGTTCAGCTCGCGCATGAAGGTGTCGATATCCTTGAAGTGGCGGTGGACGGAGGCAAAGCGCACGTAGGCCACCTCGTCCACGGGGCGCAGCTTGTCCATCACGAGTTCGCCGATGCGGTCGGTGCTGGTCTCGCGGTCGAGCGAGTTTTGCAGCGTCTGCTCGATCTCCTCGCTCATGCGCTCGAGCTGCTCGAAGGACACGCGCCGCTTCTCGCAGGCGCGGATCATGCT
>Ga0079305_1002176_pt1 | contig 18878 bp, 11 predicted proteins | sample LMS_cellobiose_e_FD_79183 | JGI IMG/M metagenome (GOLD analysis project Ga0079305, IMG submission 79183) | Rumen-fistulated moose microbial communities from Alaska, USA - LMS_cellobiose_enrichment | ecosystem: Host-associated > Mammals > Digestive system > Stomach > Rumen fluid ... | reverse complement strand
CGGCGTTGATTTGCTCCGCCGGCATGGCGTATTCCTCCGGGATGGGATTGGTGATCAGCATGCCGCCGGGATAGCCCATCTGGCGCTGGGCGCGGATGAAGGCGGCGATTTCCCCGGGCGCGTCGGCCCGGTAATCCACGGAAAAGCCGCTGTGGGGGGTGTAAAAGGCGGGAAGCTCCCCGGTCTGATAGCCCAGCACCGGCACGCCCTTGGTTTCCAGGTATTCCAGGGTGAGGCCCAGGTCCAATATGGATTTTGCCCCGGCGCAGACCACCGCCACGGGGGTGCGGGCCAATTCCTCCAGGTCGGCGGAGATGTCCATGGTGGTTTCCGCGCCCCGGTGCACCCCGCCGATGCCGCCGGTGGCGAAGACGGGGATGCCCGCCAGGGCGGCGATGATCATGGTGGCGGCCACGGTGGTGGCCCCGTCGGCTTTTTTTGCCGCCAGGATGGGCAGGTCCCGGCGGGACGCCTTGGTGACCCGCTGGCCCTCCCTGCCCAGATAGTCGATTTCCGCTTCCGTGAGCCCCGCGCACAGCCTTCCGCCGATGACGGCGACGGTGGCGGGCTCGGCGCCGCATTCCCGGGCGGCGGCCTCACAGCGCAGGGCCGTTTCCACGTTCTGGGGATAGGGCATGCCGTGGGAGATGATGGTGCTTTCCAGCGCGATGACGGGCCGCCCCTCCTTCAGCGCCTTTTCCACCCTGGGGGACAGCTTCACCAAAGGATTCATGCGTTTTCCCTCGCTTTCTTCGTTTCATCCAATATTTCCATCAGTCGTGCGATTTGCTCCGGCGCGGTGGCCCAGCTGACGGCAAAGCGCACCACGGCGCGGTTTTCATCCAGCTTTCCCCAATAGGAAAACCTGACCCGTTTCTGCAGCTGCGCCATTTCCTCCATGTCCAGCACGACGAACTGCTGGTTGGTGGGGGAATCCAGGAACAAGCGATAGCCCCGGGCCTGCAGGCCGCGCTTCAATTCCTCCGCCATCCGGATGGCATGGCGGCTGATATCAAAATACAGGCCGTCTGTAAACAGCGCGTCAAACTGCGCGCCCAGCAGCCGCCCCTTGGCGGCCAGGGCCCCGCGCTGCTTTATGTGGGTGAAAAAGCCCTTGGGCGCGCCCCGGGGAAAGACAGCCGCCTCCCCGCACAGGGCGCCTACCTTGGTGCCGCCGATAGTGAAGGCGCTGCACACTTCGCACAGGAAGGGCAGCGTCACATCCGCGCCGGGGCTTTCCAGGCCGTAGCCCAGCCGCGCCCCGTCCAGATACAGGGGGATTTCATACGCGCCGCAGACCCGGGCAATCTCCGCCAGCTCCGCTTTCGTATACAGGGTGCCGTATTCCGTGGGATGGGAAAGATACACCATGCCGGGGGAAACCATGTGAGGGTGGGTGGGGTCCGCGTAAAAATCGTCAAGAAGCGACGCCAGGTCCTCCGCCCGGATTTTTCCATGGTATTCCGGCAGGGGGATCACCTTGTGGCCGGAAGCCTCAATGGCCCCGGCCTCGTGGCAGGCGATGTGCCCCGTGGCGGCGGAGACCACCCCTTCCGTGGGGCGCAGCAGGGCGCTGATGACGGTGAGGTTGGCCTGGGTGCCGCCGGAAAGCAGGAAGATTTCGGCGGCGGGGCAGCGGCAGGCGGCCCGGATTTTTTCCTTGGCGGAGCGGGAGTATTCATCCTCCCCGTAGCCAGGCTGCTGGATGAGGTTGGTGTCCGCCAGGCGCTGCAATACCTTGGGATGGGCGCCTTCGGCATAGTCGTTTTCAAAGGACAGCATGGTCATTCCTCCGGCTGCGTGCGGTTTTTGTTGTACCGGGGGCCCAGGGCGGCGTAGCGCCGGGTGATCCATTTGCAGATGCCGTCCAGGCCGGGATAGATCATCCGTTCGGAAATATTGATGTAATCCAGCTTGTCCCGGATCTCCAGCTTCACCTCCGCGGGGATGATGATCTTGCGGAAGCAGTCCTGCGCATCGGCGATGGCGTCAATGGATACGGCGGAATCGCTGCACACGGAGAAGAGGGCGTACTGGTTGGCGATGCGGTTCACGGCGCTGGCGGGCTCAAAAAACAGGGCGAAGGGATGGGAGGAAATACGCCCCAGCGCGTCGAAACCTTCACCCACCCGGTCCATCATTTCCATGGTGAAGATATTGCCCCGCTCCGCCCGGAGCATTTCCTTGAGGTGATCGGGCAGCTGGCGGTTGATTTTATCAATGCGGGCGCACCAGATCACGCCGTCCCGGTCGTAGGTCTCCTGGTCCTCGATGGCGAAATGCGCGGCCACCAGGGGAGAATAGGTCCAGTCCAGCAGGCGGGTGGGAAGCCCATACTGCTGGGCCATGGCCAGCAGCTGCCAGAAGGAGGAAACCTGGCTCAAATCCGCGTAACCGTATTTTTTGAAGGAACGCAGCATTTGCTTTTCCAGCGTCAGGTCATGGGCGCAGACCCGGTTCAGGGAGGGCATCAGCCCCCAGTCCTTATCCGCCATGCCCCGGTACACGCTGTTGTCCCGGTAGCGCAGGATGGTTTCATCCCACACGCCCTGAAAAATGGCGGACTGCAATTCATCCCAGCTGCGGATCACCGTTTCCTGCATCAGGCCGCACGCCCCTTTCTGAAAGTGGAGGTTTTTTTAATGAAGCGGAATTATCAAAGGGAAATGGAGGAGGAGATCGCCCGCCTGGACGGCCGCCGCCCCTCCCTTTTGCTGCACAGCTGCTGCGGCCCCTGCTCCAGCGCGGTGCTGGAAAGGCTGACAGCGCATTTCGCCGTGACGGTTTTTTACTATAACCCCAATATCGAGCCGGAAGAGGAATATCAGCACCGTTTGTCGGAGCAAAAGCGGCTGCTGGCCCTGCTCCCGGGGGAGGTGGGGCTGCTGCCCTGCGAATACGGCCATGAGGCGTTTTCCGCCTTCGCCTCCCGGATGGCCGACGCCCCGGAGGGCGGGGAAAGGTGCCTTTCCTGCTTTGCCCTGCGGCTCAATGAAACCGCCCGGACGGCCAGGGAGGGCGGCTTTGAATATTTTACCACCACCCTGTCCGTCAGCCCCCACAAGAACGCCGAAAACGTGAACCGCATCGGCCAGGCCGCAGGGGAGAAATACGGCGTCAAGTATCTCATGGCGGATTTCAAGAAGAAAAACGGCTATCTGCGCTCCCTGCAGCTATCGAAGGAATACGGCCTGTACCGCCAGGATTACTGCGGCTGCCTTTACTCCAAACCGGAGAAAAACTGACTGCCCAGGGAAACCTCCCCGCTGCGGAGGATTTCATCCCCTTCGCTGCCCCTGACCATCAGCCCGCCGTCCGCCGCCACGCCGGTGACCAGCGCCGATTTTTCCCTGCCGTCCTTTCGGTAGCGCACCCATTGGCCCGTCAGGAACATCCGCTCCCGGTAATCCGCCAGCACCCGGGGATCATCGGGGCTTTTCAGCCCATCCAGGATCAGGGCGGCAATGCGCCCCGCCAGGCGGTTTTTATCCACAGGCACGTCCAGCGCCCCGGCGGCGCCGGCCTCCGAGGGGAAGCCCCCGCCGGGCGTCAGCAGGTTGATGCCGATGCCGATCACCACGCCCGCCTCCGCCGTTTCCGCCAGGATGCCGCAGACCTTTTTCCCCTTCACGAAAATATCGTTGACCCATTTGATCTGCGGCCGCAGGGGCGTTTCTTCTTCCAGGGCGCGGCACACCGCCACGGCGGCAAGCAGGGTAACGCTGCCCGGCTCCGCGCCCTGGGGCAGCGGGGAAAGCAGGCTCATATACAGCCCGCCGGCAGGGGAAACAAAGCGGCGGCCCAGGCGTCCCCGCCCCGCGGTCTGGCGGTTGGCCGCCAGCAGATAGGGGGCGCGGATACGCCTTTCCCGGGCCCATTCCTTCAGGCGCAGGTTGGTGGAATCCACGGTATCCTCCACCTGCACCCCCACCATGGCCCCCCCGGGCCCCAGACAGGCGCGCAGCGCGGGCGCGTCCAGCGTGTCCAACGGCTTTTCCTCCTTAACATATCCATCCTATTATAGCGTTTTTTTGCGCTTCTGCCAAGAGCGGAAGCCTCTGCGGGAGGTGTTTTTTTATGCGGATCGGCGCGCAGCTTTACACGGTCAGGGAATTCTGCCGCACACTGACGGATTTGGAGCGGACGCTGGAAAAAATCGCGGAGATCGGCTATACCGCGGTGCAGATGAGCGGCACCTGCGATTATGAGGCGGCATGGCTGCGGGAGCGGCTGTCCCTCAGCGGCCTGGACTGCGCCCTCACCCATATCCCGCCCCAACGCCTGCGGGCGGAAACGGAGCAGGTGATCCGGGACCACGAAACGCTGGGCTGCCCCTATGTGGGCCTGGGCTATTGGGCCTTTGACGATGAAAAGGGCATGGACTTTGATGACTTTATGAAAATATGGCCGCCCGTGGCCCGTTGCATCCGGGCGGGCGGCAGGTATTTCATGTTCCACAATCACGACCGGGAATTCATCCCCCTGCGGGGAAAGCCCCTGCTCTGGCACCTGGCGGAGCGCATCCCTCCGGAGGATATGGGCTTTACCCTGGACACTTACTGGGTGCGCTCCGGCGGGGGCGACCCGGAATGGTGGATCAGCTTTCTCTCCGGCCGGGTGCCCTGCCTGCACCTCAAGGATTACGCCGGGGGCGGCAGGATGGCCGCTCTGGGAGAAGGCGAGATGGATTTTGACCGCATCCTGCGCGCCGCGGAGGGCGCGGGCACGGAATATCTGCTGGTGGAGCAGGACGACTGCGGCGGCGAGGACCCGTTTTCCTGCCTGCGCCGCAGTTATCTGTACCTGAAGGCGCGGGGGCTTCGGTGATTTTTCTTATCCTACCGTGACCCGGAAGCACACCGGCAAATCGGTCTGGATCCGCGGCGCAAAAATGTGCAGCCCTTCCGCGTCCCGCGTCCAGGAAACGGCCCCGGGAAAGCCCAGGGCCTCCACATCTTCAATGAACCCGGAGAAGGGCGATTTTTCCCCGCCGGCCAGGGAACGAACGGCGATGCGCCCATCCCGGGGGAAGGCCATGGCCGTCACGTAGAGACAGCCGCCTTTCACGGTGAAGCGGAAATCCTCCCGGGTATAGCTTTGGGCCGCTTCGGAGAACATGCCCTCCTTTTCCCTGGTGGGCCCCTCCCCGGGGAAGCGCCAGGGCCGGGTATCGTAAATGGCTTCGCCGTTCACTTTCAGCCACGCGCCGATGGCCCGGAGCACGGCGGTATCCTGGGGGAAAATGGTGCCGTCCGCCTTGGGCCCCACGTTCAAAAGCAGCGTGCCGTTCTTGGCCGTCACATCCGCCAGCACCCGGATCAGCTCGCCGGGCGTTTTATAAATGTTTTGCTCGGTGTAGCACCAGCTGTTGGCCGCGATGGCGGTATCCGTCTGCCAGAAATAGGGCTTCACATCGGCAAAGTGCCCCCGCTCCACATCCGGCACGGCGGAGCCGAACATGAAGGCCTCGTGCTTGTAATTGATGGCCGCGGGCACGCCGCGCTCCGCGGCCCTGTTGTAATAGTACGCCGCGAATTTTTTGAGGTAAGGCCCCAGGGCGCGCTGCATGATCCACCAGTCGAAATAAAACACCGCGGGAGAAAACCGGTCCACCATTTCGCAGCAGCGCAGCAGCCAGTCCTCCATATATTCCGCGGCGTCGGGCGGCAGGATATCGGGGTCGTTCAGGTCCATTTCCCCCGCTACGGAGGGCCAGTAAAGGTGGTCCCGGGGAATGTCGCCCCGAATGTCGGAATCGAATGCGCGGCCCTCGCTCAGGAAAAACCAGTGCTCGATGCGGTGGCTGGAAATGCCCATGGGGATGCCCCGCTTGTCCAGCGCGGCCTTGAGCTCCCCGGAGGTATCCCGGCAGGGCCCCATCTCCGCCGCGTTCCAGCGGGACAATTCGCTTTTGTACATCTGAAATCCGTCGTGGTGCTCGCCCACGGGGATCACGTACCGGGCCCCCGCCTCCTCAAACAGCGCGGCCCAGGCGTCGGGGTCGAATTTCTCCGCCTTGAACAGCGGGATAAAATCCTTGTAGCCGAAATCCCTGTGGGGGCCGTAGGTCTCCAGGTGGTGGCGGTATTCCGGGCTGTCTTTTACATACATGTTCCGGGGATACCATTCGTTGTTGAAGGCGGGCACGGCGTAAACGCCCCAGTGGATGAAAATGCCGAACTTGGCGTTCCTGTACCATTCCGGCAGCCGCCATTGGGAAAGAGAGGCCCAGTTATCCCGGAAGGGGCCATTTTTAACGACCCGGCTGATCTCATCCAGCCGGGCTTTGCGTTCCGCTGCGTTCAGCATGAGAAAAAACTCCTTTCAAACTGCGGCGTCAATGAACCGGGGCCCGCCTGCAGGCGCCCCGTTATTCCTGCTCGTTTTTCATCGCCTTCAGGTCGGCGAGAATATCCATCACCAGCGAAACGCGCTGGAAGGGCGTCATAATGTAAAACCCGTCGGCGTCGTTCCATACCGCCCTGGCAGCGTCCCGGCACAGACGCCGCGCCAATTGCTCCCCCTGCGCCCGGTCCAGCCCCTCATAGGCGGAGAGCACCTCATCGTCCACCGCCATGCCTGGCACCTCGCTTTGCAGGAACCGGGCGTTTTTGTAGCTGACCACCGGGAAAAGGCCGGGAAAGAGATAGCCCCGGAGGGCCTGCCGGGCCGCGTGAAGATTCTCCGCCGCCTGTCGGGAGAGAATGGGCTGGGTCAGGAAAGCGTCCACGCCGCATTCCTCTTTACGGAGGGCTTTTTTGATTTCCGCGTCAAAGCTCCGGGCGTTGACGTTCAGCGCCCCGCAGACGAAGAAGGGGCGCACGTCCCCCTGCATCGTCAGGGACCGCACCAGCCGGGCCAGCACCTGGGAATTGAACTGGAACACGCCCTTTACGTTGTCCCGCTCCTCCCGGGGCACTGGATCGCCGGTGACCAGCAGCACGTTGCCGATGCCCTCCATGGACAGGCCCAGCAGCAGCGCCTTGGTGGCGTTCAGGTTCCGGTCCCGGCAGGTCATGTGGGGCAGCACCTCCAGGTCCAGTTCCCTTTTCAGCTTCGCCGCCAGCAGGCAGGCGTCCATGCTGGCCCGGCCGATGGGGCAGTCCGCCACGGTGATGGCGTCGGCCCCGGCGCGGCACAGGGAAACCGCGCCGGACAGGAAGGCGGCGGTATCGGCGTTCCGGGGCGGGTCCAGCTCCACCAGGATGGGCTTTTCTCCCCGCCGCAGCTTCCGCAGGATACCGCTGCCCGGTTCCGCCGGGCAGGCGGCAGGGGCGGCCGCGGCGGCGGGGGCCGCAGTGCCCTGCCCCCGGATCAGCGCGGCCGTTTTGCGGATATATTCCGGCGTGGTGCCGCAGCAGCCGCCGATGATCCGCGCCCCGGCATGCAGGCATTGGGCAAGCTGCTCGGCGTAGTATGCCGGGTCGCTCTCATAAAAGATGCGCCCGTCCTGCACCCGGGGATAGCCCGCGTTGGGCATGACGGAGAGGATCTTGTGGAACGGCGGCAGGGCGGACAGAAGCTGGCGCATATGCTGGGCCCCGCAGATGCAGTTGAGCCCCGCCCCGTCGATGAAGGGGCATTTTTCCGCGGCCGCCAGCAATTCCCGCAGGTTTTCGCCGGTGCGGGAGATGCCGTCGGGGTTCACCGCGAAGGAAACCAGCACCAGCGCGTCCGGGCGCTGCGCTTTGATTGTTTCCGCCGTTTCCGGGATGCCCCGCAGGGAGGGCATGGTTTCAAACAGAAAGCAGGAAATGCCGCAGGCGAGGAACGCGTCCGCCAGGGCTGTGTAGGCTTCCCTGGGCTCTTCCTCCGCCGGGGCGGGCCCGATATCCGCAAAAACGAAGGCGTCCTCCCCGGCGGCACGCAGGGCCAGCTCCGCCCCGGCGCGCGCCAGCGCCTCCCGGTCGCGTTCATCCCGGGCAGCCTGGCCGATATGGGCGGCGAAGGTGTTGGTCTTGATGGCGCGGCAGCCCGCCCGCATATATTCCCGGTGGATGGCGGTCACCTTGTCCGGCGCGGTGAGGCAGGCCCGCTCTACCGGTCCGGAAGGATACCCCGGCACGGCGCGGGCATAGGTGCCCATGGCCCCGTCAAACAGCAGGGGGCCCCGGGCCAATGCATCCCGAAGGGCTGTTGCGTTCATGGCGATTCCCCACCCATCCGTTTTTTCCATTGTAACCATCTGCGCTTTTTCTGTCAAAGGGGCGAATGCATTTTTTTCGTTTTCGGAAGCATGGCCTATCGGGGCGATTCGCCGCCAGGCAGCGCATCCATTTCGCATGAAGCATATACTTATAAATTTTTATGAATATTTTTTCATAAAACGCTTGACAAGTCGGAAATTCAGCTGTATAATGCGTGCATAAACATTCACGGAGGGAAGCAACCATGAAGAAGGAAAACATCAAGAAAGTCGTGCTGGCCTACTCGGGCGGCTTGGATACATCCATCATCATTCCCTGGCTCAAGGAAAATTACAATAACTGCGAGGTCATCGCCGTATCCGGCAATGTGGGCCAGGCGGACGAATTGGAGGGGCTGGAGGAAAAGGCCCTGAAGACCGGCGCCAGCAAGCTGTATGTGCTGGACCTGACGGATGAATACGTGGATGATTTCATCATCCCCACCATGAAGGCCGGGGCCATCTATGAGGATTACCTGCTGGGCACCAGCCACGCCCGGCCCTGCATCGCCAAGGGGCTGGTGGAGATCGCCCTGAAGGAAGGGGCGGACGCCATCTGCCACGGCTGCACCGGCAAGGGCAACGACCAGGTGCGCTTTGAATTGGCCATCAAGCACTTCGCTCCCAGCATGCCCATCATCGCCCCCTGGCGGGAGTGGGATATCAAGAGCCGGGACGAGGAAATCGACTATGCCGAAGCCCATCACGTACCCCTCAAAATCAACCGGGAAACCAACTATTCCAAGGATAAAAACCTGTGGCACCTGAGCCATGAGGGGCTGGACCTGGAGGATACCGGCAACGAGCCCCAGTATGAAAAGCCCGGCTTCCTGGAAATGGGCGTTTCTCCTCTTCAGGCCCCGGACGCGCCCACCTATATCACCCTGGAATTCGACCAGGGCAAGCCCGTCGCCCTGGACGGCGAAAAAATGAGCGCCAAGGAGATCATCTTAAAGCTGAACGAACTGGGCGGCAAAAACGGCATCGGCCTGCTGGACATCGTGGAAAACCGGCTGGTGGGCATGAAATGCCGGGGCGTGTATGAAACGCCGGGAGGCACCATCCTCTATCGGGCCCACGAATACCTGGAAAGCGTATGCCTGGATAAAATGACCATGCATGAAAAGCAGAAGCTGTCCATTACCTTCGCGGAGCTGGTTTATAACGGCCAGTGGTTCACCCCCCTCCGGGAGGCCCTGTCCGCCTTCGTGGACAAGACCCAGGAAACGGTCACCGGCAAGGTGAAGCTCAAGCTCTACAAGGGCAACATCATCAAGGCCGGCGTCTTTAGCCCTTACTCCCTCTACAGTGAGGAAATCGCCACCTTCGGGGAATCCGATTACAACCAGAAGGACGCCGCGGGCTTTATCAGCCTCTACGGGCTGCCCATCAAGGTGCAGGCCATGGTGAACGGGAAAAAGTAACAAAAAAACCGCCGGGCGCCGCGGAACAGGCGTCCGGCAATTTTTTTGCGCGGTTTATTGGACGGATTGCGCCAGGGGAGACAGGCGGGCTTTCTCCAGGGCCATCACGATGGGCGGAATCAAAACCAGGTGGATGGCAGCGCCCACCGCCGTGCCCGCGAAATAATCGGCAAACAGCATGGCGAAGAAGGCGGATACGGTATAGCTGGTCTGGTCGGGCAGGATGAAGGTAAACAGGGCGCCCTTGGCCGCGCCGCCCACGAGCCGGCCCAGCACCATGGCGATGAACAGCGAAAGGATCAGATACGGCCAATGATTTTTCTTTCCGTTTCTGCGCAAAAAGGCGGCGTAAACCAGCCCGGCGGCCAGGCCGTAAACCGCCAGCTCAAACACCATGGGCACCGCCTTGTCCGGGAACCGGGGCATGAGGGATACGGCGCTGTTGATGAGCGGCAGGGCGACGCCCAGCCCCAGGGCCCACTTCCAGCCGCAGGTCAGGGCGCAGATGAGCACCGGGATGTGGAGGGGGCTGAAAAACTTGCCCACCTGCGGTATCCGCCCCGTCAGGTAGGGCACCAGCATGCCCAGGCCCAGCAGCATGGCGGTGATGGCCATGGCGTAAAGGTTTTTGTTTCTTTTGTTCATAATTTTTTCCCTCTGTTTCAGATTTGAATGGTTCCGTCCAGGATGCCCCGATAATCCTTCAGGTTTTTCTTTAGCAGCCTGGGGATATCCAATTCATAAGGGCAGCGTTTTTTGCAGGCGCCGCAGTCGATGCAGGCGTCGATCTTCGCCATTTCCGCCTGCCATTGGGGAGACAGCCAGGCTTCCGACGGGGCCCGGCGGATCATCTGGCTCATCCGGGCGCATTGATTGATGACGATGCCCACCGTGCAGGGCGCGCAGTAGCCGCAGCCCCGGCAGAAATCCCCCAGCAGCTCTTTGCGGTCGTTTTCGATGAACGCGCGAAGCTCCTCGGTCATTTCACAGGGCGCATGGAAGAAGGAAAGCCACTGGTCCAATTCTTCCTCCCTCTGAATGCCCCAGATGGGCAGGGCGTCAAACTGGCTCATAAAGGCCATGCACGCCCGGGCATTGGTCAGCAGCCCGCCGGAGAGGCCCTTCATGGCGATGAAGCCCATGCCCGCTTCCCGGCAGGCCTGGACCAGGGCGATGTCCCGGTCCGTGGCCAGATAGGAAAAGGGAAACTGCAGCGTTTCATACAGCCCGCTTTTCACGATGTCCTCCGCCACGCCGATTTTGTGGGCCGTGATGCCGATGTGCCGGATCTTGCCCTGCTTCTTCGCCTCCGCCAGTGCCTCATACAGTCCCGTGCCGTCTCCGGGGGCGTAGCATTGCTTCGCCATATGCAGCTGGTAAATATCGATGCAATCGGTGCGCAGGGCTTTCAGGCTCGTGTGCAGATCCGCCCAGAAGGCATCCGCGTCCTGCGCTCTCGTTTTTGTGGCGATGGTGATTTTGTCCCGCATGCCCTGAAAGGCCGCGCCCAGTTTTTCTTCGCTGTCAGTGTAGGCCCGGGCGGTATCGAAAAACACCATGCCCCCGTCAAACGCCCGCCGCAGCAGCCGGACGGCGGCTTCCTTTTCCACCCGCTGGATGGGCAGCGCCCCAAAGGCGTTTTGCGGCGTTGTGATGCCGGTCCGTCCCAAGATGATGGTTTTCATAAGTACCTCCGAAATGCGATTGTTCCCCTCTGCCGCCATGATACCAAATCGTCGGCGGTCCGTCAACGGGGATCAGCCGTTTTTCAGGGGAAACCGCGCTTCATGGGTGCGCCCGTCGGCCTGAAGGGGCGCCCAGCCATCCTCCAGCCGCGCGCCGTCCAGCGTGGGAAAGAGAACGTCCCGTGCGGCGGTAAAATGGTACAGCGCGCTGCCGAAGCGGTAGGTCAGGGTGAATTCCTCCGTATCCGGTCCGGGACGGAGCCGGGCCTTATCGCCCCGCTTTTCAAAGCCCAGCAGCCCCGTGAGCACCGCGTAATACAGCCAGGCCGCGCTGCCGGTATACCAGCTCCATCCGCCCCGGCCCCGGTTTTCCCCGGCGTACACGTCCCCGGCCATGACGTAGGGCTCTATCCGGTAGCGCAGGGCCTTTTCCCGGGTATCCGCGTGGTTTTCCGGCAGAATGGCCCGGGCGATTTCCCAGGCCAGGGCGTATTCCTTCATTTCGCACAGCGCCAGGATCAGCCAGGGCACCGCGTGGGTATACTGGCCGCCGTTTTCCCGCACCCCCGGCACGTACGCGCCGATATAGCCCGCGTTTTCCTCCGGGGCAAAGGGCGGGTCCAGCAGCCGCACCATGCCGCCGCGCCGGTCATAGAGCATTTCCACGGCGCAGTGCAGGGCGCAGCGCGCCTTGTTCCTGGGCGCGCCGGAGAGGACGGAAAAGCACTGGCTGATCAGGTCGATCCGGGGCGGATCGGTATCCGGGCCGCCCAGGGGCAGCCCGTCATCCCGCCAGGCCCTTAGATACCATTTTCCCGTCCACGCGGCGTCCGCGTCCGTAAGGATCTTCCGGCGCAGGGCGTCGTATTTTTCTTTGATTTCAGGGCCGCACAGCGGGGAAAACTCCCGCAGCGTCATGGCCAGAAAAAACCCAAGCCACACGCTTTCGCCCCTTTTCCCGCCCACCCGGTTCATCCCGTCGTTCCAGTCCCCGCCGCCCATGAGCGGCAGGCCGTGAGCGCCCGGGGAAACGGAATCAATGGCCCGCATGCAGTGGCGCAGCAGCGGTTCCGTATAGGGTGTGGGCGCAGGGCATTCATAGCGGTCAGCCTCGTCTTCCGCAAGCGGCGCGGACTGGAGATAGGGGATCTCCTCCTTTAGGATATCCGCGTCGCCGGTCACGGAAACGTACCGGGCAGTCACGAAGGGCAGGAACAGCTTATCGTCGCTGATGCGGGTGCGCACGCCCCAGGCGGGGGCATGCCACCAGTGCTGCACGTCCCCCTGGGGGAACTGGTGGGCAGCGCACAGAAGGATATGCGCCCGCGCGAAGGCGGGATCGGTATGCAGGAGGGCCAATACGTCCTGCAATTGATCCCGAAAGCCGATGGCCCCGCCCTGCTGATAGGGGCCCATCCGGGCGGTGAGCCGGGAGGCGCGCACCTGATAGGGCAGCCACAGATTCATCATCCGCTCCATATTTTCTTCCCCGGAAAACAATTGCAGCGCGCTGAGCCTCTGGGCCCAAAGGGCCCGCACGGCCCGTTCTTCCCGGGCCGCTCCGGCGGCAAGGAGGGCCGCGTAATCCGCCCGCGCCTGTTTTTCCTCCTCCGCGCAGCCCAGGGCCAGGGTCAGCCGCACCGCCTGGCGTGGCGGCAGGCGGATTTCCTTTTGCAGCACCGCCACCGCGCCTTCGCCCTGAGGGGCGGCCGCCAGGGCGGGGGGCGCGTCCTCCTGCGTCAATCCGAAGGCGCAGGCGGCGGAAAGGGCGCGGCACTCCGCCCCCTCCAGGGCGGCCCATGCCATGGCGCCCTCTCCCGACGCGGCCCACACGAAATCCCCCTCCGCCCGGCAGCGGGTATCCTCCGGATATTCTCCCAGGGCGAAGCGCACCAGCCAGGCAATGCGGTACGCGCCGCCGCTCAGGGACTTTACTGTCAGGGTACGGACGCCCAGAGGCTTTTCCAAGTGGGAAAAGACGGTCAGCGCCGTTTCCGCGTCCCCGGTCCGGGCGCGGTATTCCGCGGCGCCCGGCGCAAAAACGGCGGCGCCGTCGGCCAGGGGCCAGGCGCGGTTTTCCGAATCAATCAGGTAAAATTCCTCGCTGGGAGGCGCCCGGTGCACGTCGGGGCACAGCCGGGTGACGCGCCCCAGGCGGCTGCTGCCCGCCCAGGAATGCATTACGCCCGTTTCGCAGGCCAGGGTGCCGAAGCGTTCCCCGCAGAGGATATGGTGCCAGGGCGCCGGGGCGGGGGAAAGCACCCAATAGGCCCCCTCCCGGGAAAAGCCGCCGAAGGAATTGAAAAGAGAAAGCGGCGGCGCGGCGGCGGCCTGGGGGATGCACAGGCGCAGCGCCGCGGCCTGGGGCGGCGGCAGCCGCAGGGCGGACAATTGGGATTGCAGGGGCAGCCCGCCCCGCAGCGTCAGGCGGGCAAGGCTTTCCAGGGCGTCGCCTTCCGCCTGGGCGCCCTGGGCCATGTGGACGCCTCCTTTTTCTCCCAGCATTGCCCGCTCTCCTCCCGCGGCAAGCAGCGCCGTCACGGCGTCCCGGCAGGGACGGTGATAGGCGCTTTCCTCCGGGCAGAAGAAAATGAGATCGGTTTTGATCCCCTGCAGCCGCATCCAGGCATGGGCATGCAGGGCATGGCGGATCAGCGGCAGGTCCGGCCGTGCGGACAGCCGCACCAGGATCACCGGCAGATCGCCCGATACCGAGAGCCGCCACAGCGCGCTTCGCCCCGCGGCTGCCAGGCGGCTTTGATGGGGCTGGCCGGTAAACAGCGCCGCCCCCAGCATCTGCTGGCACAGAAACAGCGCCCGGCTGTCCATGCCCAGATGGCGCAGGGCCATGCGGCACTGCACCGCGGCCAGGGAAAAGGCCGTTCGCGCCCGAAGGGGCGCAAAAAGGCTTTCGTCCGGCTCCTGCCCGGCGGGCGATGTCAGGGTGAGGAAATACACCGTGGCCTCCCCGCCGGGCTCCAGGCGCGTGAGGCACCTCAGCGACAGGCAGGGGGCGATCACATCCCCGGTGCGGAAGAGGCATTCCTCCGCTGCGCGGCGCAGCTGCTCCGGATCGGCATAGCTGCCCGTGCGGCCCAGGAACAGCGCCCGGTCCCCCTGCCGGCACACGGCGGCAATATCCCCCGCCGCCGCGTGATAGATCAGCGGCAGGGCGTTTTCCTTTTCATCCCGGGGCAGCCGGCGGGATTTCAGGCCCCTGTGCCCCCAGGGACGCACCTGCACGCTCAAATCCCGGAAATTGGGGTGGGCCGCGTCGTCGGCCTGGGGCCCCTGGGCGATTTCCAGAAAGGAAACGGCCTCCGCCTGCCGGGGCAGCTTTCCGGGGTTTTCTATCTTCAGGGCCGACACCGCCATGCCGCTCAGCGGGTCCACGCAGCAGCACAGGGACACATTCAGTCCGGCAAATTGCGTCTGATACCGGGCGGCCCCGGCCTCAAAGCAGGCGTGCCCCCGCACGGCGGGGCGGCATACGCCGCCGCTCTGGATATCCCGCACGTAAAGCTGCGGGCCGGTCTGGGCCCCGGCCTGGGGGTCGAAGCGGCTCACCATCATATCTCCGGATCGCAGATATCCCTGGCCGCTTTCGGTGAGCACCCAGGTCGTATCCTTTCCGGACAGCGCCTGGGCGTCCAGGGGCAGCCCCAGCCTGGCGGGACGGTGAAGCTGCCCCGGGTCGAACCGGGCCTGCCGGGGCGGGGGAAGCTGCGCTCGGCGGGGCGCCCGGCGGGGGGCCTTTTCCCACAGGAGCCAGGCAAAGGCCCGCGCTTCCGGCGGCGCCATAAACGCCCGGGTCAGGGCCTGCCCTTCCAGGGCGTTGCACAGGGCGCACAGGATCATGCCCTGATGATGGGCCATATGGCTTTTCACGATGTGCGGCGCCCCCTCCACCCGGGCGGGGGAATAATCCGCCGCCTCAAAAAAGCCGTGGCTGTCCGCCCAGCCCAGGCGGCGCATGCGCAGCATGTTTTCCCCCGCCGCCCGGGGAAAGAAGGGCAGCGCCAGCACGGACGCGTAGGGGGCCACCACCTCGCCCGCGGTATCCGGCGAAAGGGCCAGGGCGGGCAAGCCGAAAGCCCGGTACTGATAATTCATGTCCGGGTCAAAGGCGTAATAGCCGCTTTCGCTGACGCCGAAGGGGCGGCTGCCCGCGGCGGCCATCTGCGCCCGCACGGCGCAGCGGCAGCCTTCCCCCAGCAGCGTGCCGGGAATGAGCGGCAGCAGCAGCGCGGGCATCAGGTATTCAAACATCGTGCCGCCCCAGGAAAGCAGCGCCGCACCGCCCCCGGCCCGCGTCACGGCGCGGTTCAGCCGCTGCCAGTGGCGGATGGGCGCCTGGCCGGTCACGATTGCAATGAAGGAGGCGAGCCGCGCCTCGCTGGCCAGGGTATCGTAATGCGCGGCGGCGGGGCGGCCATGCTGCGCTTCCCAGCCAACGAAAAACAATTGCCGCTTTTTATCGTACAGCGGGGAAAAATCCATGCCCCGGGCCAGGGCGTCCAGCCGCAGGGGCAGGGCCCGCGCCTCCGGCGGCAATTCCTCCAGGCGGCTGCGGCAAAGCTGGGCGCAGCAAAGCAGGCACCCCGCCAGATTGCCCGAATCCACGGTGGATACGAAGGCGGGCTGCAGGGGCGCGCCGGAGGCAAGGTCATACCAGTTGTAGAGATGTCCCTGCCATTTTTTGAACCCATCCAGGGTGTCCAGGGCGTTTTCCAGGCGGCGGGCCATCTCCCGGCCCGTTATCAGGCCCAGCTCCCGCGCGGCGCAGCAGGAAAGGAGATACAGCCCGATATTGGTGGGGGAGGTGCGCATGGCGCTTCCCCTGTCCGGGTCCTGCTGCACGTTATCCGGGGGCAGGTGCCGGCTGGCGGGCCCCACGGAATCGGCGAAAAACTGCCAGGTATCCCGGGCCAGGCCGCGGGCAGCGGCGGTCATGGCCGGCGTCATGGGCCGGGGCGCGTCGGAAGGGCCGTCCCACAGGCGGTTCAGCAGCGGCCCGGCGGCCCAGAGCATCCCCAGGGCCACGCCGGGAGCAAACCCGCCCGGCAAAAGGGACAGGCCCATCATTGCCGCGCCCAGCCCCGCCTGAAAAAGCGCGCAGGAAAGGGAAAATGCGGAATCCGCCTCCGTCTGGGCGGCGGTGACCCAGGACAAGAGACGCCGATGGCTGAAAAACTGGCGGTACAGCGCCCGCGCCGCCGCGTCCAGACAGGTGAGCGCCTTGCCGGGCAGCAAAAGGAAACCGCGCCCCATGCCCCGCAGCGGCCAGGGCAGGCCCAGCAGCAGGAGCATCGGCCTTCCGGCCGCCGCACCCAGGAGCAGCATCACGATCCGGGCGGCGGGCAAAAGAGAGCGGCGCAGGTTATCCCAGATCTTATGGCGGGACAGGAGGGACAATCGCCTGTCCCACAAAAAAGGCAGAAGCTGCCAATCGCCCCGCGTCCAGCGGTGCAGCCGCTTTTGCCAGCCGGAAAGCCGGGCGGGGTGGCCGTCGAACAGCACGATATCCGAGGCCAGGGCGCTTCCGACGGTTTCCCCTTCGATCAGGTCATGGCTCAGCAGCCGCCCGGCGGGCAGCCGCCCCTTAAGGCGCCGGAGCCATACGCGGGGATCATAGATGCCCTTGCCGACGAAGGAGCCCGCCTCCAGCACGTCCTCATACACGTCCTGCGCCGAGAGGTGATAGGGGTCTGCGCCGCCCCGGCCGCCCAGCCCTTTCTGCGCCCGGGTCTTTACCGTGTCGGGGGCGACCTCCATCCGGGGCTGGATCACGCCCACGCGGCCCTTTTGCAGGGGATGCTCCATGGCGCCCACCAATTCCTGCGCCGCGCCGGGGGGCAGGAAGGTATCGGCGTCCAGGGTGATGACGTAGGCGTAGCGTCCCCGCAGGGCGGTGGGCGCGCAGGAGGAATAGGCGAAGGCGTCCTGCGCGCTTCCTTCGGTCAAAAGCCGGTTCAGCGTTTCCAGGGCGCCGCGCTTCCTTTCCCGCCCGGTATAGCGGCCCTGGCCGGGGTCCCACTGCCGGGCGCGGTGCAGGCAGTAAAAGCCGCCGCCCCACCGATCGTTCAGCGCCGAGAGGGATTCCCTGACGGCCAGCAGGATTTCTTCGTCTTCCGGGGCGTGCTCCGCGGCGCTGTCGGCAAAATCGGAAAGCAAAAGAAAATCCAGGCACGGGTCCGGATTGGCGCAGCGCAGCACCGCCAGGTGCCGGGCAGCCTGCAGGGCCTGGCGGCGGGAGGATAAGAGCGTTGGCACCGCCACCAGGGTGCGCTGATCGGATGTCAGGCGGCGGAAGCGCAGCCGGGGCAGCATCCGGGCGGGGAAAAAACGGCGCAGCAGGGCAAAATAAAGGATGCGCAGGATTTCCGACGCGCACAGCACCCCGCTGCCCAGCGCCCACCAGGGCATGCCTCCAAGCGCCAGAGCGGCGGCCGCCCCCGCCGCGCCCAGATACAGCGGCAGCAGAAACAGCCGCTGCCGGGCGGCGGGGGAAGCGTGCGGGCGCTTTTTTCCCAGGGCCGCGGCCGCCAGATCGGGCCGCCGGATGAGGTAATACCCCGCCTGGCCCTCTTCCCCCTCCCGGTTTTCGGCCAGCGCAAGGGCCGCCTGCGCCACGGCGCTTTCCGGCACCCGGCACAAGCGGGCGATCCGGGCGGCGCACTGCAGATAATAGCAGCGGCTGGGGCCGTCCATGGCGCGGAAGGTATCCTCCCGCCGCAGCGCCTGCACAGCGGGGCTCAGCCGCTCCGCCAAGCGGTCAAAGGGGAGCTGGCCCAGCAGACGCAGGGAGCGGATGATCCGCTCCGTTTCCAGCCCTTCCCGGGCCAATGCGTCCTGCGCCCGGCGGGCAGCCTCCTCCGCGCCTCCTGCCGGGGAGAGTGCTTCATCCGCCCGGGCCAGGGCGTCGGGGTCCTCCATGGCGGCAAGGCGGGCAAGCACCTCCCCAAGCAGCGTTTCCGTTTGGGGCAGGTCCTGGCGCCTTCCGGCGGCAAACGCCTCCGCCCACCGTCCGGCCTGTTTCTTGCGGGCCGCCGTTTCCGCGCATGCCCAAAGCGCGCCCTCCAACGCCTCGAAAAGCGCCAGGGCCAGGGCGGTTGGAAGGGCGCCCAATTCGGCCCATTCGTATTCCCTGCCGCCCATTTGTTCCCGGGCGGTTTTGAGAATTACACCTTCGCTGAGCTCCCCCTTTCCCGCCCGGCAGATCTGGCGGGCCAGGGAAAGCAGCCGGGGCACGCGCCCCTCCGCCGGCAGGGCGGGCAGCGCCCGGGCTTCCCGGGCGCGGGCGGAAAATTCCTGCGAAAGGAACGCGGCGTGGTCCTCGATCCATTCCGCCGCCGGGGGCAGATCCTCCCGGGGCAGCCCCCTGAGGGCATAGGCGGCCCGCCGGATGCGGCCCGGCAATCCCCGGGGCGCCCGGAGACGGGCGCGGCCGGCGGCGTTTTTTCTCAGACGGGGCATTTGTGGCATGAAAACCCTCCGCGTTTTTATTTTCCATCCGCCCGGCGGATGGCGGTTTTTCCTATTGTGCGCCAAAAAGCCCATCGCCATACCGTGCCGGCGGGCGCT